>Ga0247611_10001361_pt1 | contig 43744 bp, 34 predicted proteins | sample 177DNAGHGhighgp2_FD_192422 | JGI IMG/M metagenome (GOLD analysis project Ga0247611, IMG submission 192422) | Sheep rumen microbial communities from Palmerston North, Manawatu-Wanganui, New Zealand - 1770 DNA GHGhigh gp2 | ecosystem: Host-associated > Mammals > Digestive system > Stomach > Rumen... | reverse complement strand
CAGCGGCAGGACGACGGACAGGTACTCACCGACCTCAAAGGCGGCATACAGCTGGAGCGCGTATGCTTCGGACAAGACTACGACATCTACAGAGGGCAGCGCAGACTGCTGGGCTACAACGGGCTGGTGGTCGTGGAGGTAAACGGACTGCCGAGCTACGAGAAGGCCATCGAGACGAGAGAGCTGGCGAAGAAACTGCCCGAGACGCTGATGTGCTTCCTCGGCGCATCGGGCAAAAGCGTGAAGATCGTGTGTCGCGGCGAGCTGTTCCCCGACCTGGAGTCGGCAGAGAAGGACGGCGCTCCCCTACTCCCGACGAGCGAAGGCGACATCGTGCAGTTCCACAAGAACCTCTATCAGACAGCGCGCAAGGCCTACGCCAACCAGTTCGGTTTCGAGATTGCCTATCTGGAGCCCGGCCTCAGCCGCACGGTCTACATCAGCGCCGACCCCGAGATGTACTACAATCCCAAGGCCCGCCCGTTCTATGCCGACACCAAGCCCCACGACCAGCCTCAGCCCGTGAGCATCTCCGACGAGAGCGACGATCTGATGCCCGGGCGCACCATCAAGCGCACCTACCGGCTCGAATGGCTCTTTATCGTCAACAACATCCTGGGCCGCTATTTCGAACTGCCCGACGAGGAGCGCCTGGAGACCCTACTCATGATGATCGCCACCCTCTGCATGAAGCACGGCATCCCCCTCTCCCACGCTCAGGGAATGACGATGGAGCACCCCGTGCTGAACACCGACAAGCTGCTGGTGAAGAAGACCTTCGAGAGCGTCTATGCCGTCACCCTGCAGGAGGACTACATGAAGAAGCACAAGATCAAGCCCCTGCAGGCCATCCCCAACGACACGCTGCAGATGATGAAGACGGAAATCTTCCTCAACGAGAACTACGAGATGCGCAAGAACCTGATGACGGGCGTTGCGGAGTATCGCGAGAAATACTCTGAGGATCAGCGGTTTAAGCCGTTGACCGAGGAAGTGCGCAACGATATGACGATGCGCGCAACGGAACTGGGACTCAAGTCGTGGGACCGCGACGTGAACCGCTTCATCGACTCCACCCGCATCGAGCAATACGACCCCGTGAACACCTGGCTCGACAAGCTGCCCACCTGGAACGGCCACGACTACATCGCCGAGCTGGCAGCCCGCGTGCCCACAGACCAGCCCCATTGGGAACAGTACCTGCGGATGTGGCTCATCGGCATGGCGGCCCAATGGCGCGAAAGCGACAAGCAGCTGACTGGCAATGCTTTAACCCCGCTGCTGATAGGTCGTCAAGGCTGCGGCAAGACCCGCTTCTGCAAAATCCTGCTGCCGCCCGAACTGCGCGACTACTACAACGACAAGATCAACTTCAAGAACGAGTTCGACCTGAATATCGCCCTCACGATGTTTGCCCTCATCAACATCGACGAGTTCGACAAGACCACCTCCTCGCAGCAGATCGTGCTGAAATACCTGCTGTCGTCGGCAGAAGTGAAGTTCCGCCCGCCCTACGGCAAGACCATCAAGCAATTCAGGAGATACACCTCGTTTATCGGCACGACCAACGAGACGAAGCCGCTAGTAGACCCCACCGGTTCGCGCCGATTCGTCTGCGTGGGCATCACCCCGGGCAAGAACATCGACTTCGAGGACAATCTCAACCACCAGCAGCTCTTCGCACAAGTGAGACACCTGTTTGAGAGCGGCGAGCGCTACTGGCTGAACGACGAGGAGATCAGCACGCTCATCAAGGAGAACGCGCCCTATCAGAAGCTGAGCGACCTGGTGGAGATGATCGGCGAGAGTTTCTGCAAGCCCAGAGAGGGCGAAGGCCGCTGGTGGACGATGAAGGAAATCAGCGAATACCTGAAGAGCCGCTATGCGAACTACGACCCGAAGACCAGCTTCGAGAAACTGGGCAGGTCGCTGAACAACCAGCAGTTCGACTTCGAGACCGTCCGCAAAAACTCAGGCCACATCTACTATCTCAAGGAGCGCTAGAGAGCGAAAAAAAGCCACCCGACGATGTCGAGTGGCTCAATTTTACCTATATGGGCTTCTCTTATTTCAGCTCAGCGAGGTACTTGATGGTGCGAACCATCTGAGAAGTGTAAGAGTTCTCATTGTCGTACCAAGAAACAACCTGTACCTGATAGGTATCGTCGTCGATCTTAGAAACCATGGTCTGAGTAGCGTCGAAGAGTGAACCGAACTTCATACCGATGATATCGCTAGAAACGATCTGATCCTCTGTGTAACCGAAGCTCTCTGTACCAGCAGCCTTCATGGCAGCGTTGATACCCTCCTTGGTGATGTCCTTACCCTTAACCACAGCAACGAGGATAGTGGTAGAACCTGTAGGAGTCGGAACGCGCTGTGCAGAACCGATCAGCTTACCGTTCAGCTCGGGGATAACCAGACCGATAGCCTTGGCAGCACCAGTTGAGTTAGGAACGATGTTCTGAGCACCTGCACGGCTACGACGGAGGTCACCCTTGCGCTGAGGACCGTCGAGAATCATCTGGTCGCCAGTGTAAGCGTGGATTGTAGACATGATACCAGAAACGATAGGAGCATAACCATTCAGAGCGGCAGCCATAGGAGCCAGACAGTTGGTTGTGCAAGAAGCTGCAGAGATAACGGTATCAGCAGGAGTCAGAGTCTTGTGGTTTACATTGTAAACGATAGTGGGCAGATCGTTACCAGCAGGAGCAGAGATAACAACCTTCTTGGCACCAGCCTGGATGTGGGCAGAAGCCTTCTCCTTAGATGTGTAGAAACCTGTGCACTCCAGAACTACGTCAACACCCAGCTTGCCCCAAGGCAGCTCAGCAGCGTTAGGCATAGCATAGATGGTGATCTCCTTACCATCAACGATGATAGAGTTGTCTGTAGCCTCTACAGTGTGCTTTCCCTCACCGAACCTGCCAGCGAAGCCACCCTGAGCGGTGTCATACTTCAGCAGATGAGCAAGCATCTTGGGGCTTGTCAAGTCGTTGATTGCTACTACTTCATAACCTTCAGCCTCGAACATCTGACGGAATGCGAGGCGACCGATACGGCCGAAACCGTTAATTGCTACTTTTGTCATTTTACTTGAATTATTTAAAGGGTTTATACCTAAAATATTAACTTTTTACGCTGTTTTAGCACTTTTTTTTATTTTCGGCTACAAAGTTACAAAAAAATTCCTATATTTGCAGAGCAATTCAGTCTTAATAAAGATTAAACAATACGAATAATGCATTAAACGCGGCTATAAAGCGTTGTGTAAACTCCGAGATTGCAAAATGTAGATTACAATTCAAACAACATACGTTAAACATTAAAACTTTTAGAACTATGGGATTTATTAAAGAATTCAAGGAGTTTGCCGTTAAGGGCAATGTGATGGACATGGCAGTCGGTGTGATCATCGGCGGTGCCTTCGGTAAGATCGTAACCTCTCTGGTCAACGACCTGTTGATGCCGGTAATCAGCCTGTCGACTGGCGGTATCGACTTTACCAACCTGTTTGTCAACCTGACCGACGACACGAAGTATGCAACTGTCGCTGCAGCCCAGGAGGCCGGTGCCACTATCTTCGCCTACGGCCAGTTCATCCAGAACGTGCTCGACTTCATCATCATCGCCTTCTGTATCTTCCTCATGATTAAGGGTATGAACAAGCTGAAGAAGGAGAAGCCCGAAGAGCCCGCTGCTCCCGCCGGACCTACACAGGAGGAACTGCTCGCTGAGATCCGCGACCTGCTGAAGAAGAAGTAAAGCAAACACTGATCATAAAAAAATCTGCATCACGCTGATGATGCAGATTTTTTTGTTTTAGATATCCCGCTCAACATAGGTGAACGTCGTATCACCTATCGTGAAGGACGAGTTATGATACAGACTAATCGTCTTGCCTACCGCCATCGGTTTGTCATTGACCATCACCCCCTCTTCGAGAGCAGTCAGACGCACAGTACCGCCCGACGTCTTTCTCAGTTCCGCATGGATGGGTGCTACGTTGCCCTTCAGATCCCACGACAGCTGCAACGAGCAGTCGATGGACTTACCGATGGTAACCACCATATCCGGATCGCTAAGGAACCACTTGAACAGGGCAACATCCATCTCCTTGACGGCACCCTTGATATTCAGGAAATAACGCTCTGACTTTGGCGCCACTTCGGCCACAGACAATGCCAGGCCAACAGAGATGAGAATACACGTGAACATCAACAGCACACGGATATCAAACTGTGTAATGTCGTCAATGATAAACGACCATAGATACATGGAAAGCACACCTACGCCTACAGCGATGCCAAACACATATTTCTTCAGTTTGATTCTCGTGTCTACCGTCGATATAAATACAATCATCAACGAGCTGAGTGTCCAAGGTATCACATCAAGTAGTGCAGAGACAATGGGTATATTCAGTGAAAGGGTGAAGTACTTGAATATGAAGAACACGAAGAAGGATAATACGCCAACGACCAGCGACCTGATAAAGACATCGGCCATACGATACCTCAGATGCTGCCTGCGGACTGCCAGCGCAGAAATAGCCATCGTGGTGAAGAAGCCCAGGAACATACCGAACACCGGCGTATAGTCCAGATTGTCATCCGCATTATTGAAGATAGCCGAAGAGCCCATCTCGGCCAGACGAGGCTCAGCCATTTGCGCTATAAGCTCCTGCTGCTGGGAATCATAGTCGGATACATACATCATATAGCATACCCAAGTGACAATGCCTGCAAAAATGGCAGCGAGTACCCACTTCATATAGAACGAAGCATTCTTGGGATCGAAGAGGTTGTGATAATTATAATAATGTGAACCCGAAGCACAATGACGGCCAAACTCAGGACAATGATAGTTGTTCTCATCCCAACAGGACTTATGCATCACGTGATTACACTTGACGACAATCTTCTCCCCTTCCTCAAACGGAGCCTTACATAAATAGCACGACTGGGAAACCATGATGTTGCCGACACTCATCGAGCCACGCACATATTCGACAACGTATTTCCGCTTGAAAATCCTATACTGGATATAAGGAACAAGGAACTGGAACACGAGATAGACAATCAGCATGATCACCAAGCCAAAGCTGACACCCTGGAGGAACACTACCAGATCAGAATAGCCTCTGACGATTATCGGATTATAAGCCGTACCCATGTAGATACTGGTTGTCGCTGCGCCGATCAGGCTGTCGCTCATCTTCGAGATAACCTCGATTCGCATCTTGTGGGGCAGACCGCGGTAGATCTTTCCGTCGGGATTCTCAAACTCGAACTCATTGGCAATTATATTCTTGTCAGTCTTGAGGACTTTTCCCTTCATTTCCTGCCAGTTGAACTGACTCTGATACATACCGTCGGAATTCTTCGCCACCACTTGCAGGACATTCTTAGCCTGACTATCATCGAACGGCATACCACGCTCCTTGAAATTCACAGGGAAGATGGAGAGCTTATCACCACTGACAGAATCAGGATTGACCAGAATCCCCTGCAGTTCAAAATGCTTGGGATCGACAGGACTATCGTCATCAGTATAGACAACCTCGTTGGAGAATACCAGCAGGCTCATGCTTTTCGCATCTCCCCAGACACCAAGACGATCCTCCATCTCGTGCTTCTTCAGCAGGATAGCCCGATAGAGGTATTTATTCTTGTCAGGCTTCGAGGTAAAGTAAGTATCCAGCACGTAATCCGATGCCTCCAACGTCTCCGATACGTCCTGGCCATACATAAATGCCACATACAGATTGTCATGGTCAAAGACGGTACGTATCTCCCTGACTGCATCACGCTCTTTGTCAATGACGTATTGCGGTTGGGCAAGATCGACGAGCACCAGGACCTTGATTCCCAATCTGAAGACTTCCTCACCCTCGGTGTTCTTCACAGACACCAGTTTGGGTTTGCTCCACGTTTCATTAAGGGATCCGGCGATCGTTTCCGAAGCCTTGACAACTACAAGACTGGTATCTGTCATCGGATATGGTCCCATATCACGAACGAGGGAGGCCAGGATAGAGAACTTCTTGTGGTCGGGAGAGAACTTGACGCTCTTTACCTCCATTGCATCCACTTTCGTATCCTCACCGTCAACGACATCAGAGCTGAACATTTCGTCCATATCCACCTCCTGTATATCTGCAGATTGATCGCAGCTGATCAGAAACGCAGCTACGATGGTCATCAGTAACAATCGATAAATCTTAGTCATCTTCACATTATATTATTATATGGTAGGATACTGGGTACCCTGACCATTCTTATTCAACATATCATTATATTTCTTCAAGCTGGCAGCCTTCTGCTTATAGGCATTAAACTTGGCTAGCATGCCGTTAAAGAACATCAGTATAATCGCCACAGCGGCAAATCCCATCACATAGTCTTTGAGACGCTGGAACAGGGGCTTGTATTCCAATGCCTGCACATTCTCGGAGACACTCTTCATCACCACGAACTGCTTGTCGAGCGTCTCCAACCTGGGCGACAACGAGGGAACGACCTCACAGGCTGCCTTCGCCTGATTATAGTTGTTCTGCAGATCGGTGAAAAGCACCTGCTCTTTTGCCTTTACCTTTTCCAATTGAGGCGCCAGCTTCAGAACCAGCGACAACTTAAAGGCCTTCGAATAGAGATTCTTATAGACATTCACCTGACTGATGATGAAATTATCGGCAGCAGCAAACTTGGCTATAGCCTCAACGGCTTCGGTCTTTGAGTCCAAGGTATCCTTGACGGCCTGCTTCAGCTCTTCTATCGAAGCCACCATCGTCATCAGATCCTCACTGTTGGCAATATCCATCTGCTGTGCCTGATAATAGGTGTTCCATTTCACGTCCAGCCTGTTGTACTCCTGATTCAGTGACTGCATGCGCTGTTCCAGGGTGGTGACCACGGATTTGGGGATACCGTACATACAGTCGACGGACATATTGACCTTTCCTACTGCCATCAGTTGGTGAAGGTCGTCGGAGAACTGAGTCAGACGAGCTGTCACTTCCTGTCTCAATGCCATAGCCTCAGGCGACAGGGCTGCAGAACCGACATCCGTAGGTACCGCATTCTCCTGAGCCTGAACTGAATTCGTCATGAAAGACAGTCCTAATAACAGCCCTATAAGCAAAAGACTTCTCTTCATTCTACTCGTTGACACTACTCCTGTTTACACGTTTTCTTGAAGTACCGTTCTGCAGCACGGAAAATGGCAATTGACTGTTGCTGTTCAGCCGTGCGGCCTGAATGCTTGCCATAGACGGTATTCACTTCCTCTATAATATCATTACACCTCTTCACCAGATCGTTCTTCTCTATCGGGTCGCTGCTGACAAGCCAGCGGGAAACCATCTTGTCAATCTCGCGAGCCTTAGAAATCAGTATCTTCATGCTCTCTGGCGTATAGTCGCCGCCTGTGCCGACCTCCACTGGATCTTGGACAATACATTTGAGGGAGCTGATGGAATCGATATAATTGTTATAATCATCCCAGGCTTCCTGTATTTCAGGACAAGGACTGACGATGTCTTTCGGCTTGAACTGGTCGAGCAAGGTGCTCTTCATATCATCGAAGACCTTCTTCATATCGCTGGATATCGTCTTTCCATTGCCAAACCTGTTAAAGAAGGAGGCATAGCTGGTCTGGATACTCTCCCTGGCGCCCTTAGCCGCAGCAATATCTTCGTCGAGGCCGAAACACGGATTACGCTCAATGGTCACCTGATATTCCATATCCAGATCCCTGCCCAAGGGTATCTGATAGAGGTTATACTTCTTCTTCTCGATCTTATCCAGCAGGAACACATCCCTCAGTTTGACAGAGACCTGATTACGTTTATTCGGAATATCAAACGTCTGGGTAATGAAATCATTCACCATCTTATATTCCTGCGGAGCAGGCTGGAGGCCATCATATTCGATCCAACGCCTGAAATAGTAATCCTCCCTTGGCTGAGGAACCGTCGCCTTAAACAGCTTGGTCACCTTGTACTTGTCCTTTGGATCATATTCAACCACATAAGGCAGCTGATCAGGACGGAGCTTACGCCCCTTGATCAACGGCTTATAGTGGACATTGTCCCAGAATACAAAGAGTGTACGGTAAGAGATCAACGTAACGGACAGCGTGTTGTCTGCCTCGCTAAACACGAATTTTACCATGAGGTCCATATCTTTGGTATCCTCCTTCAGGGATATGTGGTCCGTATAGGAAGTCTCTTGCGACACACTGATCGTTCTGACAGTCTGCGCCTGAAGTCCCAATAGCCAGAAGCAACAGGACAATAGCAGGATGATTCTATAGGTTATCTTCATGATGTATTCTATTGTTCAAAATAAATCCATTCTTTAGGTTCTCCCTGACGCATGACCCACGCCGCGACTTTCAGATCCTCCGGATAGGGCGATTCCATCATCGCATGGTAGGTATCATAGCGCAAATAAGACGCCACCCGTTCAACTCCCCACAGGAGATCGGTATAGGTGTCGGCCATATTGATACAGACTCTCCCGGCAAAATCCCCAAAGTAGCGGATGTTGGGATGCCACGGATGAGGAATCGGTTCGCCTGTCGTATCCGTCGTGAGGAAATACAGCGACGGAGGGGCGTCGACACAGGGATAATTCACAGGAAGGTCGATCATCATCTTGAAACCGGTGGCAAAGAGCGGTTTGTTCTCCACACCAGACTCGTTCAGTTCGGCCACATGCTCCACACCGCAGATACTACGGAGATGATAGTCAACGAGATAACTTGTAGGAAGCCCTTCGCTGTTCCTCCTATTCACCGTTAAGGTGATATCCCGATGACCATCCAGTCCTTTCTCCAGCTGGCGCCACTCGTATAGCAAGCGGCGATTTCTGCCAGTGAGTTGCTTTGGGTCAAACTGATGACTTTCCATGACCTTCATCTGTCACACATTTCTATGTTCATCCTGGAATCGGGTCTGGCACGAGATAGACCAGGTCACCGTTCCTTACATTATAATCAGACAATTTCTGGTCTTCACGGCCAATACGGGGACGCATCACCCTCACCTCATGGACCTGAGGATCTTCCTTGCCAAAGAAATACTCTAGCGGAGCACCAGTCTGATCAATTGACGGAAAGTCAAAAATCAGGCGGCCGTCTTCTCCGATGGCATGACGCAGATTGTCAACCAGCGTACTCAAGGGAGCATCAGGGTTCACCACCTTGAATCTCACCGTCTTGTTCTTGTACGCTATATCTAAAAAGAACTCTTCCATACCTTATTCCTTTTTCTTTTCTATTACTATTGTTACATTTATCGGATAGATATTTGCACTTCTAACACTTATCATTGCCTGCATCAGACTCTCTGCCATCGAAATCTTATCCTCAAAACCACGGCGGATGAAGGTATTATCCTTCAAGACAATCTCAGCGAGAATCTCATAACCGGCATTCCAACGCTCCTGCTGCTGACGGTGACTGACGGTAACGCTCTTCACCATTGAACGCGTAATGCCATATCGTGTCTGCAACTCCGTATAACAGAACAGTTTTATATCGGCAGGTGTCACCAGACGATCGTTTGTCGTCATATAATAGCGAGCCATGCTGGCTTCTTCCAACTTGTCACGGATTTCATCAGCACCAGGAATAGGATTGGCAATCTGGCGGATCGAAGCGTTGGAGAAGCCACTCGGAGCCTGGAAAGTACTGTTCACCGTCAGTTGGGAGTTGACAGCAGATCCCATGGTCGTGACGTAAGAAACAGAGAGGTTCACTGGCTGAGACTGTCTGTCGGCCTGAGGGCGCAACATCAGGTAAACACCTGGAATACGCTGCTCCATATCAATACGGGCAGCATCTCTCATACGCAGCAGAATATCTATCAGGTCCTTCATTACACGGTCATTAGCCTCATCACGGAGTGTCTGGAAAGCATAGAAATCCGTATAATACTTGCTGATCAGATTATTCAGCAGATTAACCAGGCTGCCCTGATTGAAGCGATCGGCAGCCACCTTTCTCACCTCAACAGGGAACTTTCCGTAAATCTGATCTGTCGAGGGTCTTATCATGTGGAGGAACTGTTGGCTGACGTTATCGCTGCCAGAACTCTGGCTGCGGAACCCGGCAACACGCACCATAGGCGTTGCCGATGACAGGTCAACAGAATGAACATGGGCATTCACGAGTAGGACTGTATTCAGGGCCAGATTATCCTTATCGAACAAGAAGCCCTCCTTGAGACCAGTGAACTCAAAGACGATATCAAGCGAATCCGTATCAGCTGGAATGTATTTCTTGCCCTGATGGCTCTTGATGCAATACATCCTCACGTTTTGTCGGGCAAACAAGTCAAGACAAGAGACGGATGCCGCATAGGTATTGGTCTGATTATAGAGTATCGTATCGATATCGAAACAGGGAGAAAGGGGAAGTTCAGAGAACTCCCAAGGGCTCACCAAAGGCAAAGGCTGACCGCTGATGGTCAACTTCAGATCCTTATAATTATGGTTCTTAATACAGAAGCAGAAGCCCGATAGATCAGAAATAGGCGTGTCAAACTTCAAGGAAACCTTCCAGCGGCGACCATCCATTCTGATAATAGAACGAATCGTCATATTCAGGACACGTGTTCTCAACAGGGGAATGAAACTGGCCCCCGAATCAACAAGGGTAAACACATGACGATCAGTCAGTTCTATTTCGCTGACACCAGTCTGCAAGGCTGTTTCAACGACAGCGGTTGCCGGGATGGCATGCCCCACCTCATACGGGGTAAGCATACGGGCAAACTCATCCAGGACATCGGACTTCATCTGTTCCAGTTCGCTTTCCAGCTCATTCGACTGATAAGCCAAGGCTGTCATCAGCAATGAGAACACGGGATCCTGCTCAATGCCTTCCAGCTGATCAGGATGATCGCTCTCCCGCCAGATGCGGATAGCCTCCTGAATCAATTCGTCAGCCCTTTGCTTGTTTTCAAATATCGTTTGCTTCATCTTCTTCCGTTATTTATTTCCAGACTCTCAAGATATTGGTGAACACATAATCCTCTTTCGTTGAGGAGATTACGCCCTTGATGGTGACATGTATTATACGCTCTTCACGAATATAGGTCATCGTCACTGAGACATCTTCCAGACGCTTCTCATACTGTTTCACAGCCTCCTTCAGTTCAGCAGCGAACGTATTCATATTCTTAGAAGAACCAGAAATCTTCTTCGTATAGATATCTTGAAAGCCATTCTCATAGATGGTGTCTCCAGAATTGTATATCACACCCTCATGCTCATCAAAGATCTCAAAGCGCATATTGTTGAATACGAAGCCATACTTGGGATCACACACATTATTATTACGTGGTGTGGTCAGAAGCATGTTGAGTGCCTCGTCAAGCGACTTCTTGATCTTCTTCTCCCTGGCCAAGCCAGTCTTTGTCACATTTAAAGGTATTGATAGGAATGCCATATTAACTCATCAAATAAGTGGTATAAATTTCTCGCTTTCCGGTTCGGGTACATAGAGGGCATTGAACAGATGCTCGAACAGTTGCTCATACAAACGTTCGTAGATCTTTTCCGACAGCTCGTCTTCCAGCTGATTGACCGAGTGCTTCAGCTCGGTCTGGATCTGCATGAGGAGGTCCGGTTTCATCGTATTGTTGATGTAATCGGTCAGCTTCTGAGTCTGCATATCCAAAGAGTTCTCCAGTTCCTCCTTGACCATCTTCAACAATTCCTCCTTTGTCTCGGCAAGCAGCTTGACGATCAGTTCCTCATGTAACTGGGCATAAAGTTCAGCCTTTGCCTGTCTCAACAACGCATCATAGTCAATGGTCTTATCCTCCAGGACGACCTTGTCGAGTACAGAGACGGCACCTATCAGATAATTGCCAAACCAATTTAGCCATAGCTGGACATCAATCTGATTAGGCTCCAGTATTTCTACAGGCTGCTCCATATTCGGCGTAATGATATAGTAATCTATTGCCTGGGCAATCTCCTGAAGCATCTTGAGGAAATCGTGAACACTATTCTTCAGACCAAAGCTTTTCAAAATGAAAAGATAATGGAGCAAGGCCCGCTTGCCATCACCGTTTTCAAGATTCTCATGGGAGGTGATCAGACTCATCTGGATGACATAGCGATCGATATACTCTTCAAAACGCGGTTCGCTATTAAGCGACAGACACGGTGCGATATACTCGGTATCGATGGAGAACACGCCATCCTTCACACTGAAACGCATCATTGGCATCACGTCTTCGGTCTCCACTTCCTCCTGTGTCTTCAGACCATATTCATAGATCGGACGTGTGTAGGCCACACCTTCCTTCTCAAATTCCACCAGGCCATCACCGACTCCGATCGTCAGATAGTAACGGTCACCAAACAGCATTGGAATCGGAACTATCGCCTGTTCATCGGCATCTACCACCCTACCCGACGGGAGCAAAGCCTTACATTGGAGATGTTCTATCTCAAATGTGTTTTTGAAAAAAGAGCCATTGCAGCTAAGGATAGAACCGGGAACCATTCCCATTCTGGTATTACCCAAAGCAGCCCTGATGGCGACACGACGCTGGAAATCCAATTTCTCCTCAAGACCAATCAAGGTCTTCGCCGTAATCTCCATACCTGGCGACCAATTGATTTTCGAATTCACATCCATAATCCTACTTATGTATTAATGCTTCAACTCTGTATTATAATCGAGCGTACGTTCCACGGCCGTAGCACGTGCATCCTTATGCTCCTTAATCTTCACTTCCAACATCACGTCGAATGGTATCAGCCACTCTTTCAAGAATTTCACCAACGGCTCCAGTTCTGACATTCGCTGCCTATACTGCTCAGGTGTCAGACCCGGAATCAGCAGGTTATACCTTACTTGAGGCAACCAGCAAATGGTGGTGTCGAGATGACTATAGCGGTTTACCAACATCTCCACTTCACAATCCATGAGCGCTCCTAACAGATTGGACACAAAGCCAAAGTCACCACGCCATCTGCTGACAAAAGGCAATAACGTTGCGGCTTCCTTGACCAATTCGCTCTTCTCTGCTGCCAGATCAAAATGGAAATATTCCTTCAAGAGATATTCCAGTTTCTGCTCCAACAGCTCAGAGGCCTTGCGCTCTACATAGAGCTTCTTACGGAAAATATAGGTATCGAAAGGCGAGAATGCCTCATTCAGCAATTCCTTACGCCACTCCAACTCCTGGAACTTTTCTGCCACATCTTCACCCTTCAGGTCCTCATCCTTTGTCAAGAGACCTTCTGGCAGCAGCCTCAGGAAGCCATCACGAGCCAAGGACACTTTCAGTTCATCCTCATATAGCGAAAGGATATCCTGGCTATAGTTCCGGAAGAAAGTACCCTTGCATTGAACCATCCATTTCTTTTCCAATTCAGGATAAAGATAGTTCAACAGCACCTCTGCTCTTACCTGATATAAATTCCTATTTATGTTCATTTCACATCTATCTCCAAATAATAGTCTTGACCATCAGCCATCACATGCAACACCTCACTGGCAGGGATGCCCAGCTGTCTCAGTGTCAGTTCCGGATAAGGGAACGTATGGTCAATCATACGATATTCATGCTGATACAGACCACTGAATAAGATTCCCTTCAAGTGCTCGTCGCGTTCAACAGCCTCTTCGACGGCCCTACCAGGACACATGACCGAAGTCCGCTGATCGTTAGACCGCTCAGATACATAGTCCACAAAGCAGTCATTCTCCAGAGAGATACAAACAGACTGTGAAGCCAGTTCCCTGCACAACCACTCTATGGTCTCTGAGACAGTCATGTCACGGGTAATGGCCGAGGGGCGAATCGGATTCCACCTGTCATGTTCGGCACAGTCATCATCATAAGCCTTGAATTCAACAACTTTCGTTGTCAGGTGCTGCCCGTCATAATAGAACATCTTTCCGCACAACGAGGTAAGTTCCCCTTTCTCCAACGCCTCCGAATGAAGGAGTTTGACGGCCTCCTGCACCTGAACGGCGCCAATGACAGAAGCCACAACCGATGTTGTAGGTACTGATCCGGCTTGTTCGTGGCGGCGGATGATACCAGAGCAGGGCATCCGGCGGGCAAGATCCTTTAACCCTTCCGGTCCCAGACTACAAGCATAACAGTTTTCACCCGGCACAAACACCCGGGCTGTACCTTCCAGTTCTTCAATACCACCATCAACCCAAGGAACATCAGCACGCATACAAAGCCGATTGATGCAATACCGAGCCCAACGGTTATCGACGCAGCCTATCACAACATCCTGCTGACGGATCAGTCCAAGACCCACATCATAAGCCACATCACCACAGATGGTCTTAACCTCAACAACCGGATTGATTGCCTTCAGACGCTCTGCGACCACATCAACTTTCAATCGCTTATTCTCTGCATCCGACGGTAAGAAAAGGATAGAACGTGACAGGTTGCCCATCTCCACGACATCAAAGTCAACGACAACGATGTGTCCGACGCCAAGCAGCACGAGATTCTTCAGCACCTCATTACCCAAGGCACCACACCCAACCACCATCACATGGGCGGCAGAAACTCGTTGTTGCTCGAAACACTTCATCATTCTATCTATTCTCGCTTCATTATCAAGTTCACATCCACCATATCGTTTCCTATCGGTACGACCATCGCTTCGGTGTTCTTATATCCATCACTTACCAGGCGAATCCGGCATGGTTTGGAATCAGGCAGATTCTCCAACACACACGGGGTCATACCCACTTTCGCATCGTTGAGGAAGACGGTTGCTCCCACGACGTTACAATGGATATTCAACAAGCCATAACTAGCCTGAGGGGCTCTTAGATCCAGAATTTTCGGGAGCGTATCATCCACCCATAACTCAATAGGCTTCGACTCCAACCCGTCTTTCCGCGTACTGATCTTATAATAGCCCAGCGCCAATTCACCTTCCCACTTGCCATAGGCCATCGGCTCCCGATTAACCCATATCTCTGTGGTATCATCGGGCGCCGTTATAGTCACCTTGGCAGAACCTTCCGTGACAGCAGCAGCCACATTACTTTCTGGCTGCGCCTTTATCGTATCCTGCGCAACTGATTCAATGACTGGCGTGATGGCCTGCTTGGCAACTGTCGGTATCACATGCAAATCTGTCATTGCCAGATTCACGATTTTCTTTTCGCCTCTACTGACACTGATGACAGAATCATAGTAACATGTCTTTCCCTTCATCACCTGAAGACGATGACTGCCAGCCTGCAAATGTCCACTTGTCGCTCCACCCTTCCCGATAGGCTGCCCATTCAGGTAAATGGTGCCATCTGACATCGGTGTCCGCACGGTCAGATATGAATAGAACGACTGCAGGACAACAGGCACAAGCAGTTTTGTACTGTCAGTCAACTCCAACGTATCAGCATATTCCTCATAGAAAGGAGCTTCCACGCGGTAAGCATGCTTACCTACCGGAAGATTGAACTGAGCCATTCCATTCCTGATAAGCGACATGGTACTATCAACATAGAGGATAGCGTTTTCAGGTACTATCTTGAACACTACCCATTGCTTCGACAGTTTATATTCCTTACCAGGCTTGTCTGTCAGCAGATTTGCCTGGTAATGCTTTTTCTTTCTCAGACCCTTGCCCGGCACTTTCCAGGTGAGCTGTCCGTAGTCAGGATGTTTCACCAACAGGAACTTGGTCTTATGAGGTGTCAAGATAGTGACCATCCCGTCAGCCTCTTGTGGCTGAACCTCAATTTTACCGTCGGCCTTAAAGGTAAATCCTTTTTCATCAGTCAGCAAGTCAAGGGTTGCCTGTTTCTTATCTACTGGCAACGGCGTCTTATTCAACAGGTCTTTTTTGACCCGTTTAAACCGTTCGATGCTGATCTTCTGTGCATCAGAAGGCAACACCCAACAAATCATCAAGACAACGGCCAGTAGCACTCGGCTCTGACGCTTTGCTTTGCAAAGGACGCCTTTCATGATTTATTTACCCGACACCATCGTGTTGCCTGGACTCGTGATAGATATCTGTCCTGCATAGGCACACATACATTTACTGTTGTCTGTCAATGCAGGCATATTCATCACCTTGACCTGAGCACTACCAGGGGCCCAAGGGGCTGTGATTAATGGCACACAAGGCATCGGAGTCAACACGCCCATAGCCGCAGAGGTAGCTGATGCCACCGTCGGATTTGCCATCGAACGGCACATGCCGAAGGTTGGAATGTTCGCTGGCGTGAAATCCATCGTTGTGGCCATCAGCATATTCATGCATTTAGGCCGCAACGGAACGGTCACTATCAATGAACAAGGTGCCATTCCCTGATTACACTGGAGCATTGCTCCCATCGTTACAAAATTACCCATATTACTTATTATATTTATTTATTATTTTTTATAATTACTCTTCATAGCTACCCATCTTCATACGGTCGCTGGAACGATTCACACGGGTTGCTTCTATTTCATCTTCTTGAGCCTTATTGGCCGTCTGTTCATCCAAATAACGCTGATAAGCCTCTTCTATTTCCTTCAGTTTGTCAGCCTTCACCGTGTCGATAATGTTCTGATGGTTTTTGATGGAGTCCTCCAATGCAGATTTTGCCTGATTACGCTCATCGTCGGTAGGAAGTGTAACAATCTTCGCCTCCAGTTTCACCCGATATTCAGCACTTGTCTTGTCCATCTTCGCCTTACAGCCGTCGTAGAGCACATTGACTGAGTCTAAAAGGACATCATGGCGGTCTTTATTCACCTCCGGCATCGTCAGGATAATATATCGTTCGTCCTCGTCATTACTACTATCTGGCTTCACCAGTTCCTGATCAAACTCCGGATGTTCCTCCTTAATCGCCTTACAGAGCGGGAAGTTAAAACGAGGATCAAAAGGCAGGACTTTAATGTGATAGTCATCAGGGACTGACACTGCTGCCACCTCCTCAATCTTCATCTCACCCATTTCTTCATCCTTAATCACGGCAGACAAAAGTGCCATCGGCTGCGCCTTAATACATAGGTTGGCATACCTATATACCAGAAGAGTGACATAACCACCCAATCTGCCTTCCATCTCATGGATTAGTGATTCAATTGCTATCTTCATACTTATTCAGTTCCTTCTTCTGATTCTTCTCCATTACCTAACTTTATCTCCTGTGACTCCGGTGCATCGTTTTCCGTCAGCTTCGCACTAATCTTGGCCGACGATGCTACTCCTGGTACTGCCATACCATCGCTGACGTTCTTACTCTTGAAAGACTTCTTAGCCTCCAGGTTGTCTGCCACAAGTTGGGGAGCTGTCACATCGCCCTTAAAGTCGGTCTTGCCGTTCACGGTGTTATCGCCATAGAACTCGGCCTTCGAGCCACCAATTGCCACATTGCCGCCGTCGAGCTGTACCACAGCCTTGGCCTCGCCTTGCTGCACTTCGGCAGTTGTCTTTCCGTAGATGCCCGTCTTCTCCGAGGACACAAGCAGTGTCTTACTCTGACAGTCGCTCTTGGTACGACCGATATACATATTCTCTGCGGCGAAAACCATGTTGCTTCCTGCAGCAAGGTTCTTGTCCTTGCCCTTGTCGTCGAGATCCATCGCCTTCACATGCACATCCTTGCCGTTGACGACAACCTGACCTAATGCCTTGCCATCCTTGTCGACCGACAACAGGCTCATATCTTTGGCTGTCATCGTCAGTGCACCCGTTGCCGTACCGTCCTTGTCTTTCGACGATACAAACACATCAAGGGCCTTCATATCGATCGAGCCCGTCTGATTGCCGTCCTTGTCGGCTGCTGTCATCTCCATCTTGTCAGCCACCAGACTGAAACTGCCCGTGCTGTTGCCGTCGGTATCTATGGCATTCAGGTTCATATTCTCCATCCTGACATAGAAGCTGCTGTCAGCCGTGAGTGACGACTCGGTATACTCTCCTTCGGCAATGTTATAGTCGACGGCCACGAACGATACTTCCTTAGAATTCACAGTGAAATGACCGTCCGTAGCATAGTCACCATCAGTCTCACTACCCTCGGATAAGGTTGGAGCAATAGTGGAGATGTCCACGGATTCAGTATGGATATACACAGAGCTATCCGCAATCAGCGTACCGTCGGTCTGTACGGTCTCAATATTCACCTTGCCTGTCTGAATGCTGACAGAAGCCTCGGCATTGGTGCGGATGTTACCATCGCCATCAACAGAAGCCAGCGAGATCTGCTCTGCTGTCAATGCCAGTGAAGCACCTGTAGAATCATCGGTGAATGTGCTCGACTCAGTGTCCAGTGAAGACTGCTCATCCTCTAAACAGGATATCTTGCGGTTCACCTCGGCAAGAGCTGAGATAGTTCTCACACAACGCTCGATGGCAGGCACCAGTGATGGAACGAGTTCATCATAGTTCTTCTGCAAATCCAGGAGATCGCCGATATTGGTACGTACTTCCACTGAACTGTCCGTCAAATCATCCATATCCTCCAAAATAGCCTTCAGGTCGTCGGTTATCGAACTTACCTCATCCAGACGGTCCTGAGCCTCCGTCGACAGGGTAGACTTCTGACTATTCAAGGCGGTAAGCATATCCGAGATAGCTGTACCACGCACATCTACAGACCGTGAGGCATCGATGGCCATCTGTCCGTCAGAATGAATACTCACACCACTGCCCACAAGACTGGTGGGCAACTGCGAGAAGCAACCGTCGCAATCATTGCTTTGGATTACAATATTACGGGCTTGACTAACAACACTTGAACCAGGACGTACCACATCCTCCTCTCCGTCTATGCCAGGATCAACGGCAATTTGCGAAATACTGGTGGCTCGGCTTTTAACATAACCACCCTCGCCGGAGCCTTCCAGATTCACCCCGTTACCACGGATAGTAATGGTGGAACCATTCTCCGACCAGAGCATTCCCGTACTGTCCACATTGCCAATAATAATCTCAGGCGCTGAGAGTACAATACGGCGGTCATCATGGATATACTGCCCTTGAGCCAAACGGCTAAATATATCATGCTTGATCTGCTGAATTTCCGCCTTTTGCTTGCGGATCTCATCAAGATCTTTCTCCACACTATCCTTAAAGTCCTGGAGTGTAGTCTTCCAGTCAGAAAATACAGTATCCATACCATCAAATCTTAGCTAAATAAGTTCGGAGTGTCTTTATATCTTCATCAAAAGGAGTCCGGTTATGATGTGGCTTCATATTGACGCCTTCATCAAAATATGCTGTCTTGTTCGAATTATCCGACAGCAGGATCTTGCCCTTGAATCCATGTGACCACTGGAACTGGTCATCCACAAATCCGTAAAACGGATTGAAAAGCTCGTTCGCCTTTATCTTGCCAATCTTTTCTATCCAAGCATCTTTCTCTATGGAGACGACAAAATCCTTCCATTTCTCATTATCGTAAGCATCGCTTATAGAGGTGATTGGGGTCTTGTCCATTGCTAATTCATTTTTACTGGAAAGATATTCATAGATCACATATCTGCTCATCGCAATAATCAAATCTGTCCATTGTGATTTTTTGATATACTTAATAGTATTGTCATATGAACAATTTTCCATATTATCTAATGAGACATCAAAACCTTTAGCTGCCGGGAGGGTCTGAGCCTTAATCTTTCCTGCAACTGTATCCAGGTCTAATTTGTCTACAGAAGCCAATTCTGTAGGTAGATTTAATCCTGCGATGACAAAATCAGTTTTCTTGCAATCTGTCAACTTAGAAACAGCTTTTTTTAGATTATAAGCCGCTATACGTAGTTGATTGGCTTTATCCACTATCTCCATTCGTTTTATCTTCCTTTTATCATCCTTGGCTTTTAAAACATCATAGAGCTGCTTCTTTGCTAAATAATTTACAAACGCACGATCATACTTCCTCTGGTCAAATTTTTCGTCAGTTTTGAAGTCATCACTTTCTCTATCTGGTTCAGTAACTGGCTTCGGATCCGATAACAGTAGGTCATTGCCAGCAACATTCTGCCAAGTAAAATCTGCTTCCTCATTGAATGCAGTTTCACCTTTAGCAATGACAGCTGCATACTTGATAGCACTTTCATCCTGATTTATACCTTCAGGACCTGAAATATCCTTAAAAGCTATCGTTGCTTCATATACTTTATTATAATTTAGTTGAATACCTTCAATAAGGGACTTAATATGAGGTTCTATGCACTTCGCGGAACTGATTACCTTCTGGATATCCTCCAAATCATCTTTTATACCTTTACCCCACCGCAAACTTTCCTGAGGAACTTCTGCTTTACCTTCACCTGCCTCTATCGTGACAAACGTATAGGACTTGATCTGAAGTGTACCATTAACCGGACGGAAGAGCAATTCTATGACACAACGCAAGAGAGACATATCTGTAAAATTAGTGACAATCTCTTTAAGTGAATCCAATCCACCCTCTAGATCACCTAAAACTGCATTGCCCAAAGCCTTGCCTTTACTTTCATTCCACTTCTTCTGATACCAAAGCTTATTCTTAATGTTTTCGCCAGAACTGAGACTCAGCCTGTTGCTGGCAGAGATATTCACATTCTTTCCACTGATATTGATATCTCCATTCGGTGCAGTGATGGTAATTCCCTGGAAAGCACTCATCTCCACCGTACCTATGGGTGACTCAATGGTAATTGCACGATTTTCTGTTGAACCTGAAATCTTATAGAAGCCATAACGGTCTCCCAGTTCAAATCCGCCACCGAAATCAGCTGTCAGTTCATTGCCAAAAGGCCAAGGGCCAGTAGCACCTACAGGCCATACCGATCTGAGGAATGAAAGACATCCTACCGATTCAAAGAACATCGGAGCAAGGGCAAAACCATCCTCAAAGGTCAGGTGATGACCTGTCTTTGTCTTAATACCATGAGAACTTCCATACTGATCAAGTGGTAAGGCATTCGACCATCTCTTATTAACGAACGGAGCCACCAGATAGCCCATCGCATACGGACGATCGATATTGCCATGCTCATATCCCACCATCACCTCATCACCGACATTGGGTGTGAAGTTCACGCCACCGCCATCTGTTGCCAGAGGCAGTGTGACACGAATCCACGGTGACGCATCACCTTTTTCATCTTGCCAAGGATAACGCACACGGATACGTCCCAAATTCTCAGGATCTAATGTCGCAGCAACAAAGGCTACCTGTGGACGGGCATCGCGAAAGATGACATCAGGCTGTGCCGGCGGGAACGGAAGAGTGTTTGTCCAATTATCATATTCATCTGGAACAGAATCCAAGGCCACCGATGTTGTCCCATCCAAGGACATAACGGGTATTGCAGACACAAGCAGGTGCTCCTTTCCTTTCTTCTCTGACCCTTCTGTCCCATCAGTCTTCTCGGCAGGCTCGTAGTAACCTTCCACAGAAATAACCACATAGTCCTTTTTATCTATATGCAGTTTGTCACCTAACTTAATAGGTTTATAATTTGTGCCAAAGTCCAACCATACTGTCTGCTCTCCGACTTCCTTTTCTTTTTTCCTGACGAGCGAGTAGAATAAATCGTAGAAATTGTTTATTCCTCCTTTATCTAACAACTTTGAAAGATTATTCGCCAGAGGGCTACTTCCTCCTAACGTAGCAAACTGTGTATAGTCATCATCATGCCTCTGGTCATCGGAAATCAGATAATTCTTATCTTTATCTTGATAGTTGGCCTTATCCAAGGCGTTATTATAATCTCTGTTTTGTCTACTGACCTCTATCAACTTCATGGTGAAACCCTTAATCAGATTAACAAGGACTTCACTTAAAGTACTAGCTTCTAATGCCTTGAATATAGCTTCAGGAATAGAAGCCCTCATTTCTTCTCCTAATATCTCCTTATACTCAAGATATTCACCTTTCTCTAATTCTTGTTTCGTCCATTCATCAAAGGCTACAGTATCTGGATTATATCGGTTAGAGGCGAAATCAGCATAGAGTTGACTACCATCTTCGTTTTGCGTATGACTTATATAATTATAGGCGCGGTCATTTACAGAAATAGCTCCAGATAACGCACTCTGATAATAGCGGGTTTGAACGGCATTTGGCTCAGTAGCCCAGTCGATAACGACAGAGTCATTTTCAACCTTCTTAAAATAATTGGCCTCAGACGGTTGCATACCTAAGTTCAACTTTCCGTCCTCAAAATAAAGGAACTCGCCATAACGGTTAGCAGCTCGTACCATAAACTGATAGAAACTCTCGTTATACTGCACAATATAAGGAATACGCAGTTCCTCACGCCCCGTCCATGAACATTTTTCCTTCGTACTATCGGATGAATCCATCAATGCAGCCTTATATTTCAGCAACTGCATGTGGTTGGCCACGCTTACAGAACTGAAATTCTTGGATTCCTCAGCCAGAATATCAGTATAGAGCATCTTGGCTGTATATGCACGGCTATACTTGTCGAGATCCATCGACTTATCAGCACTGTAGATGGACAAATCCAAGAACAATGAGGTACTCGCACTCACTGTTTTATATATTGAGCGCACCTCGAATACCATATAGTTCTCGGCAACCTTGTTGTCGTCGATCTCCATTTCTACTATAGCACCCTTGAAAAATTTGATAATGGTATCTGCAGTCAGAGGGGTGTCGGTTGTAGAATTAATATCCTGTTTTGTTGTTGCTTCACCAACTTTACCATCCTTATCAATCGGTGTGGTCTTTGTTTCATCTATCTCTTTTTTGGTGATAGACATACCCATTTGAAGTTCTGCATGGATCTCACATGGCTTATAGACTCTTTTGATATACCTCAACTTCGTCATAGAAAGAGGTATTTCATAAGAGACTATTGAAGACTTCTCTGTTCGGATCTTCCCATCCGAATTAGGATCTGGTTTTGTTTCATCAGAGTTTACAGTAACATCCTGATGGATATAAGTACCTTCACGTGATAATGTAATACCATCACCTTTTTTTGAGGAATCATTATATATGAATAGTTTTACTTCTGCCATGGCTGACTATGCCTTTTAGTTATGGGTAATCTCTAATTGCTTATAACTATCCTCCTTGCCGACGTATGTGATGGAACTTAGCAGTAGGATCACATGGATCATAATCTGCTGCACGGTGCCGTTTTCCGTAATCGTTGCATCGTAATCCTCTTTCACATCCACCACATAGCCCCTTACAATCATCGCATCGTCATAGGTCTTCAATCGGTCGGTCTGATCAAAGGAAGCATTGAAGAAAAAGGTATGGTCGAAAAGTTCATTCCGCTGCATCTGCTGATAGAACACCTTACCATCATCGGGCGCCCCCAATCTGATGGTAAACAGCAGTTCAGTCGGTGTTGTCTCACCATAAGGGAAACCTGCATCATTGCGACTCCGCTGACACTTATAAGAGAAATGCTGAATAGTCTGACATAAGCGTTTTTCCACGTTGTTTCCTACTTCCTGAAGATTCTCCGGATAGAGGACTGCCTTAAGATGATCTGAATACTTGAGCATAGTTCTGTTGGTGCTTTATGGGTTTCACTTTTCGGATCTGGCATAAAGGTTGCTGAACGTTGTGTCATTAATGACAAGGTTCTCTGCTATCAGCGAAAGCTTAAGGCAGCGACGCTTCTGGGCATTGATATGGTACTCTTCCTCAATAGAATAGCAATAGGCGTCTTCAAACTTGATGACCTTTTCGGCTGCATTGTCTGTCAGTGACTGGAGATCGAACACAATCCTGCCACTCATCGTATCGTTGTTGATATACCAATCATAGAGGGTGAGATCCTCCTTACCTGGGGCAACCACAACCAGTTCCACCTTCTCACACCGAGCATCGGTGTCTGGTCGGAAGTGGTTGTGATGCCGTAAAAAATGCAATTGGCAATCCATTACAAGGAACTCTTTTGAATAAAGACCCACCGTATTGTCGCCGAATTGAAGACGTGCCAATAATGCCATCGATTATACCTTATTAATATATATATTATAAAAGAAACATTTGGCTCAGCCCACTCTGGGGCTGAGTCAAATGGATAAATATGGAATTACTTCCAAGGATTCTCGAAGGCGACGGGGCCGTTCTCGAGCTTCTGGCATACGATCTCGATGTCCTCGTAGTGCTCCTCGCCGTCTGCCCAGTACTCCTTGTACTTCACACAGTAGCAACCTGTGCCCTTCAGCTCCTTCATGTCCTTACCGTCGATGGTGTTCTTGAACTTCACTGAGAAGTCGCGGGGATCTGTGGGAGCCAGCATCCAGCCGAGCAGCTCGGCGTTGCCGTCGTTCATAGCCTTTACGCGGATGTTGACGCGACCGCCACGGGGAATACCCGAAATCTGTCCTTCACGATCAGTTGCCTGATTGAACTTGTAGTCTACTAACAGTACCTCACGTTCTGCAAAATCTTTAACAGCGAGGGTTACTGGGGTTACATTCTCTGCCATATCTTGTTTCCTTTCTTTCCTTTAATTGTTAATACTAAAAAGTTTCATGATAGGGTTATGCCCACTCGTTCTCGAACTTGACAGAGCCAACCTCGATGTTCTTGCAGGTGATGGTGATCTCCTCGAAGTGACCAACCTTGTCTTCCCACTTCTCCTCGAAGTCTACGCAGTAGCCGTTCTCAAACTTGATGGTCTTCATAGCCTTTCCTGTCTTTGTCTCGAGGAACTCGATGCTGCCGTTCTTCGGGAGGTTGCGCTCCGTCATCCAAGCCAGCAGGTCGGGTGTACCATCGTTCAGAGCCTTTACGCGAACCTGGATCTTACCGCCGCGGGGAATACCGCTCATCTGACCCTCTACGTCGGTCTCCTGCTCGAACTCATAACTTACCATCATCACTTCGCGGTCTTTGTAACCGTCGATTTTCATTGTTACTGGTGTCTTTGCCATAACTTTTTGATTTTTAGATTGTTAATACTTTATTTATTAGTCTCGGGATATACTTATGCACTAGCCAAAGCAGCTTCCTTATCCTTCTTGTCTGCAGCGACCTTAATCACGAAGTTCTTAGCTGCATAGAACGGGGTCAGAGTGATATCACAAGTAATCTGCTTGGTGACAGGATCCTGACGCGGCTCGCCGATCTCATAGTTCTGGAACAGGTTGCCATAGCCCTTATACATATTGAGGAACTCCTGGATCTTGCTCTTCAGATTCTTTGGAGAGTTGTACGGATCCCAGTTCTCGAGAGCCACCTCATGCACGAAGTTCATCAGTACTTTCTTCACCCAGTCGAATACACGAACGATCGGATACTCCTTCATGGCATCAAGATCTCCGTTGTAAAGCGTAGTGTTGTTGAATGCCATCACACGCCCCTCACTGTAGACCATCGGAATCACCTGATTGTCCATCAAGGCAGCAATCTCAGACTTCAGCAGGTCGATCTTCACACCCTTCACACCGTCAAGGGTACCATATTTCTTACCACCTGCACCCTGTGCCATGTTAGCTGTTTCATCGTAAAGCTTACCACAGAGAGCAGCAGCAGGAGCGATATAGAATGCCTTTGCATCCTCTTCGTCACTCGACATCTTTTCTGCCTCACGGCCAACAATCCAGTTGGCGGTCATGACAACATTCATAAGCGCCTGATCGCTGTCGCGATAACCCTCTGTATTGGCCTGTAGATCATCGAATGAGTATTCATCTGCATGGTCGGTAATCAGCATTACCTTATACTTAAAGGCCATCTTTGCCCACTGAAGTAGGTCTACCTTATCTGTGAATACAGCACCAGGTACGCAGACAAGGCTGTAAGCATCCTTCAGGCTCAGACGGTCGAAACCATTGCGGAGGATATTCTCTACCTCACCAGCGAAGCCAGAGTCAGCATCAGCGATATCTTCCTTCAGGACATTGATAATACGCAGGTTCTTAACCTTGTCGGTGCCACAAGTCTTGAAGAATGAGTCGAGCTGACGATAGCTGCGCTCAAGGTTCTGGGTAGCATAGAGGGCATCGGTGATACCCTGCTTCAGAACGCCTGTAAATTTCTCCTCATCCTTTTTGCAGGCATCTGCAAAACCTGTTGCGCTCTCAATGCTGCTGTCATCCAGCAACTCCAACCAACGCTTGATGTCCTTCTTCAGACCCTCACGCTTATCCTTGAAGCGCTTGTCTGTCAGGAACACCTGCTTAGCTGCCTTGCGGGCAGGATTCATATTATCAGCATCGGGCATAAAACCACGAATTGCATTAAATCCACCAAATGCCTTTAGCAACTGGGAGACATCCTGTTGTCCTTGTTTCTCTTGAAGCTCGGCACCAGCCTGTTCGGCGGCCTGAGCTTTCTGCATTTCTACATCTGCCATAATTGTATAATTCTTTTAATTCTTTTTACTTTATTGTCTTTCGTTCTCTGTCATGATACGGAACTCCACAGGCGTCATGCCGATAACCTCGCTCATTCTGCGCTGTAGTGTCCGCACCGAGTTGTAACCAGCTTCTGCGCTTATAGCAGCAATGCCATATTCAGGATGCTCCCGAAGTAACTGCATTGCACGCATCAGACGGATATTTTCAAGATACTCATCTGGTGATTTGAAGATCGTTGAATTACGAAAGAGACGAATCAGACGAGCCTGTGAAACCCCCATCAGTTCTGCCAGTTCTTTGGTTCCGAATTCTGCAGTCACCAATTTAGGTTCCTGTTCCAGACGGTTCTCCAGCATTGCCAACAGCTCTGCATCGTCAACCATGTCAGCCTGCATTGACAAGCGACGGCCACGTTGCATCTCTGCCTTCAGCCAGTTCACACGCTGTTTCAGTTCGTACCAGCAGTTCAATTGCTCGCTCATCAAGAGATTACGTCCCAACAAGCGCACATTCTCCATATCGAGACGCTCATTCTCCTGCTCCAAACGGGCTATCTTCTGTTCTAATTCTTCAATCTTCTCAGCCATAGCGTATTAGTCGCTTGATTAATCGGCGCCTTCCAATTCTGTGAGCATAGACTGAAGCATAGCCTTCAGTTCGTCACGGCTACCAGCCTCCTTCAGAATATCACGCAACTTGCGGTTCTGCTCGATGCTCTTGCGAATCTTCTGGTTAGTGTCGATCTTCTCTTTCACGCCAGAAAGGAACGGGCTGTTCTGAACAAGCTTACCTTTTCCGCCCTGTGCCTCAAAGTCACGCAACTCACCGAAGTGAAGGGTCTCAGATACAGAACCTCCTTCTTCATCTGTAAAGGCGACTTCTACTTTTGGCTTAAAGTGAGCAAATGCGTCATCAATGTTGTGGATATCCTCTACAAACTCAGGATTACCTGCTTCAACATCACTGGTGTACTGATCAATCATTAGTGTCTTGTTCTGATCGATCAAACTGACTTTCGCACTGGACTCCTCATCTGGAGCCATCGAAATGAAATTCTCTTTCATTGCCATAGTTGTAAATAATTTTTAAATGAATACTAATATTATTAAACTTTATTTATTCTCTTTCTTTATTTATTCTCTTTCTTTGTGGTCTTCTTTTCAACAGGCTCTGCAGGATCAGCAGATTTCTCAGCGACTTTCTCTTCACGCTTTCCGTTAATCACGAACACAGCCTGACCATCCTTGTCGACCTCTACCAGAATCTTGTCACCAGTTTTCACCTTACCGGCAATCATCATCTTTGATATCGGGTGGCGCAGTTCCTTACGGATAATACCAAGAACAGGACGTGCACCATACTGCTGGTTGTATCCACGCAGGGCAATAGTCTGACGTGCATCAGGTGTAAGCGTCAGCTCTATGTTCTGCTCCTCAAGCAGTTTCAACAATCCCTTCAAGTGAATGTCAAAGATCTTTGCAACAGTCTTATCGGTAATTGGCGAGAATGGTACGATTTCTGTCAGACGAGCCAGGAATTCAGGACGGAAGTAGCCCTGCATAATATCCATCAGTTCATTGTTCTCGGGAATGATACCACTATTGAACTTCTCCACGATGGTCTGTGCACCGATGTTCGAAGTGAAAAGAATCAGAGCGTTTGAGAAATCACCCACACGACCAAGACGATCGTGAAGCTTACCCTCGTCGAGGATCTGCAGGAACAGATCGAATACCGACTTGTGAGCCTTCTCAATCTCATCGAACAACACGACTGAATACGGATTCTGACGAATCTTGTTCACCAGCAGACCGCCTTCCTCGTATCCCACGTATCCCGGAGGTGCACCGTAGAGCAGTGCCACAGAATGTTCTTCCTTGAACTCCGACATATCGAAGCGAATAAGTGCACTCTCATCGCCGAAGAGGAAGGTTGCAAGTGCCTTAGCCAACTCTGTCTTACCAGTACCTGTCGGACCAAGGAAGAAAAAAGAACCCATCGGCTGTCCTTTCTTGCTCAGACCAGAACGAGCCTCGTACACAGCATCAAGCACCTTCTTCACTGCATGATCCTGACCAACGACACGCTTCTTCAGCGTTTCCTCAGCACCCATCAGACGATCACGTTCCTTAGTCTGTACCTTACCCAAAGGTATACCTGTCTGCTTAGCTACAACAGCACTCAAATCATCACTCTTCAGGTCTGTACGCTGTTCTGCACTCAGCTCTGTCAACTTATCGAGGATTCCTGTAAGGAAATCAACACGCTCCCGAATGGTAGCAATCTTACTAAAGTCTGTATCAGAATCGACACCTGCCAAAAGGATGCAGCTTACCTTGTTAAACAACTCGTAGTTCAGCCAATCAAGTTCCTTCATCAGTCCTTCGTCGGCCTTATCCTTACCCTCAGCAGAAACTTTGATAGTATCAAGTTTCTCGCGGAGTTCAGTAATGATACTGCCTGTCAGATCGTTCATCGTCTTCACCTGAGCCATCGTACGGTCTATCAGGTCAAAAGCTGAGTCTGGTAAAGATTTTTCCGTCAGATAGCGCTTTGCCAAACGAATGGCATCACTCAGCACTGTCTCGTCGACTGTAAGACCGTGATATTCCTCATAAGCAGGAATAGCGCCCTTCAGGATACGGAGCGAAAGATCAGCTGTCGGCTCTTCAACAGTAATCTTCTCCAACTTAGATGTCATCTCCTTATCGGTCTCGATATTCTTCGTGAAACCATCGATACTTGAGGTTGCGAGCAACTGCAGACGCCCTTTACTCAGTTCGTTCTTCAGGATAGAAGATGCACCGAACAGGGAGCCCTGCTTGTCGAACAACTTATCAATCGACTCAATGATCAGCACGGCATTCGGCAGAGCCTCCACCTCATTGATTACATTCTTGAAACGATCCTCTACCTCACCCTTATACTGGGCATCGCCACCGAGGGCGGCTGTATCCAGTTCATAAGCAACGGCACCACTGAGGAAACCAGGCACACGGTCGGCGGCAAGTTCACGAACAAAACCATTCACAAGCGACGTTTTACCAACGCCTGCCTCACCCGTAATCAGGAGATTAGCCTTTGTCTTACGACCCAGAATTTCATAAATAACTGATATCTCTTTCTCAAAACCGATGACATTGTCAAGGTTGCCGGCACGTGCCACAGCAGTCTTGTCAACACAGTATTTAGAAAGGCTCCCCTTGCCACCACCAGCGGCAGGCGTGTGCTTTGTTAGCTCGGCTCCCTCCATATAGGGCGCCTCAACATTTGCGCCACCACCCATCTTGGCACTGATGTCCGATGGAGTAAGTGGCAGCGTCTTCAACTGATCGAACGAGAAGCCTACACCCGGAGTCACCAAAGAGGCCAGAACACAGACATCGGTGCACTCTTCGAGATTGAACTTCACCTGATAGTTCTCTGCCTCGTCAATGACAGCCTGGGCCTCGTCACTATACTCTAGATCACGCATAGGGCGAACGGCGCGCGGAGCAAGCTGCATCTGTACGTCTGCCCAGTCCTGAAGATAAAAATAATCCTTATCCAATTCACTCTCGATGAAATGGACAAGTCCAATCTCCTTGTGCAGGATAGCTTTAAACAAATGTGCCGGATAAATGGCATCACTGCAATACTCCTCAGCAAAGGAATTGGCAATCGATTTAAGTTTAGCGTTCATAAACATTTCAATTTATAGTCATATTAGGTGCAAATTTACGAAAAATAATAAAAAATACCACCATATTAAATGGTGGCATTACGATAATTTTACATTCTTTAACTTAAAACGGGTCCTATCTCCACATTTTATACCATAAGAGTGCGTATAATGATGCCAGAAGAGGTATTAGTAACCAACAAATTTTTTCATATTCTACTTCAACAACTCTGTAACTTTTGGTACAATTTGCTTACGCGACAGATTATCTTTGGTATAAGTCACTCCTTCGCGAAGAGAAGTGCCGAAGATCTTCTCGGCCACGTCTTTCGTGCCCTCACCGCAATAAATGAAATACGTGCCCTCCTCCAAGAAGGGGGAAGCACCGTTGCTGGTGTCGGGATTGGGTACCAGATTGTCAATCTTGGCGAAGAGCATATCGCGTCCTTTCTGCTTCATCACCTCGGGCATCACAGCCAGTATGCGAGTGATGAATGCATCCATCTCCGTCTTCTTGCACGACAGACTGCCGAAGCCGATGAGGTGACTGCCAATCTCATAGTCCTTATAGTCGGAAAGCAGGATCTCAGCGTCAGTCATGCCATCGTAGTTGTAGGAAGCCTCCTCCATCTCGCGGCTGATCTGGGCTACCTCGTCCTCCAGTCGCAGTTGGGCTACGAGTGCCTTCCATGCTGTGGAGTCAATACCCTTGGTTGTGGTTTTGCTGAGGTTGCGCGTATCCGAAAGGATACCTGCCAGCATGATTTTCGCCGACTCATCGTCGATGGGCACACCCAGTTCATTGAAGCATTCAAAAATAATGGTACAAGTAGAGCCCACCATCTCACGACGTACATAAGGAATAATGGCATCGCGAATATCGCCCTCAATGTGGTGGTCGATCTTCTGCAATATCTTCGCTTCCTTGGCACCATCCACGCACTGGGCATAGTCCGTATGGTCTGTCAGTATTAGGCGCGTGCCGGCAGCCACAGAACTTTTAAGTTCCGGCAGATCAAAACCGAGACGCTTGGAAATATAGGCTGACTCGCGGTTAGTACCCGTCGATACTTTCGCCTTGCAGTTATAGCCTAGGGCACGCATCAGCGAGGCATACGACAGGGCAGAAGTAACAGCATCCACGTCGGGTGTTTTATGACCATAGACGTAAGTTGTGTCTGTTCCCCAGTCAAGACTGGCTAAAATCTCCCGATAGGATTGTTCCTGGGTATCGGGATTAACGATGGGATTCTCTGTGGTGGTACAAGAGCTTATAGCCCATACCGCCAACGTAACGATAAATAAATGTTTTAGTTTCATCAGATAATTATTTTATACTGCAAAATCTTCTATTTCCAAAAATCAACAATCTTAGCCACTTCTGTATCGGTCTGAGCCTTGGCCTGCATAACCAGCAGAGCCTTGGCAAATAGGCTGTCAGCCTTGACAGCAGCCTTTTTGGTTGCATCGTCGATAACAGCCTTGTCGCCCATCTGCGACACAAGCAGCCACAATCGGAACATATCGGCCTTCATCGCATCTTCGATGAGGAAATAGTCAGCCTGCTTGCTATCCTTCTCCAGCGTGTTGTAGGTGGTTTTGAAAGTCTCCAGGTCGGCTGTCTTCCCCTGCATGGCCTTGTTGACAACAGGCAGGAAAAGCGTTGCTAGACTGACGGCATAATCCTTGTTATTCTGTCCGTCCAGATAGGCGTATGCAGCCTTGGCGTAACTGTCGTAGTTGGAGGTATTCAGCGTGTCCTTCAGCGTCAGGAAGAAACGATCGAGGATACCATAATCCTTCATCAGCCGATACCCGAGGGTCATGTTGCCATCGTGGAACACCTTGATCAAGTCGTAGGCAATACCTCCGGCTCCGAGTTCATCGCAGGCCGAAAGATGCTTGCGGATGGCTTTGTCGGTCTCAGCTTCGATGGTAAATCCAAAGCGCGCAGCAAAGCGTACAGCCCTTATCAAGGCCTCCGCATTATAGGGATAGACCGCATCTGGATCTGCCGTAGAACGGATGACACCTTCACGGATGTCGTGCAGACCGCCATGATAGTCAATCAGATTACCTGTCTTGCCATCATAGTAGATCGCATTAATAGTCAGGTCGCGGCTGTAACTGTCTTCCCAAAGTTCCTTGGAATACACGTTGATGGTGCCGTCGGTGGGATAACTGCTCTCGGGAATGCCATCCTTTCCGCGCAGATAATAATAGATGGCGCGCATCGTTCCCATGTCAGTGCGATCGTTTCCATGCCATGCCTGAGCCACCTTATAGCCGTTGGGAGCGACGAAGATTTTCGTGTTAGGCACAATCTTCTCCAACTCCTCAGGTGTGGCATCAGTGGTGAAGTCCACGTCATTCGAGGCTACACCCACCACAGCATCTCGAACCGTACCTCCAAAGACATAAGCCTTATAGCCGGCATTTATCACATAGTCCATATCCCCTTTCGCATTATCGGGAATCTTGAAAAACGTATGGTCGAACATGGCGGCAGGGATTACCAACTCGGCATAGCCGTTGGCCTTCACCTTCTCATAGTTCTCGTCGATCAACTTGTTTATCTCATCCGTAAAGAAGCCTTTCGCCACCTCTTCTTGCTGTGGTTCAATGGCATTGTCTTCAACAGTACACGAAACGAATGTCGTGGATCCAGTCAGGAGCAGACCCAACAACAGTAGCAAACTCCATCCGTTTTTTTCCTGAACTTTTTTCATTGCCTTCACTATTCCTGTTAGCTGTTAATCGTCTATGATCGTGATGCGCCCCTGGGCACTCTTGTAGCCGTCGCCCAGTTGCCCGTTGAGTGTCTTAGTCAGGTATTTCACCAGGGCATCACGGGTAGTCTCTGAAGAGAACCTGATTACCTTGCAGTCCTTCATGACTCCGTAAAAGCCCAGACTCGAATAGAACACGCCCAGCGCCACCTGGTAGTTCTTCTCCAGGTCGAGCGGCTTGTACTCACCACTGGCACGGTCGAGCACCATCACGTCGGTCACCGTGTCACTCTTCTGGTGAACCGTGTATTTCAGACCAGAGCACTGGGGGAAGCACACACCGGGTGCCGGCAGGCTCTTCGTACATCTTTCCAGCATCTGATGGAGCAGGTCGCCCTTTACCTCAATCAGATACAACTGGTCTTCGAAAGGGATGAGGTTCAGCATCGCCTGCATCGTAATACCACCGGCAGCCATGTCTGTGCCAAGCGATATGCCCTGCTGCAGGCCGATATCCGCATGATAGCAGTCACGGTAAGCGTCGGCTACTAGGTCGCCTATGGCCGTCTCCTGTACCATCGACAATTTCTTCCCTTCCTGACTTAGGGATACCAGGGGGTAGTCGTTATGGCACAATACGACGCCCACCATTTTATTCACCTCAACCGCCACGGCGTCAATGACATCAGAAACTGGTTTGCTCACCTCCGCCACCTCTTTCGTCGGGAGGAGCGTGGCCGACAGTTCTCCGCTGCCTTTGATCACCAGTTTGCCGATATGCTTGAACTTATCACCGGACTGCGACACCAGCACCGGCTTGCCATCGATGTTATTCACATACGCAGAAGGAACGGACGTGTGGGTGTGGCCGTCGAGCACCACGTCGATACCTCGTGTCCGCTTGATCAGGTCGTGAGACGTCAGCGCGATTACCGAACGCTCACCCATGTGGGAGAGCAACACAACATAGTCGGCTCCTTCGCTCCTGGCATCATCGACAGCCTGCTGTACCAGTTTCTCCAGTCCTTCGCCGGTCAGGTCATAGAGTTGATTGCCCTCGCTGTCAAAGAAGGCAAAGTTCTGAGTCGAGAACGTCTCCGGCGTCAGGAGCCCTATGAAGGCCACACGCTTGTCACCATATCGGCGGATCGCATAGGCGGGATAGACGCTTTTCGCCTCTCCGTGTCGGAAAAGGTTGGCACAGACCACCGGGGCACCTATCTGACTGAGGAGGTTTTCCATATTCACACTCCCGAACTCAAACTCATGATTGCCTACCGTGACGGCATCGTAGCCCACGGCCTTCATGATATCGGCAATATACTTACCCTTTGAGACTGTCCCAACGGCACCGCCCTGTAGGAAGTCGCCGCAACAGACGACCCCTGCATAGGCTGTGTCACTCTGGTTGATGGCATCGCGCAGTCCTGCTATCTTCGGGTAGCCGGAAACCTCGCAATGCGAATCACTCTCAAAGAGGATCACAATACTCTTCTGTGATGTGACAGGATCGGCAGGATTGTCTTCAAACGTACACGAGCCAAATATCATGGAACCACCAAGAAGCAAGCTCAGAGGAAAAAGTCCGATACAATTCCTAAAACCGTCTTTCATTTCCTTATCCACGAAGATTCCAAATTATTCCAGTTTCCTACTCCCAGTAAGAGGCAATATCAGCGAGGCTGCTATCCAAAACGACGCGGGCCTTCAGGAAACGCTGAGCTTCGGCAAAATGACTACTCTTGCGGATTTCGGCAGACTTTGCATCCGTCTTATTAGCGGGATCAGTCATCTGGAGTTGTAAGTACCATACATCCTGAATAAATTCAGGAACATAAGTATAGTCTTTATAGTCAAACTTGAAATTCTCCTTGTTCGCTTTGTCGATAGCCGTCCAAATAGCAACCACATCGTCTTTCGTGGGATTTGTCTTAGCCTTGATTTCATCGGCAAAGCGAGGCCAGAAAATAGCCGTCCACGAGAGAGCCATATCAGCCTTTCCTACCTTGTCGAACTCACCAAGCATACCTTCCACGAAGTCTTTATAGGCAGCAGTTTGCAGACGGTCAGTCAGCGAAGTCAGGTAGTAGTCTGTCACCTTATATTGCTCTAACAATTTGAAGTAGCGCAGGGCAAAACCACCGTTGAAGCCGCTCTCCATATTATAGATACTATTGTAAGTGTCGAGTTCCTTTAACGCATCAATATGATCTTTGTATGCCTTGTCCAGTTCCTCACCAACGCGGAACTGATATTTGGCAGCAAAGCGGAGACCTCTCAGGATAGCACGGGCGTCCAGGGCAATTTTCACATCGGCAGTAACCACGGTATTCATAATGCCATCCCGCAGGTCATGCAGACCGCCGTGATAATCAATAATGTCACCTGTCCCGTAGTCGTAATAAAGTGCGTTAATGGTGAAATCTCGGCTATAGGTGTCTTCCAACAAATCATCGCAATAGGGAGAGTCAGGATACTTAGTGACAGGCACGTTACCCTTTCCGCTGTACTCTTCTGAAATAGAGAAAATAGGAGCGATGTCGGTCTCGATGTCACCATCATGATAGGCCTTGACTACCCAGATATTCTTAAAGGCATTGAAACTCTTGGCATTAGGCACCGTCGCCACAATCTGATCGATGCTGGCATTGGTAGAGAAATCGATATCGTGGCTCGGCGTACCCATCACCCCGTCGCGAACTGTACCACCATTGACGTATGCCTTGTAGCCGGCATCCACCATGCATTTCATGTCACCAGCAGCATTGACAGGGAACGTAAAAAGACCTTCCTTATACAATGACTTCGGTATCACCAACTTCGCATAGCCATTGGCCTTAACTTTTTCGTAGTTCTCGTCAATCAGTTTGTTGATCTCATCTGTAAAGAAACCTTGGGAGGTCGGTTCTTCCGGCTTCGGGTCAATGGCATTATCTTCGAATGTGCATGATACGAAGGTCGTGGAAGTAGATAGGAATAGGCTGAACGTCATCAGCCATATTCCTATCCTATAGTTAAATGCTTTCATTTTCATATTCAGGATCTTTTGTATTTCGCGATCCTAACCCTTATTCAGCGGATATCTTGGTCTTATCCTCGATCGTAATCTCACCGCAAGTGCCGCCCAAGCCAGCACCGATGTTGTTCTCACACTCTGAACCGGCGATAGCTACTACTTCTTTCACAGTGCTCTTGATGACGATCTTGCCGCACTCGCCGTCCTGACCGCTACCGATACCAGCAGCCTGGTCTCCACCTTGAGCCTTGATCTTACCGCCATTGATGGTGATGTCACCACACGGAGAATACATCTCGCTGCCGATACCGGCTCCATATTGACCGCCGTAGGCCTCAATCGTACCGCTGTTGATGACGATATTGCCGTTGCCGCCGATGCCGGCACCTTCCTGACCGCCGAGAGCGTAGAGTGCTCCTTCACCGTCGATGGTCAGCGTCTTACCACTTTGGGTCTTAATGGCACTGCCATAACGCTCTTCGCAATCAAAGATATTGGTTGTTCCCTTCGAGAGGATGATCTTGGCATCACCCTGACAGATGATGGCATTCAGCGCACCGGCACTCTCCAGCGTGATCGTTGCACCGTCAGGGATGATCAGCGCATGCTCGGAGACACCTGTCAGAATTTCACCATCCTTCACCGTGTAGTCAGCTTCTACCTTGTCGAGATCGGTGCTTGTGGGCAGGTCTTTATTCCACTCGTCGACATATTTCTTCAGGCTGTTATCTGTCAGAGCCATTGCGTTGAGCAACATAAGACTGCTCTTGAATGTAAACTCTTTTCTAAGACTATTCACCAAAGCTGCATCCTTCAGCGTAGCATCGGTGGTCATCAGTCGGTAATTTCTCCAGATGAGGATAGGGTCACTCTTCGTGAAGCGGTAGTCCTCAAGCCAGAAGAGCTTGTCCTGACCGCTACCCTGCTCCAGTTTGTCGAAGGCAGCCTTGATATTATCAAATGTAGGCTCTTTGTCGCCAAGTTCCTTCATCACAGGAGGCATGAAGAGAATGCAGTAGGCCAGACTGGCTTCCATGGCTTTCTGAGAATCAACATAGTCGAACACAGTCTTCAGATAGTCCTCATACTCGGCATTGCCGATATAGTCCTTCAGCATTGGGCACAGATAGCCGAGCACACCGTACTTCACATTGTACTGATAGGTGCGGAAAGCACACTTGTCGCAGAATCCCTTTATCACCACATAGCGACGGAGCGAAGGCTTGATGGCATCAACCTTTGTCAGATTGGCCTCAATGGCCTTGGCAGTATTCTCCTCGATGGTAAAATCGTAGCGGGCAGCAAAGCGCACGGCACGCAGTATCGACTGCGGATCGATCGTAAAGGCCAGGTTCGGCTCAACGGGCGTACGAATAATCTTCTCGCGGATGTCGCGGAGACCACCGTGATAGTCGATGATATCGCCCGTCTTGTAGTCATAGTAAACGGCATTAATGGTCAAGTCGCGTCCATAAGAGTCGTCAATCAGATTCTTACTGTAAGTCTGACCAAAGTATGGGCTCTCGGGAACACCCCACTGGCCCTTCAAACGGATGTCCATAGCCTGATAGGGCACCATGTCGGTACGGATGCCGCCCTCGTGCTCAGCCTGAGCAATAGTGAGCTTGCCAGCCTGCGTCTTGTGGGAGTTGGGCACAATGGCTATCAGTTCATCGGGTGTGGCATCGGTGGAGAAGTCTACGTCGTGGAGTTCCTTGCCCATCACACCGTCGCGCACGGCACCACCGTTGACGAATGCCGTATGACCAGCCTTGATCACATAGTCCATTGCCTCCATGTCGGCTGCGGGCATCTTGATCATGCCTTTCGGATAGAGCGAAGCGGGGATTACAAGCTCGGCATAGCCGTTGGCCTTCACTTTCTCATAGTTCTCGTCAATCATCTTATTGACGGTCTCATTGTAAAACTCAGTAATAACTTCTTCCTGAGGTCCAACAGGGTCAACAGCATTGTCTTCTGTAGTACAAGCAGTAACCAGGCTCATGCTCACCAAGAGCAGCCACACATTAAAAAACTTAGAATACTTCTTCATAATTAAATTGTTATATTAGTTAATAAATATGTTTGCTGTCGCAAGGTCTTTTCGAGGGGGGAGACTCACTCCCACTCGATAGTTGCAGGCGGTTTCGACGAGATGTCGTAACAGACGCGATTCACACCACGCACCTTATTTATAATCTCATTGGATATCTTCGCCATGAAGTCGTAGGGCAGATGGGCCCAGTCAGCCGTCATTGCATCGGTAGAGGTCACGGCGCGCAGAGCCACAGGATGCTCATAGGTACGCTCATCACCCATCACCCCGACACTTCTTACCGTACTCAACAATACGACACCTGCCTGCCACACCTGATCGTAAAGGCCCCACTCACGCAGACCGCGGATATAGATGTCATCGGCATCCTGAAGGATACGCACCTTTTCGGGCGTGATGTCACCGAGGATACGCACAGCCAAGCCCGGCCCCGGGAACGGATGACGGGTGATCAGATGCTCGGGCATACCCAACTGACGGCCTACGCGGCGAACTTCGTCCTTGAAAAGCCACTTCAGCGGTTCACAGAGCTGCAGGTTCATCTCCTTCGGCAGTCCACCTACATTATGATGACTCTTGATCACCTTACCCGTAATATTCAGACTCTCTATGCGGTCTGGGTAGATGGTACCCTGAGCTAGCCACTTCGCGTCGGTAATCTTCTTCGCCTCAGCATTGAACACCTCCACGAAGTCACGACCGATAATCTTGCGCTTCTGTTCCGGATCGGAGACACCTGCCAGATCGCCGAAGAACTTTTCTGATGCATCGACACCGATCACGTTCAGGCCGAGTACCTTGTAATCCTCCATCACCTGCCGGAACTCGTTCTTACGCAGCATACCGTGATCCACGAAGATACAAGTCAGGTTCTTACCAATGGCACGGTTCAGCAACACGGCTGCCACCGAAGAATCCACACCGCCGGAAAGTCCCAGTATTACCCGATCCTGTCCGAGTTGTGCCTTCAGCTCAGCCACTGTGGAATCCACGAAGGAAGCAGCACTCCACGACTGTCGACTGCCACAGATATCAACCACAAAATTCTTCAGCAATTGCTTTCCCTGCAAGGTATGGAACACCTCCGGGTGGAACTGCACAGCCCATACAGGCTGGGTGGTAGAGGCAAAAGCCGCATTCACTACATCGGCAGTCGAGCCGATCACCTTGAAATCATCGGGGATGGCCGTAATGGTGTCACCGTGGCTCATCCACACCTGCGACTGCTGCTCAAAATGCTTGAAGAGCAGGTTCGAGGTATCCACCGTCTGGAGATTTGCCCGACCATATTCCCGACTATCGGCTTTCTCTACCTTACCACCGAGGGTATGTGAGATGAACTGTGCACCATAGCAGATACCCAGCACGGGTACTTTGCCGATAAACTGGTTCAAGTCCACCTTGAAGGCTTCGGGGTCGTGTACGGAATAGGGCGAACCGCTCAAGATCACACCAATCACCGTCGGGTCGTCCTTGGGGAACTTGTTGTATGGCAGTATTTCGCAGAAGGTATCCAACTCACGAACGCGACGGCCAATCAGCTGTGTCGTCTGTGAGCCGAAATCCAAGATGATAATCTTCTGTGTCATGTTATCTATAATTGTTTGAGAAATAATTCTGCTTGTTCAAGGGTGTCCTGTTTGCCAACATCGAGCAGTCTGAGATCGTTGGGCTGGTATCCACGAATGACCTGCTTCTCGCAGACCTTCAGGTAAAAGTCCATGATCGGGAAACATTGTGGCCAATCCTCCAGCAAGGCAAACATCGACGGTCCCAGCACATGGATACCCGAAAATGCGAGCGAGCGTCCCTCACGGCCCTTCACCTCGCCCGTCTCAATGTTCTTCCAACCCACGAGTCGCATCGCATGGTCAAACTGCAGATAGCGCTTCGTCTTCCGCTCACTCACCACTAGCAGCGATTCGTCTTCGGGCAGTACCGTCAGATCCAGATTGCTCAAGATATCCACGTTATGGATCAAGATGGGCGACGACTGATCAAACAGCGGCAATGCCTTCCGAATACCCCCACCCGTTTCCAGCAGTCCGCCCGTCTCGTCCGATATACGGATGTCAAGGCCAAAGTTGCCATTGGCAGCGAGGTAGTCCACGATCTGCTGGGCGAAATGATGCACGTTAACCACGATGCGTTCGTAGCCCGCCGCTTTCAGTTTCATGATCACGTGCCATATCAAAGGCATTCCCCCGACTGTCACCAGGGCCTTGGGCATGGTATCAGTCAGGGGTTTCAGACGGGTACCTAGTCCCGCCGCAAAGATCATTGCCTGTCTCATTTGCGCGCCCGAAACACCTGTTCTGGTTGCAAAATTACAAATAAAAAGCGAAAATCGCCAATTTTATCTAAAAAAAGTTATCGGATAGCCACTTTCTTGGCCTTCTTTGCAGCTTCCTTAGCACGCTTGGCAGCAGCCTTCTGGTAAGCCTTGATTTCCACGATGGTAGCCAGACCAGCCTTCACGCGGTACTCCTCACGAGCTCTGCGCATCTGCTCCAGGAAACGCTCGCTGGTATGCAGACGGGCATAGGCAGCGCTGGCAGCCAGACGGGCTGCATTCACGTCGCTCTGCCAGTGGGCACCGACAATCATACGGCTGTCGCCATACATATAGCCACGGGCAAGAATGGTGTCGGCACGGTCAGGGTTGATCTCCGACAACAGCAGGGCCGAACTCCAGCCGAGCAGCGTGTGACCTGAGGGATACGATCCGTTCTTGCTAAGTGAAGGCTCATCTGCCGGTGTCAGCGTCTGCTCATGGAAACGCATGAAGGGGCGCTTACGCATATAATACTTCTTTGGATAGGTACAGATACTGTCGCAGGTGGCAGTTCCCTCACGGAGCACCTTGTAGATCTCCGGTGTCTCTTCCTTCGAAATCTGCATACCGAAAGGCTCGCTGAACTCACGGATGATGCAGTCCAGACCATACACGGCATCACGGATAGCAATGTCGGCACGCTCCTTGCAGTTACGCATCTGCTTACCCCACATATACTGCATAATGTCGAATGCGAATGCCGGTCCGATGGTATCGGGAGGAGCCGGACACCACTTCAGCATGTCGGGCATTTCTTTAGTAGTAAAATACGCATCAACGGGAGTCGGATCCGACTGCGCCTTCACACTCACTGCTGCCATCACGAGGGCAGCCATCATCAATAGCTTTTTCATTGTCGATAAATTATTAAATTAGTAAATTAGAATTTCACTTGCAATCGGGTCTCGAGCGCATATAGCTCATTGTTTCCGAATCCAGCACGGTTGGTCACGCGTGTATATGATGCGCGCACGCGCCAGATCATGTACTTATTTATATAATAGTCGTAACCCAGTGTCCAGTCGTTCAGATAACCGCCGTAGATACCTGCCCGGTAGTCAGAAAGCGAGGTATAGTTATACTGCAGCACGAGTTCCATGAAACCTGGATCTGGCGTGTCGATACCACCGTCGTTCATCGTGTACACGTAACCATTACCCTTAAGCAGTCCGCGCAGCGTGACGTATGCACCGCTACCATTAAACGCACTCAGGTCGTTGCGCCGAGTCACCTTATTCAGGAAATACTGTCCAACGGCAGCAAAGCGCCCCTTCGAGAAGAGCACTTCAGGAGAGAACTTGTACATCGTCTTGGCTTCGTCGATCATAGCCTGCTGTGCCTTGATCTTAGCCACACGTGTAGGCCAATTGGCTGCCAGTGTGAATTGCTTATGGTTCAGCTCTTCCTTACTGTTGTAACGGGCTCCCTCGATGCCGCCGCTGATACCTACGTGGAAGATGTTGCCACGCTCCGTATGCGGATGCCACACCAGTCGCGTCAAGGCACCGATACCCTCACTGCCAGTCACGTCGGTTGTCTGCTTCATGGCATCAGTTTCCACTACGGCACTCACCGTAGCCAAGAAGTCCTTCGTCTTATGCTCATACATCAGACCAAGCATACGGTCGTTGTTGAAAGCAGCGTTACTCTGAGGCTCCTCCATCGTCTCCTTGAACGAAGAACTGGTGCAGCTCTGGTAACCATACTGGTGGATGAAGTAACCGCCACGAAGGAAATTCTTCTGGTCGAAGGTGTACTGCAACCACACGTCCTTCATACCCACTTTACCATAGGCATAGCCCATATCAATCTTTGCCTTCCATTTCCCGTAAGTGAATCCCACGCCAACACGTACGTCAGGAACACCGACACCGCTCTTCAACTCATCTTTCTGATTCTGCGAACTCAGATAGGCAGCATCAAATAAGATACGTCCCGAGGGTTTAACTTCCAGTTTGGGAGCATCCTGAGCCTGTATGGCTGAAGCCGTTATCAGCCCCGAAACCATTATTGTCAAAAGTTTCTTCATAACATTATAGTTTTATTTGCATTACAAAGTTAATTAAATTTTTCTTAATTTAAATGCTTCCCGCCCAAACATTAACATTAATTATATATTTGCTTCTTATAAGATAATTCATCTTTTTCTTGTTTATTTCCTAAAAAAAGCGTACTTTTGCATCCAAATTCAGAAGAATATGAACCGTTTGTCCATTAAGAAACTTATCCAGAAGTCAAGAACCGGCATCATTGTCATTGTGGTTGCCGCAGCTCTGGCTCAGGTTTTAAACATCGGGCAGTACATCTATACCCGTTATGCAGTTAAGAAGCATGCGATTCAGCAAGCCTACGATGACCAGAAAGAAATTCAACGTGTACTAGGCATTAAGACGAGGGTTGAAACAGCTGTCGAGAATGCAATGGGCGATGTACTCATCAGCCTTCAGGAACCCGAGAAATTCTATGGCATTGTCTCACGTATGGTATCCCGCAATCCCGACATTGTGGCCAGTACCATCGCCATGCGCCCGGGCTATTATCCACAGAAGGATAGCCTTTACGCTCCAATCGCCTTCAACCGTTCGAAAAAGGCCGACAGTCAGCCCACGACGAAACTTTTGGCCTACGACTACACTCAGCAGGATTGGTTCAAAGAGTCTTTCAACAACGACACAGCCCGCTGGAGTGAAGTATATACTGACACAGAAGGCTCAGGTATGAGCGTATTCACTTACAGCAAGCCTATCCACAATAGTCAGGGAAAAGTGATTGGCGTTCTGACTGGCGACGTGTTTTTCAAAGATTTGTCGCCCGAGAAAGAAGTCTCCTACAGCGCCATTGATACTGTCAACGTCATTGGCTTCCTCATCCAGTTAATCGGTCTGTTGCTCATCGTCTGGATAGTATGGCGCTATGCGAAGAAGTTCCGCGAGGTGAACCGTCTGGTCATGGAACAGGAACTGATGAGCAAGGAGCTGCAGATTGCCAGCGACATCCAGACAGCCATGTTGCCCACCAACTCCGACAAAGAGAACACCGAGCACCATGTTCAGATCGAGAAGCTTTTGCTCTCAGCACCCGATGTAGGTGCCGACTTCTACGACTATTTCTATTCAGGTCATAACATTATCCTGTGTGTCGGCGACGTGCCAGGCAGCAACGTCATGGCCTCTCTGATGATGTCCATCACCCGCAGCGTTTTCCGCACAGCTGCAACCATACTTTGCGAAAAGACAGAAAAGCCCTCGCCGGCAGAGATTGTCTCAGAGATGAACCACTCCATGTGCGCCATCAACCACAATCAGATGTTCTCTACCCTCTTCGTAGGTGTGTTGAACCTCGACAATGCCTGCTTCACCTACTGTAATGCCGGTAACCCATCCCCCGTCGTTCTCGATGCCTCTAACGGAGCCAAACTGCTTGATACAATACCGAACATCCCCATCGGCGTGATGGATGATTACGAATACGAAGAGCAGCAGATAACCCTCACCGATAAGTTCACCCTCTTCCTGTATAACGACGGTGTCTACGAGACAGAGGACATCCATCACGAGGCATTCGGCCAGAAGCGCATGTTAACACGTCTCAATAGTTCAGCCCGCATGAGCGAAGAACCTAAAAAGGTACTTGCCAAGATG
>Ga0247611_10001360_pt1 | contig 43762 bp, 40 predicted proteins | sample 177DNAGHGhighgp2_FD_192422 | JGI IMG/M metagenome (GOLD analysis project Ga0247611, IMG submission 192422) | Sheep rumen microbial communities from Palmerston North, Manawatu-Wanganui, New Zealand - 1770 DNA GHGhigh gp2 | ecosystem: Host-associated > Mammals > Digestive system > Stomach > Rumen... | reverse complement strand
CGTGGACCTGGTTCTGGTCTGGGCGGTACCTCAACACGTGGTCACAAAGGTGCCAAGGCTCGTTCTGGTTATAAGAGAAAGATTGGTTTCGAAGGTGGTCAGATGCCGCTGCAGCGTCGTCTCCCGAAGGGTGGTTTCAAGAACATGAACCATAAGGAGTACTTTGCAGTGAACCTCTCTACCCTGCAGAAGCTTGCTGAGGAGAAGAACCTCACCAAGATCGGAATCGCAGAGCTCGTGGCTGCTGGTCTGACCAACGGCAAGGAGCTGGTGAAGGTCCTGGGCAACGGTGAGCTGAAGGCAAAGGTTGACGTAGAGGCCAACGCCTTCTCAAAGACTGCCGAAGAAGCTATCAAGGCAGTAGGTGGTAACGCAACAACAATCTAAAAAGATGAAGAAGTTAATAGAGACACTAAAGAACATTTGGAAGATCGAGGATCTGCGTATGCGCCTCCTCATTACGCTTCTGTTTGTAGCGATTTATCGTTTCGGCTCGTTTGTGGTACTTCCTGGTATCAATCCGGCCAAGTTGGCTGATCTTCAGTCACAGACTGCTGGCGGTCTGATGTCGCTGCTCGACATGTTCTCCGGTGGTGCATTTTCCAATGCGTCAATCTTCGCACTTGGTATCATGCCATACATCACTGCTTCCATCTTGATGCAGCTCCTCGCTGTCGCTGTGCCTTATTTCCAGAAGATGCAGCGCGAGGGCGAGAGCGGCCGAAAGAAGATCAGTGCCTATACCCGTTACCTGACAGTAGGTATCCTGCTGTTCCAGGCTCCGGGTTACCTGATCAACCTGAAGATGACATCAGGCGCAGCCCTGGCATCAGGTATCTCCTGGTCTGTCTTCATGGTGCCGGCCATCATCATTCTCGCTGCAGGAAGTATGTTTATCCTCTGGCTGGGTGAGCGCATCACCGATAAGGGTATAGGTAATGGTATCTCACTGATCATCATGATCGGTATCATCGCCCGCCTCCCGCAGGCTTTCATCCAGGAGGTTACCTCTCGTTTCACCGCAATCACCGGTGGTGGTCTCGTGATGTTCCTCGTGGAGATTATCATTCTCTATGCAGTTGTATGTGCATCCATCGTTCTGGTACAGGGCGTCCGCAAGGTACCCGTACAGTATGCTAAGCGTCTCGTAGGTAATAAGCAGTACGGTGGTGCACGTCAGTACATCCCCTTGAAGCTCTTTGCCGCCAATGTGATGCCTATCATCTTCGCACAGGCCATCATGTTCATCCCTCTTTCACTGGCACAGTGGATGAGCTCAGAGAACACGAGCTGGTTCCTGCGTACGATGCTGGATCACCACAGCTGGCTGTATAATGTGATCTTCGCCATCCTGATTATCGCCTTCACCTATTTCTATACGGCTATCACGCTGAATCCGACACAGATGGCAGAGGACATGAAGCGTAACAACGGTTTCATCCCTGGCGTAAAGCCTGGTAAGGACACCGCTGAGTATATCGACACCGTGATGTCACGCATCACCCTGCCGGGCTCACTCTTCATTGCCTTCATCGCTATCATGCCGGCTTTCGCAAGCCTGCTGAATGTACAGGACGCTTTTTCTCAGTTCTTCGGTGGAACGTCACTGTTGATTCTCGTCGGTGTGGTGCTCGACACACTTGCACAGATTGAGAGCCACCTGTTGATGCGTCACTATGACGGTCTGCTCAGTTCCGGTCGTATCCATGGCCGTGGCATGGCAGCTTACTAATCTTCTATGAAGATATTTCTGAAGACTGAAGATGAAATAGAGCTAATGCGCCAAGCGAACCAACTTGTTGGTAAAACGCTTGGCGAATTGGCTAAACATATCAAACCAGGTGTAACGACCCTCCAGTTGGACAAGATTGCCGATGAGTTCATTCGTGACCACGGCGCGACTCCTACCTTTAAGGGTTTCCCCAATCCCTACGGAGGTCCGTTCCCTGCCAGCATTTGCACATCAGTTAATGATGTTGTGGTGCACGGCGTTCCTAATAAGGAGACGGTGCTGAAAGATGGTGATATCATTTCCGTCGATTGCGGCACACTTCTTAATGGCTTTAATGGCGACTCCTGCTACACGTTCTGTGTTGGTGAGGTTTCAGAAGAAGTCAAGGCGTTGTTGAAGACAACGAAGGAATCGCTCTATCTCGGCATAGACAATGCCCAGGCAGGCAAGCACCTTGGTGATATCAGCAGTGCGGTACAAGACCACTGCGAGACCCATGGATACGGAATCGTCCGCGAACTTACCGGACACGGTATTGGTCGCGAGATGCATGAGGATCCTCAGGTCCCTAATTACGGCCGCCGAGGCAACGGCGTGATGTTAAAGACAGGGATGTGTCTGGCTATCGAGCCGATGATTACGATGGGAAAGCGCGACATCTGGTTGGATCAGGACCGTTGGACTATCCGTACGCGTGACGGAAAGCCTGCTGCCCACTTCGAGCACACGATTGCCGTCCGTAAGGGTAAGGCGGAGATTTTATCCTCGTTTGAAGAAGTAGAACAGTTAGAAGGTAAACAATATTAAAAAGTAAGAATGGCTAAGCAAGGTGCTATTGAGCAAGATGGAACGATTGTAGAGGCATTGTCCAATGCCATGTTTCGGGTAGAATTAGAGAATGGTGTGCCCATCATCGCTCATATTTCGGGTAAGATGAGGATGCACTATATCAAGATCCTTCCGGGTGACAAGGTTAAGGTGGAGATGAGTCCATACGATCTGACTAAAGGTAGAATTGTATTCAGATACAAATAAATAACAAGCAACAATATGAAGACAAGAGCATCATTGAAGAAGCGTACCCCGGACTGCAAGATTGTCCGTCGTAAGGGACGCCTGTTCGTTATCAACAAGAAGAACCCCAAGTACAAAATGCGTCAGGGTTAATGTTAAATAAGCATAAAAAGTGCGGAGGTTTGAGAAAATCTTCGTACCTTTGCATGCTTTTTAGCAGAATTTCGAAATTTTAGTATTTTATTTTATCACTTTTATTTAACAAATGGCAATAAGAATTGTTGGAGTAGATTTGCCCCAGAATAAGCGTGGCGAAATCGCATTGACCTATATCTATGGTATTGGTCGAAGTAGTTCAGCAAAGATATTGGATAAGGCAGGTGTCAGCCGCGACCTGAAGGTCAACGAATGGAGTGACGACCAGGCTGCCAAGATCCGTGAAATTATCGGCGCTGAATTCAAAGTTGAAGGTGATCTCCGCAGTGAGATCCAGTTGAATATCAAGCGACTGATGGATATTGGTTGCTATCGTGGCGTCCGTCATCGTAACGGTCTTCCCGTTCGCGGTCAGAGTACCAAAAATAATGCTCGTACCCGTAAGGGTAAGAAGAAGACTGTTGCCAACAAGAAGAAGGCTACGAAGTAATTCTAAGTTAAACGTTTAAGAAGATTAAGAATTATGGCAAAGAAAACAGTCACTTCTAAGAAGAGAAACGTGAGAGTAAACGCCATCGGCCAGCTCCACGTGCACAGTTCTTTTAATAATATTATCGTTTCTCTTGCAAATGACGAGGGTCAGGTTATCTCTTGGTCATCTGCAGGTAAGATGGGCTTCCGTGGTTCAAAGAAGAACACACCGTACGCTGCTCAGATGGCAGCCGAGGATTGCGCAAAGGTCGCTTATGACTTGGGCCTGCGCAAGGTGAAGGCTTACGTGAAGGGTCCCGGTAACGGACGTGAGTCTGCTATCCGTGCCATTCACGGTGCAGGTATCGAGGTCATGGAGATCGTTGATGTTACTCCACTGCCCCACAACGGATGCCGTCCCCCGAAGCGTCGTCGTGTATAATAAGGAAAGTTGTAATAACGGATTTTTTATTTATAGATTATGGCAAGATATTTAGGACCGAAATCAAAAGTTGCCCGCCGATTTGGAGAAGCCATCTTCGGCCCGGACAAAGTTTTGTCTAGGAGAAACTTCCCTCCTGGACAGCATGGCAACAACCGTCGCCGCAAGCAGTCGGAGTATGCTGTCATGTTGGCAGAGAAGCAGAAGGCTAAGTACACTTATGGCGTACTTGAGCGTCAGTTCCGTAATTTGTTTGAGAAGGCTGCAAAGGCCGACGGTATCACCGGTGAGGTGCTGCTCCAGTTGCTGGAAAGCAGACTTGACAATGTGGTGTTCCGTCTTGGTATTGCTCCTACTCGTGCAGCAGCCCGTCAGCTCGTGGGTCACAAGCACATTACTGTTGATGGCAAGGTTGTGAACATTCCTTCATTCCAGGTGAAGCCCGGTATGATTGTGGCCGTTCGCGAGAAGTCAAAGTCTCTCGAGGTTATCGAGGCCGCCCTTGCTGGTTTCAATCACAGCAAGTATCCTTGGATCGAGTGGGATGAGAACGCTAAGGGTGGTAAGTTCCTGCACATGCCGGAGCGTGCCGACATCCCCGAGAACATTAAGGAACAGTCAATCGTTGAGTTGTACTCTAAGAACTAAATCATTAAATTAATGGCGATATTAGCATTTCAAAAACCTGATAAAGTTGTAATGTTGGAGGCCTCCGACAAGTTCGGCAAGTTCGAATTTCGTCCTTTGGAGCCGGGTTTCGGTGTAACCATCGGTAATGCCCTTCGCCGCATTCTTCTTTCATCGCTTGAGGGCTATGCCATCAATACCATCAAGATTGCTGGTGTTGAGCATGAGTTCTCTTCTGTACCCGGTGTCAAGGAAGATGTAACCAACATTATCTTGAACCTGAAGCAAGTTCGGTTCAAGCAAGTTGTAGAAGAATTCGAGAACGAGAAAGTCAGTATCACGATCGAGAATTCTACCGAATTCAAAGCCGGTGATATCGGCAAGTATCTGACTGGATTTGAGGTGCTGAATCCCGATTTGGTGATTTGTCATTTAGATTCCAAGGCATCGATGCAGATCGACCTGACAATTAACAAAGGTCGTGGCTACGTGCCTGCTGATGAGAATCGTGAGTTCTGTACAGATGTCAACGTCATCGCAATCGACTCTATTTACACACCTATCCGTAATGTGAAGTATGCTGTCGAGCCTTATCGTGTCGAGCAGAAGACCGACTACGACAAGCTCGTCATGGAAATCACGACGGACGGTTCCATTCACCCGAAGGACGCCCTGAAGGAGGCTGCGAAGATCCTGATCTATCACTTCATGCTGTTCTCTGATGAGAAGATCACACTTGAGACTTCTGAGACAGAGACCAATCAGGAGTTTGATGAGGAGATCCTGCACATGCGCCAGTTGCTGAAGACACGTTTGGTAGACATGAACCTTTCAGTTCGTGCGCTTAACTGTCTGAAGGCTGCTGATGTGGAGACACTCGGTGATCTTGTGCAGTACAACAAGACCGACCTCCTGAAGTTCCGCAACTTTGGTAAGAAATCGCTCACGGAGCTTGATGATTTGCTCGAGAGTCTGAATCTGTCGTTTGGAACTGACATTTCAAAGTATAAACTTGAAAGAGATTAAAGAAAATGAGACATAATAAGAAATTTAACCATCTCGGTCGTACTGCTAGTCACCGCAGCGCCATGCTCGCAAACATGGCTATCTCGCTGATTGAGCACAAAAGAATCACTACGACCGTTGCCAAGGCCAAGGCCTTGAAGAAGTACGTCGAGCCCCTGATTACAAAGGCTAAGGACGACTCCACCAATTCACGTCGTGTTGTATTCAGCTACCTGCAGAACAAGGAAGCCATCAAGACTCTCTTCGGAGAGGTTGCTGAGAAGGTCGGCGATCGTCCCGGTGGTTACACTCGTATCATCAAGCTCGGTACCCGTCAGGGTGACGCTGCTCAGGTCTGCTTCATCGAGCTCGTAGACTTCGATCCCGAAATGGCCAAGGATGGTGGTAAGAAGAAGACTCGTCGTTCACGTCGTTCTTCTGGCGCTAAGGCTGAGGCTGCTGCCGAGGCTCCCGCAGCTGAGGAGACAAAGGCTGAGGCTCCCGCCGAGGAGGCTGCTCCTGCTGCAGAAGAGGCTAAGGCTGAATAATCGGATTGATATTCACCTCTATATGAAGGCCCGTAACTCACAAGGTTACGGGCCTTTTTAGGGTTTCCCCTATATAGTTTTCGGGTTTTTCCCTTTGCGCATTTCCAAAAAATGCTTACCTTTGCACCGTACAACAATTTAAAACGTGACGATTATGAAGAAAGGTTTGATTGTTTTGGCAGGAACCATGTTGCTGTTGAGCAGTTGTGGAACATACACAGCCAATGGCGCAGCAACAGGTGGCTGGTTTGGGTCGATGATCGGTTCTGCCATAGGCGGCATTGCCGGAGGTCCTCGTGGCAGTGACATCGGTACGCTGATTGGTATGGCTGGTGGCGCAGCCGTTGGTGCGGCTGTAGGACAAGCCGCAGACCGTGCTGAGCAGCAGAAGTATGAGGAGTACAAGGCTGCTCGTCGTGAAGCACGTCAGGCTGCTCGTCAGAGAGCGGACAGTAACCGCAGTTACACTGACTACAACGACTACAGCAACGAGAGTGGTTACGATTCGACCAACAGCGGCGACGATCGTCTCTACGGCTTTGGCGAGAACTTCGAAGGCACAGCCAAGAGTGCTTTGAACGCTCCTGTTAATCTGGAGATCCGTCATGCACGCCTTCTGGATTCCAGCCGCGACGGTGTGCTGACGCGCGGCGAGGAGGCTCGAATGGTGTTTGAGATCTACAATAATTCCTCGCAATATGTCTTTAATGTGCAGCCTTCTGTCGCTGAGGTGACAGGCAACAGGCATATCCACATTTCAGAGAACATCCTCGTGGAGAGCATCGCCCCAGGTAAGGGCATACGTTATACAGCAAATATCAAGGCCGACAGTTACTTGCGTAATGGTCAGGCGGTGATTCGTATCGGGGTGTTCCAGAACAACAGGGAGGTTCCCGCTCAGACTAAGGAATTCACTATCCGCACCAGTAAGCGATAGAATAAATCAGGGAGGCCTTCGATGACCTCCCTGATTCTTTTATTTCCCTTGCCGTTTCAGATACGCTTTCGACTTATTAGGATTTCTGCTGATGTCATTCAACAACTCATCGTTCGTTTTCTGCTGAATCTGTTGAACCTGCTTCTGAGGTTTTTGTGACATCTGTGATGCTTCTTCCTGTTCCATCGTGGACGATTGCTTCGCTGCCGCAGCCAGTGCTTTCTTCCTGAGTTCATCTTGCTCGCGCTCCTTCCGTTCCTGTATCTTTCTTTCACGTTCTTCTTTCAGAACCACCCATACAGGCTTGGTGTCAGAACCCTCATTGGTGCCGATCTCGAAATCAGGCAGATCCAGGATCTCCTCAGCCTTGAAGGGCGGGATGATATCGCTATAGCGTTCTACGACCACCGTGGCGATACCTTGTGCGATGATACCCAGCTCCCGCGCAGCTCTGACAGAGAGGTCAATGATTCGTCCTCTGACGTATGGTCCTCGGTCTGTGACGCGCACGACGACGTTCTGTCCATTGGCAGGATTTGTCACTTTCAGCAGGGTGCCGAAGGGATAAGTCCTGTGGGCACAGGTCAGCGAGTCGTGATGCAGACGTTCACCGTTGGCAGTCTTCCGCCCTGTGAACTTCTTGGGATAGAAAGAGGCCTTGCCTGTCTGAGCGTTTTGGGCGCTCAGAAGTGAAGAGTGAAGAGTGAAGAATGAAGAATTTGCAACTGCGCAGAAGAGAAACGCAATCACTACGATCATGCGTCTCGGGTAATCTCTCTTTCGTGATTTCCACCCTACAGCGGTAGCAAACTCTACATTCTCCACTCTAAACTATTAACTTTATACGATTCCTTGAGCTAACATCGCCTTGGCTACCTTCATGAAGCCGGCGACATTGGCACCCTTGACGTAGTTGATGTAACCACTGGGCTCCTTACCGTATTTCACGCATTGCTCGTGGATGCCTGACATAATCTGGTGCAGACGCATGTCTACTTCCTCAGCCGTCCATGACATACGCATAGAGTTTTGCGTCATCTCCAGACCCGAGGTAGCCACGCCACCCGCATTCACGGCCTTGCCAGGAGCGAACAGCTGTCCTGCGGCGATGAACTTGTTCACGGCTTCGGCCGTGCACCCCATGTTCGACACCTCTGCGACGCACAGCGGCTTCTGAGCCAGGATCTTGTCGGCATCCTCACCGTTGAGTTCGTTCTGTGTGGCACAGGGCAGATAGATGTCAGCCTTCTGCTCCCACGGCTTCTTGCCGGCGAAGAACTTCGAGCCTGGGAATTCCTCCTCGTAGGGTTGGCAGACGTCATTACCGCTGGCACGCAGTTCGAGCATGTACTCGATCTTCTCGTCGTCGAGGCCTTCTGGATCATAGATATATCCGTCAGGACCAGAGATGGTGATCACCTTCGCACCCAGTTCCGTGGCCTTCTTGGCAGCGCCCCAGGCCACATTGCCGAAGCCTGACAGCGCAATCGTCTTGCCCTTGATGTCAAGGCCGTGAGTTTCCATCATGTGATGTACGAAATAGAGTGCGCCGTAGCCCGTAGCCTCCGGACGCAGGATCGAACCGCCCCATTCCATGCCCTTACCCGTGAGGGTAGCGCCGTGGAACTGACTCGTCAGTTTCTTGTAGTAGCCGAAGAGGTAGCCGATCTCGCGGGCGCCCACGCCGATGTCACCGGCAGGCACGTCCATATCCGGACCGATCACCTTATAGAGTTCGCACATAAAGGCCTGACAGAACTTCATCACCTCGTTGTCGCTCTTGCCACGGATCGAGAAGTCCGAACCGCCCTTGCCGCCGCCCATCGGCAGCGTCGTGAGGGCATTCTTGAAGGTCTGCTCGAAACCGAGGAACTTCAGGATGCTCAGGTTCACGGATGGGTGGAAGCGCAGACCGCCCTTGTACGGGCCGATGGCGCTGTTGAACTGCACGCGATAACCGATGTTCACCTGAACTTCGCCCTTGTCGTCGACCCAGGGCACACGGAACGTGGTGATGCGCTCAGGCTCCACGATGCGCTCTATGATTTTTGCCTTTTCGAACTCGGGATGCTGGTTGTAGACGTCCTTAATCGATTCCAACACTTCTCTTACAGCCTGTAAGTACTCCAGTTCGCCAGGATGCTTCTGCTCCAAGGCTTGCATGATTTTTTCAACTTCCATAGTCTTTTGGTTTTTTGAATACCTGTTTTAAGTTTTACAAATTGTTACTTTGATGGTGCAAATATACGAAAATATTCGGTACCTTCCAAGGAAAATACCGAATATTTTTCTTATAAAGTTACAGTTTGTTAAATCTGCACCTTTTTTATATCTTTTCCAGTGCCTGCTTGATGTCATCGAGGATGTCTTCCACGTCCTCGATACCTACTGAGAGACGGATCAGGTCAGGAGCCACACCGGCCTCGCGCAGCTGTTCGTCGCTCAGCTGACGATGGGTGTGTGAAGCGGGATGCAGCACGCAGGTACGGGCATCAGCCACGTGGGTCACGATGTTGATCATCTCCAGCGAATCCATCCACTTGATGGCCGTCTCGCGGTCGCCCTTCAGACCGAAGGCGATGACACCGCAGCTTCCGTTGGGCAGATACTTCTGTCCGAGGGCGTAGGCCTTATCGCCGGGCAGTCCGCAGTAGTGTACCCAAGCCACCTTGTCGTTCTGGCTGAGGAACTCTGCCACTTTCTGGGCGTTCTTGCAGTGCTGGGCCATGCGCAGATGGAGTGTCTGCAGACCGAGATGCAGCAGGAATGAGTTCTGCGGAGCGGGAATCGATCCGAGGTCGCGCATCAGCTGGGCGACAAGCTTCGTCGTGAAGCCCATCTTACCGAAGGCCTTCACGTAGGTCAGACCGTGATAGCTCTCGTCGGGCGTGCAGAGGCCGGGGAACTTCTCGGCATGTGCGAGCCAGTCGAAGTTACCGCTGTCTACTACGACACCGCCTACCTGCGTAGCCAGACCGTCCATATACTTCGTGGTAGAGTGGGTGACGATGTCTGCGCCCCACTCGAAGGGACGGCAGTTCACGGGTGTGGCGAAAGTGTTGTCGACAATCAGGGGTACGCCGTTCTTATGAGCGATCTTGGCGAAGCGCTCGATGTCGAATACGGCACAGCCCGGATTCGAGATGGTCTCGCCGAACATGGCCTTCGTGTTCGGACGGAAGGCCGCCTGTATCTCCTCGTCGCTGGCCTCCTGCGAGATGAATGTGCAGTCGATGCCCAGTTTCTTCAGCGTTACGCCAAACAGATTATACGTTCCGCCGTAGATCTCGTTCGAGGTGATGAAGTGGTCGCCGGCCTGACAGATGTTGAAGATGGCGTAGAAGTTCGCTGCCTGACCGCTCGATGTCAGCACAGCGCCCACACCGCCTTCGAGTGTGGCGATCTTCGCGGCCACAGCGTCGTTCGTCGGGTTCTGCAGACGGGTATAGAAATAGCCCTCCTTTTCGAGGTCAAACAACTTCGCCATCTCGTCAGAGTCGTCGTACTTGAATGTCGTCGACTGGATGATGGGCAACTCTATCGGTTCTCCGTTCTTGGCCTTATAGCCAGCCTGTACACAAAGCGTGCCTTGTCTCAGTTTCTTTTCCATATCTTTATTTCAGATGATTAATTTAGTCCGCAAATGTGAAGACCAGGTCTTCGAGGGTGCAGAGGGATTGGTCTTTGAAGTCCGACTTGAAGACGAGGAAGATGGCGTGCTTGCCGGCGAGGTCCTTTTCCTTAGCCTCGTCGGAGATGCCTCCAGCCACGTCCCAGACCTTCTTGTCCATGTTGGTCGTGAGTTTCATCTCGCCGATTTTCTTGCCGCCCTGCGACTCCCAAGGACGGTCCATCCAGATCTCAATAGTGCCCTCGAGGCCTTCAGGGATGAGGCGCACGACGAGCATCAGACAGTTCGGATTCTTCAGACGCTCAGCGTCGAAGTTGAAGTACTTGTAGCCCACGATCGAGCCGGCGGTATTGTTCACCACGCTGTTGGTGTTGTAGCGCAGGTCGTAGGGGGCTGCATATTTCTCCTTGGAGTCGATGGCCTCTTGTTTGGTCATGCCTAGCGCACCGCCGTAGCTGGCCTCTACATACGAGCCGTAGAAGGTGTTGTTGGGCCATTCGTGGGTAGCGGGCTTCGGACCGGTGAGCCAGCAGGCGATACCTGCGGAGTGGCGCTCGAAGGGGTCGAGACCGTCGAGGGCAAAGCCGCAGCTGTTGTATTCTCCCTCGGAGATTTCCACCTTGCCGCCCTTGCCTTCCTCGACCTTCACGGTGATAGGAGCGACCATCGCCTGACGGGCGTATTCGTCGGTACCCGTCTGACGGTGATAGAACACATACCACTGGCCGTTGATCTCGCAGATGGAGCCGTGGGTGTTGCCGTCGGGCACTGCCGAGGCGATCACGTTACCCTGCTCGTCCTTCTCGCGTGCACGGCCGTCGATGATGGTACCGCCGTAGGTCCAGGGACCCAGTGGCGTGTCGCTGTAGCAGTAGGCGAGGGTATAGTTCGATGTGGGCAGGCCGAATTCGCCATCCTCGGTGAATCGGCTGTAGATGAATACATATTTATCTTTGATCTTACGGATACTCGAAGCCTCGAAGAAACGGAAGCGTCCCGGCTGGTTGCGGCCTGAGATCATGTCCTCCACGATCTGCGTACCCGGTTTCACCGTCGCCATCGTCTCAGGGTCGAACTCTGCGGCGTACGAGCGCTCGAAGCCCCAGTAGCCATACACGCGGCCGTCGTCATCCACGAAGACGGCAGGGTCGAACTGCAACACACCGTCCACCTGGTTCGGATTGTCCTTGCTCCAGTTGCACACCTCGAAGGGCCCGTCGGGACGGTCGCTCTTGGCGATGAGGCCGTTGCGATAGCCCGTCTGGTCGTTGGGGAAGAGCCAGTAGGTCTTCTTGCCCGTAGCGTCGGTAGTCACGGTCACGTCGGGAGCGTAGAGCACATCGGCGGTGCCTACCGAGTCGAAGGGCTCGCCCTTGGCGTTCTTGTCTACCACGAGGATTGTGCCGTCGTAGCGCCAGTTGTTCAGGCTGTCCACCGAGGCCGACCATACCACCTGGTTGCGACCGCAATAGGCGGTGACGAGGTCGTCGTGCGAGCCATAGACGTAGACGCGGTATTTGCCCGGCTGGTCTGGGTCTTCGAAGACGTAGGGCTCTCCGTCGGGGATGTGTTCCCAGAGAGGCATATAGGGGTTACCTACGGTGGTCATCAGGTTTTGGTCTTCTTTCGTCTCTGTTGATTTCGTGGCGCACGAGGTGACCAGTGCTGCACTGCACACCGCTGCGACGAGGGTTGTAAGGGTCTTATTCATAATTCTTTTTGTTAGTTGCCTGCAAAGGTAAGAAGAAAAAGTCATATTACAAAGTAATTTCAGGTAAAAATATAAAATCAATCCATTCGTTACTTTCGGAGTAATCGGAATTACTTTTGGAGTAATCGAAATTACTTTTGGAGTAATCGAAATTACTTTCGGAGTATCTAGAATTTCCTTCGGACTCCCGATTCCCGCTACAAGGACAGTACAGGCGGACTTTCAACGTTCTTTTCACATGCGCCGGAGAGAACATCGGCACCTTCCAGATGCCGGCACAGACCTCGAGCCTGGTGATTAAGTCGGGTAGCGAATCCGATGAAGGAAACCAGAACTTGCAAAGTGAATCACCATGATTTACACGAAAAGCCCCTCGCCAAATGGCGAAGGGCATTATTTCTGTTTGTGATGGTCTGTCACTTAGGGCAGCATAGCGGCTTTGTATTCATCAATCTCTTTCTTGGCGTAGTTGTACCATCCGTCGACTGGGAAGATGCCCTGGACATAGTTCTTGAACAGCGGCGTACCGTCGACAAGCTTGTACTTGTTGTCGATGTCCTCGCGCTCGTCGCACCATTCGTAGTTGCACTTCACACCGATCTTGCTGGCGATGCCGCCTACAGGGGCCTCCAGGTCGCAGTCGACACCGTTCTTCGTCACATAGACGCGGATGCTGTTGGCAATCTCGCCGATGGTCATCTTGTCGGCTTCCTCCTTATCAATGTTGACGGGGAAGATGCGGATGCCGGCATTGTCGGAACCGTTGAGACCGCGGGCGTGGGCATTGGTGTTCACCATCGTCTTCACGCTGACACCGAAGGCATTGTGAACCTCATGGCCGTCGACATACAGCGGCAGGGTACCACCGGCAGCACGGAGGATGATTTCGACGTCGTTCTTCTGGTGCTTAGCCTTGGTGTTGACGAGATAGCGGCGGACGTCGAAGACCACGTCGTTGAAGTCGAAGTCGGTGCTCTGGCCTACGGTCAGGTCCTCAGCGATCACACGGATCTCCTCGTAGTCGTCATCGTCGGGCAGTTCCTCACCGCCGTCGGTACCGGTTACCTCGAAGATGACGTCGTTGTAGTCGAAGTCGGTCCAGTCCTCGAAGCCTACGAAGTTCTTATCGCCGATCTTGAAGACGGCCACATGGGGTGTCTCAACGTTGGTGATGCCGGAAGCCAAGCCTACGGCATTGGGCAGGGAGTACATCCTCAAAGGAGAATTATCGGCCTGTGTGGCATGGATCTCGGTGTTCAGTCGGCCGTCGCCATAGTATTCGGGGTGCTTGGCGATGGTCTTTGTCTGGGTCTGGCCATTGTTCACGCTGTCGAAAAGCGACAGGGTGCCGTTGCCATTATCGGTATTGGCAATCATGAAGTTGATGACGTAACCCTCGGGGAAGTTATAGGAGACGTTGCCTTTGGAATCTTCGAAGACCAGACTGAAGGTCTGGTGATGGAATGCATGGTGGTTGGACTGGCACTCGTCGGGATCGGCCATGTTACCGATGGTGTACTTCTTCATGGCCTTGATCTCTGCGACCGTGGGAGTCGTGTTCGCAGGATAATAGTAGTAGCTGATGAGGTCGCCTGAGCTGGAGTTGTGATAGATCGGCGTCAGAGTCACAGGACCACCCTTCGTGGTGATGGTGTAGCCTGTAGAAATGGCCTTAGCCAGGTTGTTGCCGTTTTCAGGGATCTGTGTCAGCAGAACGTCTTTGATATGTGTCAGATACTCATCGGAGAGGTTGGAGTTTATTGCCGATGCGTTGATCTGGTAGTATTTGTCTGTCCAGCCGGAGTTCCACCAACCCTTGAAAGGCAGGAACTGGTCGCTGTTGGAAACCTGTTCGATGACGGCTGCGAGATTGTCGCTCATCGTGGCCAGGGTGGCGTTGAAGGTGGGTACACCGTCATAAACCATAGGTATCTGTACGATTCCACGAGTGCGTGCGCTAGACTGAGAGGTGCCGAATCCCCAATCCTGATTGGGGGCGGGAGTACCAAAGCGGCTGGTGAAAGCCTGCTCGTAAGTGTTCTTGATGTTGCGTTCCATTGCGTCTGAGTCGAAGCCCAGATCATGGGAACAGCTTGTGAACAAACCGCTGAACATCATAGCGGCGATTCCTGCGAAAAAGATTTTTTTCATTTTGACCAAAAAGATATTAGTTGATAAATCGCTGCAAAGGTAGTGAATAAATCTGAAAAACCAAACTTTTTCTATATTTTTTTCACGTTTGTAGATAATTTTAAGAAAAAATTAAGGAAAAAGTGACCCCGTTGGGATTCAAACCCAAGACCTTCAGAACCGGAATCTGACGCTCTATTCAGCTAAGCTACGGGGCCGTACTTATGAAAAGCGAGTGCAAAGGTACGATAAAAAAGTGAATAGTGAATAGTGAAGAGTGAAGAATTAATTTCATTTAACGAATCGTGTATCTGTGCACTCTGTTAGTGGAAATCAAGAATTTGTGACGTTTTGCAAAAATAATCGTCGATTTTCTTGCATTTTAATAATAAATGTGTATCTTTGCAGCCAAAAAATAATCATAAACTTAGAAATGGGACAAGTAATCAAACCAGTGATGTACGAACCGCTGCTGGATATGAAGCAGACGGAACAAGGCATCAAACTTATCAAAGAATTCTTCCAGCAGAACCTCTCTACGGAGCTGCGTCTGCGTCGTGTGACGGCACCGCTGTTCGTGCTTAAGGGTCTGGGTATCAACGACGACCTGAACGGTGTGGAGCGTGCTGTGACCTTCCCCATCAAGGACCTGGGCGACGCCAAGGCAGAGGTGGTGCACTCGCTGGCGAAGTGGAAGAGACTGTCGCTGGCAGAGTATAAGATAGAACCGGGCTACGGTATCTATACCGACATGAACGCCATCCGCGCCGACGAGGAACTGGACAACCTGCACTCGCTCTACGTGGACCAGTGGGACTGGGAGGCTGTGATCAACCGCGAAGACCGTACGCTGGCCTTCCTGAAGAATATCGTGGAGCGCATCTACGCCGCCATCCGCAGGACGGAGTATCTGACCTGTGAGACCTATCCGCAGCTGAGGCCTTTCCTGCCGGAGAAAATCCACTTCATACACGCTGAGGAACTGTTGAAAATGTATCCCGACAAGACTCCGAAGGAGCGCGAGGATGCCATCTGCGAGGCTTATGGTGCCGTATTTATAATAGGTATAGGCGGTAAGCTGTCGAACGGTGAGAAGCACGACGGACGTGCACCGGACTATGACGACTGGAGCACTATCGCCGAAGATGGACGTGCCGGACTGAACGGTGACATCTTGATCTGGTATCCGGTGCTGGGACGCTCATTCGAGCTCTCGTCGATGGGTATCCGTGTGGACAAGGAGAGCCTGCTGCGCCAGTTGAAACTGGAGGGTAAGGAGGAACGTGAACAGCTTTACTTCCACCAGCAGCTGCTGAACGATAAGTTGCCGCTGTCAATCGGTGGCGGTATCGGACAGAGCCGTCTCTGTATGGTGCTGTTGCAGAAGGGTCACATCGGTGAGATCCAGGCCAGCATCTGGCCGGACGACATGCGCCAGCAGTGCAAGAAACTGGGCATGAACCTGATTTAAGTAAATGGTGAATAGTTGGCTTAGGCCAATTCGAGATCGAAGGCCTGCCGTAGAGCTTCTACGGCAGGATTTTTTTCGCGCATCTGCTCGAACTGCTCCCTGCGGGTGAGGATCTTCACCTCAGCGGGTTTCTCGCTGACAAGGATGGTGAGCGTCAGCTGACTGTTGTTCAGGTATATCTGCAAGGTCTTGAGGATGCTCTTGAAAATGCGGTCGATATCCTGTTTGACAAGGGCATTGTCGACGGTGACTTCCACCGCAGTCCCCTCGGTGATGACGGGGGTCATGTTCTTCATACGGGCTGCGATGCCGCTGTGCTCCTGAGGCATGCGGTTGCACATCGAGAGCCACTGCAGCTCCAGGTCTTCCTGCGTAAAGGGCATATCAGTCCTGGGACGGTTGGAATTGTCGGCTGGAGTACCTGGGATGATGTTCATCTTGCCGGACTTCTTGTCGTTGTTGCGGAGGTTGCTCCAGGAGAAACCGAGGCCGCCAAGCTTGATGCCAGGTTTAGGGCTTGGAGCTTGGAGTGGAGAGTTCCCTACCGCTGTGGATTTTTCCTGCGGAGCGGAAGCGGGATGGGGGGATGCGACAGGCTTAGCCGCGGCTACCTGCGGGGCCGCTGTCTGGGGCTGAGTCGACTGTCGGATCAGATGCTTAAACAGGGATTTTAATCTTCTGGGGCTACGCCCCGCGCTGGCGCTGTCGTCGGCCTGCGTGATCTGCGCGATCTCGATGAGCGTCAGCTCTACAAGCAAACGCTTGTTGCTGGACTGACGGTAGTTGATGTCGCACTGGTTCATCAGCCGCAGGGCCTGATAGAGGAAACGGGTGTCGATTTTTTTTGCCTGTTCCTGATAGCGCTGGCGCTGTTGGTCGCTGACCTCGAGCAGGGGCAGCGTCTGCGGGTCCTTTGCCATCAGTACGTTACGTACATGCTTGGCCAGCCCCTGAATGAGCAGTCCACCGTCGAAACCCTTGTTGATGACACCGTTGAGCAGTACCATCACATCGCTCACCTTATTATTAATAGAGAGGTCGATAATCTGGAAGTAGTTCTCGGCATCGAGGACGTTCAGGTCTTCGATGACTTTCTGGTAGGTGATGTTCCCCTGACAGAAGGAGGCCGCCTGGTCGAAGATGGAGAGGGCATCGCGCATACCGCCGTCGGCCTTCTCGGCGATGACGGCGAGGGCCTCTTCCTCATAGGTGATACCCTCCTGTCCGGCCACATGCTTCAGGTGGTCGATGGTGTTGCGGACGGTCATGCGCTCGAAGTCGTAGATCTGACAACGGCTCAGGATCGTTGGTAGGATCTTGTGCTTCTCGGTGGTGGCGAGGATGAAGATGACGTGTGCGGGCGGCTCTTCGAGGGTCTTCAGGAAGGCGTTGAAGGCTGCGGTGGAGAGCATGTGCACCTCGTCGATAATGAAGACCTTGTAACGTCCGAGCTGCGGCGGGATGCGCGTCTGCTCCATCAGGGTCTTGATGTGCTCGACGGAGTTGTTTGATGCCGCGTCGAGCTCGAAGATGTTCAGCGAGCGTTGCTCATTGAACGACTGACAACTCTCACATTCATTACAGGCCTCGCCCTCTGCCGTAGGATTTTGGCAGTTGATGGCTTTGGCGAAGATACGGGCGCACGTGGTCTTTCCCACACCTCGGGGACCGCAGAAGAGGTAGGCGTGTGCAAGTTTTCCGCTCTTCACGGCATTCTTCAGCGTAGTGGTCAGCGCCGCTTGTCCTACGACGGTGTCGAAGGAAACAGGGCGATACTTTCGTGCCGAAACGATATATTCCATACGTGTTTTTAGAAATTATGGTGCAAAGATACAAAATAATTCATAATTTATAATTATTAATTCATAATTATTTTGTAATTTTGCAGACGAATATGGATGTATTAAGTAACATTAAGACATTGGCCTTGAAAGTGTGGCGCTCGCAGGCGCTGAAGTACATGGTGGTCGTGGTGCTGGGAGTCCTGATCGTAGGATTCCTCGATGAGAACAGTGTGATGAGTCATCTGAAGAACCAGCGTCGCATCGCTCTCTTGGAGGAGGAGATCGCCGAGTACAACGCCAACTTCGAGCGCGACCAGGCTCAGATTCGCGAACTGGACCGTAATCCGAAGGCAATGGAAAAGATAGCCCGTGAGCGCTACTTCATGAAGGCCGACGATGAGGACATCTTTGTGCTGAGCGATGACAACCGTGTCCCCCAACCGATAGTAAGCCATGAGACCGCTGAGTAAACTTCAGAACACGATCTTTTTGGTAGGCGGGCTGCTCATGGTCATCGGTGCGGGCTCGAGTCTGCTCATGTGGCGCTGGGCGCCCTACCTCTTTGCCGTCGGTGCCCTCGGCTTTGCCTCGATGCAGATGTTGCAGCGCTATGAGGGAAAAAATGTTACCATACGTCGTCTCAGACGGATGATGCTGATTAGCGATGTGCTCTTCTTGCTGGCGGCTCTGCTGATGTTCGCCAGTCAGGGGAACGTCTTCGGGTTGAGTCACATCACCTATGTACAATACATTTATAATAAGTGGGTCGTCGTGTTGCTTATCGCAGCCATCCTGCAACTGTATTCTTCGCACAGAATTGGTCACGAACTGCAGAAAGAACAATAAAAAAGACTAAAAGTTTGCGCAAATGTTTTAAAATGCGCAAATTTTTTTTTCTACTTCGTAAATACGTAGTACATTTGCAGGCGAAAACAATAAGTTATGAACAAAATAATATACGCATTAGTTGCTGCCGTTGTGCTGGCCTCGTGTGCTGAATCCTATAATATTCAGGGTTCATCGACCGTATCGTCGCTCGATGGAAGCAAACTCTATCTGAAGACCGTCAAGGACCAGGAACTGAAAAACCTAGATTCTTGCGACGTGGTTCATGGCAAGTTCCGCTTTGCAGGACTCCTGGACACCGTCCGTATGGCCAGTCTCTTTATGGACGATGAGAGCATTATGCCCATTGTCGTGGAGAAGGGCGAGATAGAGATCAGGATAGATAATACGAGCCAGAAAGTTAGCGGTACGCCGCTGAACGATAAACTCTATGACTTCATCACCCTGCACAACCAGCTGAACAACGAGATGAACGAACTCTCGCACAAACAGAGTCAGATGTTGCTGGAAGGTGAGAATGAAGAGACCATCAACCAGCAGCTGACCGTAGAGGCAGCGATTATCGCCCAGCGCGAGGACAGTCTGGTGACGAACTTCATCGTCGACAACTTCGACAATGTGCTGGGTCCCGGTGTGTTTATGATGATGACTGCTTCGTATCCTTATCCGGTATTGACACCACAGATAGAGGATATCATGAGCAAGGCCTCGAAGAAATTCAAGGACGATCCCTACGTGAAGGAGTACTATCGTGCGGCCAACGAGATTCAGGCCCGTGAGAACGGACTGGTGGACGATACGGGTGCCCAGCCTGCACCTCCCGCCGCTGTGACGCCCGCTCTGCCGGAGCTTCCCAAAGACTCGCTGCACGTGCCCCTGACTAATCTGCCGCAGAAATGAGGACCATCATTCAGGGCGGAACCATTGTCAACGAAGGAAAGGCTTTCGATGGTACGATCATCATCGAAGATGAGAAGATAAAGGAGATTGTTACAGGAAACGTTAATCCCGAAGTATCGACTGACACGGTCATAGATGCTTCGGGATGTTTTGTACTCCCAGGTGTCATCGACGATCATGTGCATTTCCGTGAGCCTGGTCTGACGGAGAAGGCCGACATCGAGAGTGAGAGCAAGGCTGCGGCCGCCGGCGGTGTGACAACCTATTTCGATATGCCGAATACCGTTCCGCAGACGACGACGCTGGAGGCACTTGAGGAAAAGTTCAGACTGGCTGCTGGGAAGAGTCATGTGAACTATAGTTTCTTCTTTGGGGCTACGAATGATAATGTGGCACTGTTCGATCAGCTCGACGAGCACCGTATCCCTGGCATCAAACTGTTTATGGGCAGTTCGACGGGAAATATGCTGGTGGATCGCAGAGCATCGCTGGAACGTATCTTCGCTTCTGCCCGTCTGCCGATCATGACGCATTGTGAAGATACGGAGATCATCAACCGTAATATGGCAGCAGCGAAACAGCAGTATGGCGAGGATCCGAAGGTGGAGCATCATCCGGAGATCCGCAGCGAGGAGGCCTGTTATGAGAGTACCCGTCTGGCTGTAGAACTGGCCAAGAAATACGATGCCCGTCTGCATGTTGCCCACCTCACCACCGCCAGAGAGCTTGAACTGTTTGATAAATGTTCAATGTTCAATGTTCAATGTTCAATGATAACCGCTGAGGCTACGGTGAGTCATCTCTATTTCTCCGACCGCGACTATGCTGCTCTGGGTACGCGTATCAAGTGTAATCCGGCGATAAAGACCGAGCGTGACCGCGAGGCATTGCAACAAGCTGCCAACGATGGTCGGATTACTGTCGTCGGCACAGACCACGCGCCTCACTTGCTGTCGCAGAAAGAGGGCGGTTGTGCATGTGCGGCCAGCGGTATGCCAATGATTCAGTTCTCGCTCGTCACGATGCTGGAACTCGTAGACAAGGGCGTATTCTCGCTGGAACGTCTGGTGGAACTGATGTGCCACAACCCGGCCCGACTCTTCGAGGTGCGGCAGAGAGGTTTTATCCGCGAGGGTTATCAGGCAGATCTGGTGCTGGTGCGTCCTCATACGTCTTGGGTGTGCACCAAGGACGTTATCCTGAGCAAGTGCGGGTGGAGTCCGATGGAGGGACACATGTTCCTGTGGCGAGTAGAACAGACGCTCTGCAACGGACATACCGTTTACCGTAACGGTGAGGTAGACACAGACTATATCGGACAGCCTGTCATGTTCAGATGAAGATTACCTACGAGATATCCCAAATCGTACCTTATATCAACTGGGTGTATTTCTATTATGCCTGGGGGATTCATAGCCGTCCTGAAGCAGAACAGCAGAAACTGCGTCAGGAGGCTGAGGAAGCGTTACAGCTGATAGAAGACCGATATCATACGTATGCGCTTTTTGAACTCTATGAGGCCTGTAGCGATGGGGATGATATTATGGTGTCCCGAGGTGTGGGGAGTGAGGCGTGTAGCGTGAGGATTCCCTGCCTGCGACAGCAGCAAGGTAATCCGCCCTTTTACTGCCTTTCAGACTTTATCAGTCCTCACTCTTCGAAACTCGGCGTCTTTGCAACCTCTGTGGATCACGGCTTTGAGAACGACTTTGATGCTGACCCTTATCAGAAAATGCTGATGCAGTTGTTGGCTGACCGTCTGGCAGAGGCTACGGCAGAACGAATGCATCAGGAAGTGAGAAAACACTACTGGGGCTATGCACCTGACGAGAACCTCTCTATTGCTGAGATGCAGGTAGAGAAATTTCAGGGCATCCGTCCTGCGGTGGGCTATCCCTCGTTGCCGGATACCAGTCTGAACTTCGTCATCGACGAATTGTTGGATATGAAACAAATCGGCATCCGTCTGACGGAGAGTGGGGCGATGAAACCTCATGCCAGTGTATCGGGACTGATGATGGCACATCCCCAAGCGCAGTATTTTTCTTTAGGGAAGATTGGGGAAGACCAGCTTCATGATTATGCCCGTCGTCGGGGGCTGCCTGTAGAGGTGGTCAGAAAATTTCTCGCAGCCAATCTCTAACGTTTCAATTGGATCAGCACAATCTCACCAGGAGCATCGAAGCGGAAGGGAATCAGTCCGCCAAGACCTGCTGTGACGAAAAGCGACTGAGAGCCTTCGTGATACCAGCCGTTGAACTCTTTACCTGTGAGTGACATCGGACACCAGTCAAACAGCGCAAACTGCATCTTGTGGGTATGGCCTGAGAGCGTGAGTTGGGCGCGACCATCGGGGATAATCTTTCTGCGCCAAGAGGAGGGATCGTGTTCGAGAAGGATGGTGAAGCCTTGTGTGCCAGAGAGGGTTTTGCTGATATCACCCTTCTGGGGGAAATGCTTTCCGTCGCCGTCGTTTTCCATTCCTGCGATAACGAGATGATCCTTGCCGCGTTGGATCTCCTTGTGGTCATTCAACAACACTGTCCATCCTAATTGTCGTTCCAGACTGATGATCTCCTTGCAATTGGCGGCCTTCTCAGCATCGCTACACGATACGTATTGGGCGTAGTCGTGATTGCCTAAGACAGAATAGATGCCGTCCTTCGCTTTCAGGGTCGAGAGAATGTCCATCTGTTTGTAGAGTTCCTTGGGCTGAAGATTCTGGAGGTCGCCAGTGAAGACAATCATATCGGGACGCAAGGCGTTGATGCTGTCGACGGCTCTTTGCAACATCCACTGCCGACTGCCTGTCAACGTGCCGACGTGGGCATCGGAGAACAATACGATCTTATAATTATTGAAGGCTGAGGGCAGATCGGGGGAACTGTAGGTGTGACGATTGACTTCCAACTTCTGGAAACCTACGAAAGAACCGTAGATGATGATATACCAGATGAGTGGAACGAGTATTGCACCGATAAGGTTGCCGTAGTTACGTTTACTACGAAACAGTTTGCAAGTTCCCAGACCTAGGATGGAAAAAAGTACATAAACCAGTTTGGGAATCGCGATGAGTCCCAACAGCAACAGGTATATATATAATATGGTGGGGTCGTCGGGGATAAAATCTTTCTCGTAAGTCAGTTTCACTGTCAGTGCCGTCAGCAGAATACTGGGCAACCAGTGCAGTAGTCGCTTACTTGTAGAGTATTTGTGACGCCAATAGTGCTGGTCGAGATACAGGTCGGGTATCAGGATCAGCAACAGGAAGAGATAAGGTGCTCGTGAAATCATTGGTCAGGGTTTTCAACAAATCCTTGATACTTCGGGTCGAGGGCCGACATGACAGAGTCGTAGGCCTGGCGCATTGTAGCATCGACATTCTCGGGTCCTTTGCCGATGGGGTAGATCGGCTCGTGGATAGTCAGGCGCAAGGGATGCCAGTCGACGAGATTAAGGAACCCCTTTGTACGCGGCAGGACATCGAAGGAGCCGTTGATGGTCAGGGGAACAACGGGCAACTGCAACTCATCAGCTAGGGCAAAGGCGCCTTTTCTGAACTTCCCCATGTGGCCGGTAAACGAACGGGCACCCTCAGGGAACACCGTCACAGAGTAACCTTCCTGCAGAATCTCACGGGCTGTGTCGTAAGTCTTCTTGATGGCTTTGGGACCGCTCTTGTCGACGAAGATCTGGTGGGACTTCCTGCAGGCATAGCCTAAGAAGGGAATCTTGCCCAACTGTTGCTTCATCATCCACTTGAAGTTGCGTCCCAGATGACCATAGATCAGGAAAATGTCGAAAATGCCCTGATGATTCGCCACGAAGACATAACTCTGTTTCTTCTCCAGATTCTTCACTCCTTCAACCTTTACAGGCAGCAGGAATGCCTTGAGAATGATTTTTCCCCACCAGCGGCCTGGAACATAACCCCAGAAATGGCCGTTGCCGATGGTTGTACCTATACCTACCTCCAGAGCTGTGACAATCGTCCACAGCACCAACACGGGAAAAGCAATAAATATCTGGTAAACTTTATATAATAATGAAATCATAATGTTTTTTAATCAACTATTTTCGGATATTTTCTCGTCCAGCCGTCCCAGCGGAGACGCATCACACCGAAGAATGCCTCGCCGAAGATGCCACCAGACATCTTGCTGACGCCCTCGCGACGATTGACGAAGATAACACTTACCTCCTTGATCTTGAAACCAATTTTATAAGCAGTGTATTTCATCTCAATCTGGAAACCGTAGCCCTTGAAACGGATCTTTTCGAGTTCGATGGTCTTCAGTACGCGACGCTTGTAGCACTTAAATCCCGCTGTAGTGTCGTGAACCTTGAAACCTGTGACAATGCGCACGTATTTCGAAGCGAAATAACTCATCAGTACACGCCCGATAGGCCAGTTGACGACATTTACCCCACTGACGTAACGGCTACCGATGGCCAGATCGTAGCCCTCGTCGTGACAGGCTGAATAGAGACGGGGCAGATCGTTGGGGTCGTGACTGAAATCGGCATCCATCTCGAAAATGTAGTCGTAGTTGTGTTCCAAAGCCCACTTGAAACCCATGATATAGGCTGTACCCAGTCCCAGTTTACCGCTGCGTTCGAGGATAAACAACCGATCGCTGAATTCCTCAGACATCAGTCCTTTCACGATAGCTGCTGTACCATCAGGTGATCCGTCATCGATGACGAGAATATGGAAACACTTTTCCAAACCGAACACGGCTCGGATGATTTTCTCGATGTTTTCCTTTTCGTTATACGTTGGAATGATAACGATACTGTCGCTTGAATGCATATTCTGAGTTATTACGCTGCAAAGATACTATAAAAGTTAGGAAAAGTGAAAAGTGAAAAGTGAAAAGTATTGTCCTTTAACTCCCTTTAACTCCTTTAACTCCCTTAACTCCTTCTTTTTTTGTACCTTTGCACACAATTTCGAATGAATATACAGGAATTAGAGAAATTATATGCACAGTTGCCGCAGGTGTCGGCACTGGCGAAGGAGTTGGGGAAATCTTCGGTTCGGACGGTTTTCCTCGATGGCTTATTGGGTTCCAGCGCACCGATGCTCTTCGGAAGTCTGGCTTTGAAGTGTAAGACGCGACTGTTGTTTATCCTCCAGGATGCTGAAGAGGCGGGGTATTTCTATCACGACCTGACACAGCTGATGGGTACTCAGGACGTTCTGTTCTTCCCGTCAAGCTACCGTCGTGCCATAAAATATGCCCAGCGTGATTCTGCCAACGAGATCCTCCGCACAGAAGTCCTCGCCAGACTCTCAGCTCTCAACTCTCAACTCTACATCGTCACCTATCCCGAGGCGCTGGCTGAGATGGTGGTGTCGAAGAAGACGCTGGACACGAGGACGCTGACGCTGGAGAAAGACCAGACCATCTCTGTCTCGGATATTGCGAAGACCTTGCATGAATTTGGCTTTAGAGAGGTCGATTACGTGTATGAACCTGGACAGTTCGCCCTACGTGGCTCTATTCTTGACGTCTATTCCTATAGTTGTGAATTTCCCTATCGTGTCGATTTCTTTGGTGATGACATCGACTCCATTCGTACGTTTGAGGTGGAGGATCAGTTGTCGAAGGAACAGCGGGATAGGGTAGAGATCGTACCTGAGCTGGCTATGGCAGAGGATAAGGTCTCGTTTATGTCGTTTGTTCCCGAGGATGTCGTACTGGTGACGAAGGACTATTTCTATGTTCGTGATGCTATCGATCGCGTTTACGAGGAGGGCTTCTCCTCGCAGGCTAGGATGGAACAATTGGAGCAGGCCACCGAGATGGAACAGAAGGAGATTGAACAGCAGATGCGCAAGGAGTCGCAGCTGATCACAGGGACGCAGTTTATGTCTGATGCTCAGAATTTCCGCCGGATCGAATTCGGTCACCGCCCCTCAACGCTCAGCTCTCAATTCTCAACTCTCAACTTTCACATCACCGTTCAGCCGCTCTTTCATAAAAATTTCGACCTGCTGACAAAGTCTTTCGAGGATTATCTGCTGCAGGGCTACCAGATTTTTGTTTTGGCAGACAGTCAGAAACAAAACGAACGACTGAAGGATATCTTTGCCGAGAAGGCTAAAGATATTGTCTTTACTCCTGTGGAAAAGACGCTCCATGAGGGCTTTGCCGATGATGACCTGCGCATCTGCGTCTTTACCGACCATCAGATCTTTGACCGTTTCCACAAGTATAACCTCAAGAGTGACAAGGCTCGTAGCGGTAAGATGGCACTCACGCTGAAGGAAATCCAACAGTTTGAGATTGGTGATTTCGTAGTGCATGTCGATCACGGCGTGGGTAAGTTCGGTGGACTGGTTCGGATGCCGGTCAAGAATGCTGCTGGGGAAGATGTCTATCAGGAAATGATAAAGATCCTCTATCAGCATGGAGACTCCATCTACGTCTCGATACATTCACTCTATAAAGTGTCGAAATACCGTTCGCAGGATGGCGGCGAGGGGCCTCGTCTGTCCACACTCGGCACAGGACAGTGGGAGAAACTTAAGGAGCGTACCAAGAAACATATCAAGGACATTGCCCGCGACCTGATCAAACTCTATGCGAAGCGTCGTCGTGAGAAAGGCTTTGCCTTCAGCCACGACAGTTATCTGCAACATGAACTTGAGGCCAGTTTCCTTTATGAGGATACGCCTGACCAGTTGAAAGCCACGCAAGACGTGAAGGCGGATATGGAGATGGCTAAGCCGATGGACCGTCTGGTCTGTGGCGATGTGGGTTTTGGTAAGACTGAAGTGGCCGTGCGTGCAGCCTTTAAGGCGGCTACTGATGGTAAGCAGGTGGCAGTGCTCGTGCCTACAACCGTATTGGCCTATCAGCATTTCCGCACTTTCTCCAGCCGTCTGAAGGATATGCCGGTACGGGTAGATTACCTGACGCGGGCCCGTACAACTAAACAGACTACTGAGTTGTTGAAGGATTTGGCAGAAGGTAAGATTGATATTATCATCGGTACACATAAACTGATCGGTAAGACGGTGAAATTTAAGGATCTCGGTCTGCTGATTATTGATGAGGAACAGAAATTCGGTGTCTCTACGAAGGAAAAACTGCGTCAGATGAAATCGAATGTGGATACTCTGACGATGTCTGCAACCCCAATTCCCCGTACGCTTCAGTTCTCACTCGTCGGAGCTCGCGACCTAAGTGTGATACAGACACCACCGCCTAATCGCTATCCTATTCAGACGGAGATACATACCTTTGGCGCGGAGATTATCGCTGATGCCATCAATTTCGAGATGTCGCGTAACGGACAGGTCTATTTCGTCAATAACCGCATCAGTGACCTCACCCATATCGCTGAGATGATCCACAAATATATCCCTGATGCCCGTATTGCCATTGGTCATGGGCAGATGAAGCCCGAGGAACTTGAGAAAATTGTGCTCGACTTCTCCAATTACGATTACGACGTGCTGCTTTCTACAACCATCGTGGAGAATGGTATCGATATCCCCAATGCCAATACAATTATCATCAATGGGGCTCATAACTTTGGACTCTCAGACTTGCATCAGATGCGAGGTCGTGTGGGACGCGGCAACCGCAAGGCCTTCTGTTATCTGCTTGCACCACCATTGGCGGCACTTCCTCCTGAGTCACGTAGAAGACTTGAGGCACTCGAGAACTTCTCTGACCTTGGATCTGGCATCAATATCGCCATGCAGGATCTCGATATTCGAGGTGCCGGCAATCTTCTGGGGTCCGAACAATCGGGTTTCATCTCCGACCTCGGTTATGAAACCTATCAGAAGATTCTCAATCAGGCGATGACGGAACTTAGAAATGAAAGCGTAGAGTTCTTGCGTCCCTCCGGTAGCAAGCCAGCAGAGTTGGAGCGCACTACCGCTGAAGATGGTAGCGCAAAAGGGGCTGCGGTTGCAAACTCTCAACTCTCAACTCTCAGTTCTCAACTCTCCTTTGTCGATGATTGTGCCCTCGAATCCGATATCGAGATGTACTTCCCCGATCAGTATGTCCCCAGCGACTCGGAACGTATGCTGCTTTACCGTGAACTCGACAACCTCGCCAACAGCCATCACCTCGAAAACGATCTGGAGGCTTATCGCAAACGGCTGGTTGACCGTTTCGGCGTGATTCCAAAGGTGGCAGAGGAATTGATTAATGTCGTTCCTCTTCGTGTGCTGGGCAAACAGATGGGTATTGAGAAGATTATGCTGAAGCAGCAGAAGATGTACCTCTACTTCGTCAGTAATCCGGATAGCCTCTATTATCAGAGTGAGGCTTTTGGCAGCATCCTCAATTACGTATCGAAACATCCTCGGCAGTGCAATTTCCGCGAGGCGAATGGAAAGCGTTCTGTCGTGATAGCTTCTGTGGCTTCCGTGATGGAATCTCTGACAATCTGTCGTGCAATTGTGACAGATTGACAGAATAATTTTCTCTGGCATTCTTATTGCTTTACCCCTAGTGAGAGCCGAAGGGTAATCGTTAAAATAGTTAATATGTTTAATTTGTAAAAATAGAATTAGGAGGTAAAGATTATGATGCCAGTAATGAGAAGTAACAGTTGGATTCCTAGTGTGTTCAATGATCTGTTTGATACGGACTTTATGCCGAAGGCAAACTGTACGGCTCCAGCTATCAATGTGAAAGAAAGTGACAAAGCCTATACCGTTGAGTTGGCTGCACCGGGCATGAAGAAGGAGGACTTCAACGTTCATATCAATGATGAGGGCAACCTGATTATCAAGATGGAGAGCAAGCAGGAGAAGAAAGACGAGGACAAGAACACTCGCTACCTGCGTCGTGAGTTCTCTTACTCAAAGTTCGAGCAGACACTGATTCTGCCGGATGATGTGAAGAAGGAAGATATCTCCGCTAAGGTTGAACACGGTGTCCTCACCGTCGAACTTCCCAGAGTCATTGAAGAGAAAGTAAAGGTATCACGCCAGATTGATATCGCATAAGTTGTTTTAGGTTTGTGGTTAAAAACGAAGCCCCGCCAATCGGCGAGGCTTCATTGATTATTACTGTTTGTCGAGTTCTGCGAGGTTTTCTGCAATCATCTCGTCGGTAACTGTGTAGTTCTGTAGGTCGCCCTTGATGAATGCCTCGTACGACGGCATATCGATGAGTCCATGACCGGAGAGGTTGAAGAGGATGACTTTCTCTTCGCCTGTCTCTTTGCATTTTTTTGCCTCACGGATAGTAGCGGCAATGGCATGGGTGCTCTCAGGTGCGGGGATGATGCCCTCGGTACGGGCGAAGAGCATACCTGCCTCGAAAGTCTCAAGCTGAGGAATGTCGACACCATGCATGTAGCCGTCCTTGATAAGTTGCGAGATAATCATGCCAGCACCATGATAGCGCAGACCACCGGCATGGATGTTAGAGGGCTTGAAGTTATGCCCCAGGGTGTACATCGGCAGCAGTGGGGTATAACCGGCCTCGTCACCGAAGTCGTAGCGGAACTGACCGCGTGTCAGCTTCGGACAGCTGTCGGGCTCTGCAGCAATGAACTCCGTATGGCGCTCGCCGCTCAGGTTGTGACGCATGAAGGGGAATGAGATACCACCGAAGTTGGAACCACCACCGAAGCAGCCAATCACGATGTCGGGATATTCGCCGGCCATCTGCATCTGCTTCTCGGCTTCCAGACCGATGATAGTTTGGTGGAGACCTACGTGATTCAGCACAGAACCCAGTGTGTATTTACAATTAGGTGTCGTCGTAGCCAACTCAACAGCCTCAGAGATAGCGGTGCCAAGAGAACCTGAGTGGGTGGGATCCTTTGTAAGGATGTCCTTGCCAGCACGGGTCGACATCGATGGAGAACCGGTAACCACAGCACCAAAGGTGCGCATAATCGAAGAACGATAAGGCTTCTGTTGCATGGTAATCTTCACCTGATAGACAGCGCAGTCGAGTCCGTAGATTTTGGCAGCATACGAAAGGGCAGCACCCCACTGACCAGCACCGGTCTCAGTGGTGACGTTCTTCGTGCCTTCCTGCTTGGCATAATAGCATTGTGGAAGAGCCGAGTTGATTTTGTGTGAACCTAAGGGGTTGGTTGACTCGTTCTTGAAATAGATGTGGGCAGGGGTACCCAGTGCCTCTTCAAGGGCATAGGCACGTACCAACGGGGTAGAACGATAGTACTTGTATTTCTCGAGCACGTCCTCAGGAATGTCTATCCAACGGTGTTCAGTGTCCAGTTCCTGCACACAGCACTCTCTTGGGAAGATGTGTGCAAGGTCATCAACGCCAAGGGGCTGTTTGGTAACAGGGTGGATAGGTGGCATGGGTTTATTAGGCATGTCGGCCTGAATGTTGTACCACTGTGTAGGAATCTCACTCTCCTGAAGGAGGAATTTTTTCTGTTTAGCCATAATGTTAAGTTTTGGGGATTAAGATATCCGCCTGCAAAGGTACAACTTTTTATGGAGTTAAAGGAGTTAAAGGAGTTAAAGGGAGTTAAAAGGTATTACTTTTTTGTGTGAGGCTCTCCATGAATTCCTTGGGTTGGATGCCAAAATATCTCTTGAAACAGGTAGAGAAGTATTTGGGGTCCTGGAACCCTACCTTGTATGCAAGGTCGCTGACGCGCATGTTGGGGTCTTTTTCCGCTAGTCGGTGTGCCTCTTTCATACGGACGTCGCGGATGAAGGAGGTGACATTCATGCCTGTGATGGCACGAAGCTTGTTATAAAGGGTCGATGAACTGGCACCCATGTCAGCGGCAAAGGCTTTACGATCGTATTCGCTGTCCTCAAGATGCTCATGGACGCAGTTGAGGGCCTTTTCCAGAAAAAGCTGTTCTGGAGTTAGGACGATTTCCTGATTGTCACCATTGTCCTGACCTATTCTCTGGTTATAGTCTTGTAAAGTACGTCTGCGATTCTCAATGATGTTGTCGATATGTAGTTTCAACTCGCTTAGACGAAATGGTTTGTTAAGATAATCGTCGGCACCGATCTTAAGCATTTCCTCCTCGTCTTCTTTCTGAGTCTTGGCGGTCAATAAGATGATGGGAAGTTTGCTGAAGTTGGGACTTTCCTTGAGTTTACGAGTCAGCTCGAAACCGTCCATCTCCGGCATCATCACATCAGAAACGATGAGGTCGAGTGGTGTCTTGTGGACAATCTTGAGGGCTTCCTTGCCGTTTTTGGCTAACAGGACGTGGTAATGGCTCTCCAGCATGTTATGCATCAGCATGAGTAGTTCCGGACTGTCCTCTACAATCAGAATGCGGTAGGCATCGTCGACCAATAATCCGCTGGTGTTTGTTTCGACATTAATGTCTGGAGCTTTTAACGTGATACCTGTAATGACTTCATTGGGGATGGTCAGACTGATTTTGTGCTTCTCATCAATCTGATTGGCCTTGAAGGATTCCTTGGTAATGGGAATGCTGACGGTGAAGGTGGTTCCAATACCTTCTTTACTTTCGCAACTGATGGAGCCTTTATGCAGGTGTATAAGGTCTCGTGTCAAGGCCAGACCGAGTCCAGTGCCGATGGTCTTGTGCTGACGGTGTTCGTCGTCGTAGAAACGCTGGAAGATTTTTTTTATCTTTTCCTTGGGAATGCCACAGCCTGTATCGCGTACCTCTATATATAATACGTCATAATTACGACTGGTCCAGGCGCGGAGGTTTACTTCGCCTTCGTCGGTGAATTTGGCCGCATTCGACAGTAGGTTGTAGATAATCTTGTCCAACTTGTCGGTGTCTATCCAGCCCATCATGCTTTGCGGAATGCATTCGATGGAAAATCTTAAGTGCTTCTTGTCTATGAGTGGTTTTAAACAAAGGGCTGTGTTGTAAATGTATTGCATGACATCACCTTGGGCAACCACGAGTTTCAGTTCGTGAGTCTGTGACTTGCTGGTTTCAAGGATTTGTTGTAGAAGACGGACCATGCGGTGGATGTTAAATTGCATAAGATCATACTCTTTGTCATGTTGAGGCGCTTCTTCACGTAACAGATCCACTGAGGCAGATATGACGGTAAGTGGCGTCAATAATTCATGGGCGATATTGGTAAAGATTTGGGCCATTTGCTGTCGTTGTCTGACACGAATATTGTGCCGATAGACCTCTCTTCCAAGGAAGAAAGCTGCTGCCATGATGGCTAAAAAGCCTATAATCAGTAATAATAGTAGGTCCATTTCGACTGTTTTTGATGGCACAAAGGTAAAAAAAATAATTGTATTTCCAACTTTTTTCGAGAAAAAGATGCATTTATAAGTCTAAAAAAGTAGAAATTCTGTGAATTTAGGTCGAAAATCCGTTAGATAACGAATTTTAAACCTCAAATAATTATTAATCGACCTATATATTGATGAATTAGTCTATCTTTGCAGCAGAAAAAGATTTTTAATGGTTAAGGTTTATGGTTGATTAATTTAGTTTTTTAAAGTTAACAAGGAAAAGGCTCGTTGTGAAACGGGCCTTTTCTTTTTGTATGATGCGTAATATTTTATCGATTAAGAAGGAAACGTTCCGCTTCGATGGCGGCCTGACAACCGGACCCAGCAGCAGAGATGGCTTGTCGGTAGATGGGGTCGGCACAATCACCGGCTACGAATATCCCTGGGATTTTTGTCCTGGGTGTGCCGTTAATCTTCTTGAGGTAACCTGTCTCGTCTGTATCAAGCCATTCCTTGAAGATGTCCGTATTTGGCTTATGACCGATAGCGAGGAAGAAACCGTCGATGGCTATATCGACCAACTCTTCATCAGGTTCGCCCTTACGCTTGACGAGGTGGGCGCCTTCAACACCGTTCTCACCATATAAACCAACGGTGTTGTGCTCGAAAAGAATCTCGATATTTTCTGTTTCACGTACGCGTTGCTGCATAACCTGAGATGCACGAAGGAAGGGCTTGCGGACAATGAGATAGACCTTCTTGGCGAGTCCAGACAGATAGAGCGCATCTTCACATGCTGTGTCACCACCACCCACAACAGCCACGGTCTTCTTGCGGTAGAAGAAACCGTCACAGGTAGCACAGGCTGAAACGCCTTGTCCATTGTACTTCCGTTCGTCATCAAGACCAAGATATTTTGCTGAGGCTCCTGTAGCAATGATTACGGTATCGGCAACGATTTCAGTGCCGTCTTCGGCAGTACAGATATAAGGTGATTTGGTGAAATCAACCTTTACGATCTCACCATCACGGATGTCGGTCCCGAAGCGTTCTGCTTGTTCACGGAGGTCCATCATCATCTGATTGCCATCAACACCCTGAGGGTAGCCTGGGAAGTTCTCCACTTCTGTGGTCTGCGTCAACTGACCACCAGGTTGCATACCACTATACTCTATAGGACTCAGGTTAGCGCGGCTAGCATAAATGGCAGCGGTATACCCTGCGGGTCCGCTGCCTATAATCAAACATTTGGTCTTTTCCATATTAATGTAACAGTTGCTCAATCTGAGCAGCGATGTTTTCAATCTTCTCCGTGGGTTCGAAACGGGCGACAACCTGTCCTTTCTTGTTGATAAGGAATTTGGTAAAATTCCATTTGATGTCAGGTTTCTGCTTGTAGTCTGGGTCAGATTTCGTCAACATATCGTCGAGGATATGGGCAATTGGGTGATCCATGTCCCAACCAGCAAAACCTTTCTCATTCTGGAGAAATATGTAAAGGGGGTCGGCATCGTCACCATTGACCTTAATCTTCTTGAAGCGCGGGAATTCTGTGCCGAAATTCAGTTTGCAGAATTCATGGATGCTGTCGTCTGTGCCTGGAGCCTGCTGTCCGAACTGGTTACAGGGGAAATCGAGGATCTCGAAACCCTGGGCGTGATACTTCTCGTAGAGTTTCTCCAGTTCGTCGTATTGAGGGGTGAATCCACATTTGGTTGCTGTATTTACAATCAGCAACACCTCATTGGCGTATTCTTTCAAAGATACGTCCTTGCCTTTTCTGTCTTTGACAGAGAAATCATAAATGGTTTTCATTTGCTATTTTACTAAATGTGTAGTTTCTGCGCTACAAAGATAACTATTTTTTCGTGAATAGTGAATAGTGAATGGTGAATACTTGTTGTGTCTTCGTATTTTTTAACTTTTCTTTCTTCATTCTTCACTCTTCACTCTTCACTTCTATTTCAGTCCCCATGCACTCTTGATGTTTTCAACGCCAAGAGTCTCTATGTGATCCTCTGTCTCGTCATCAAGGTTACAGAAGAAATCAATGTTTGTTAGAGTTTCCAGTTCACGGATACTGACCACATAAGGACTGAGCATGTAGTCGCCTTTGGCATCTTTTGTATAGTCGGAGTCTTTGTCTTTATGCTCAATCCAGAAGCCGAGAGCTTTGTAGCCGCTACTGTTTTTGCAGAGTATGGCCATAAAGAAATATTTCGGAATAATCATTTTTTTCTGCACATAGCCGCGTATCTGGTCATCGCGGTCGATAGTTCCTCCCTTGCAGACATATAGTGTATCGCGAAAAGAGCCTCGGTTCCAGTTCCTTACCTGTTGTTCCATAGCTGACCAGACACCGGCATTGAAGACATTACGTTGCGGTTGCATGTTGGTGAGGAAGAATGTCTGGCGGTTAGCCTCCTTCGAATACTGGCGGTCGGCAGAAGGACAGATATGTCCATGATCATATCCGGAACTCCAGAAAAGGTCTAGGGGCGTACCATCGGCAGTTGTGAAGTAGTTGCTGTGGTCAAGATCCTCGTCGAAGGGATAACCTTCCTGGTAGCGGCCAACGTTGCCTCCGGAGTTACCGCTGTGCATTTGGTAACACGACCATCGCTGAGACTTTTTGATGCAATCCCATTCGGTTGAGAAGTTTACACCGTACTTGTCGTTGGTTTTGTGGATGAGCACAATGCTATTTCCGCCTTTCAGTTTGGGAAATTCCAGCCGTGAGGCCTCAGGATAAACGCTGGTGAGGTTTCTGTTTTTGTTTTCTGCAAGACCTTTCATCTTGACGTCATTCTCGTCCTTACTGCACGAGCAGAATATGAGGATGACAGATAGGAAAGTCAGTGATAATAGTTTTAGTGGTCTCATAAGTGTTGGTTTAGCTAAAAAAGGTGCGGCCAGGCATATGCAACTACCATGGACGCACCTTTTATAAATGTTGCGGTTATAATCTTACTTCTTCGCAGCCTTACCGTAGCGGCTCATGAACTTATCAACACGACCTGCGGTGTCAACGAGCTTGCTCTTACCAGTATAGAACGGGTGAGAGGTGCTAGAGATTTCGACTTTTACCACTGGGTAAGTTTCGCCTTCGAATTCCACTGTGTCATTCGTCTTTGCTGTGGACTTCGAGAGGAACATATCGCCGTTGGACATGTCCTTGAACACGACGGGGCGATAGTTTTCTGGATGAATTCCTTTTTTCATTTTGAGTTAAAATATTAATGTTTAAAATCTAATTTCGCACAAAGCGGGTGCAAAGGTACGAAGAATTTTCGATTCTAGCAAACTTTTCGACGTTTTTTTGCATTTAGTTGCTGATACTGACGAAATATGCGTTCATTACCTCTATCTTACCGTTGTAGGAACCACGATTGCCGATGATGGTGATGGTAGAGCCCTCCTTGATGCCCTTAGCTGCTGCGAGTTCCTGGAACTTCTTCTTCTCACCACCTTTCTCAGAGAGGAGACCATAGACATAGACGGAACCCGTCTCGTCCTCAAGATCGAAGTTACCGTAGATGTCACTGTCCTTGAATCCCTTGACCTTGCCAGTGAGTTGGTACCAAACTTCAGTACTCTCAGCCGCAGCGTTGAAATCAGCTATACTGATAGCCTTTGCACCTGTGCTGGCTTCGCCACCCTCAATGCTGACAAAGTAGGCGTTCATCACCTCAATCTTACCGTTATATTCGCCACGATTACCAATGATGGTGATTTTAGTGCCTTCCTTGATACCCTTGGCAGCCACGAGGTCCTGGAACTTCTTCTTCTCGCCACCCTTCTCAGAGAGCAGGCCATAGACGTAGACAGAGCCTGTCTCGTCCTCGAGGTCGAAGTTGCCATATAGGTCTCCTTCCTTCAGGTTCTTTACCGTTCCCGTAATCTGATACCAGACATCACTCACAGGGGCATTGTTGAAGTCTGCGATGCTTACTTTCTGTGCGTCGCCACTCGGTGTGTCACCACCTCCGCCACCATCGGCTGTCTTGCCATTGAGCGAGTATAGGTAGCCGGTATTTTGGGATGTTTCAGGTGTGTTACCCTTGAAGTTGACAACCTTACCACACACAATGACCTCGTCATTCTCCTTGAGTAGATCACCTTCTGTATACTTCTTGTTACCGAGATAGAGAACGCGGTAGGCTGTAAAGACGGCATCGAAGCCTTCATCAATCATCGTGAACGTTGCGTTACCATATTGGGTACCGAACTGCTCGGTGATTTCCTTAACCTTACCTTTGATGTAGACTTCGTTAGGTGAGGTAACATCTGCACCAAGACCGCTGAGGTAGTTCAGCACACCTGCCACATTGTAAGGGTCAGCCAGTGTGCCGGCGCCCTTGGCTGCAGCACTTGTAGGCTCCGATGCAGGCTCTGCGCTCTTGCCGTTGAGGCTCGCAAGGTATGCTTTGTTCTGTACGGTTTCCGGCGTTCTTCCTTGATAGTTGATAACCTTTCCGCAGATGACAACTACGTCATTCTCATTGACATTAGGGTCACTCTCGTTGGTATACTTCTTATTACCAAGGTAAAGACCGCGGTAGAAGGTAAACTGGTTGTCGCCATCCTCCGTATCTGAGATGACGAACTGGGCATTACCATACTGCGTGCTGAAAGCCTCCTTAACAGAGATGACGATACCCTTCACGTAGATGTTATCCTTTGATTCCACGTCGGCTCCAAGTGTCTCGAGGTAGGCGAGGACACCGGCCACATTGAAGGGAGCGTCTTTGGTTCCGTCACCCACTGGGTCTATGACTTCCGGCTCGGGCTGTTTGTTGTCGAGCGGATTGTTGAATGGCATGGGTACATCTTCACAAGATATTACGAGGAAGGTGGAAAGAGGAAGGAGGAAGGAGAATAGTCCTACCCTCATTGCCTTTTTCAGACTGTTAAATCTATATGTAATCATAATTGTAATTTTTTAATTCTAAATTGTTGTTTGTCTTATTTCTCCACGATGTCACTTTCCTCACGGATGAGGATCTGCCACGTGTTGTTGTAGCGGGTAAAGATACCCGTGATGTCTACGAGACCTTTGGGTAGAGGCTTGTTAGCAAAGTCGGCGTAGGTGCTGGTACGAACCACCATATAGTTCGACGATACACCCTGAAGCGAACGGTTCACGCTGTTGGCTGCATCCTTGTCCTTGTCTGCAGCAAACACCTTGGTACCGTTGGCTCCTTGGAACTTTACATCCTTGACTGTCATCAGTTTGCCGCAGTTCTCTTTGATATAGTCGGCATCGGTCAGTTTCGACAGGTCGAACTCCTCTGGACTGACGCTCTTCATACCGAGTTGCTTGTAATGCGACTGCCAGAGAGCCCTGGGCATACGACTCACATACGAGCGACCGTTCTTATTGGTATAAGGGGTGCCGATCTCAGGTTGCTGTCCATAGGAGCCGATGTAGAGATCCTGTAGTTCGACAAGAATCTCACGGCCTACTTGCAGTTGTCCGAAGAGTCCACCTTGGGCAATGCAGATAATGATGCTGCCCGTGCCGTCCTCGATGGCAACCTGATTATAGATGTTACCTTGGATATCATTACCTGTCACCACACCCTTAATCTGTGTAGGCGTAGTAAACTGAGTGTATCCACCGGTACTGATAATGCCGGAATACTGTTTTTTTAGTTGTGCGATGGTCATGACATTGGTTTCTGTGACAGCTTGGTTACCATATTCCGAACCGTCTGTACCAGGAATGTCCCAGTCCTTGTCCATACATGAACAGAAGAGTCCACCGATAAGTGCTAATATATATATATAATAATGTATATGTTTCATAACAGTCCTCCTTTCTAGAATTTGTACGCGATGTTCAACATGCCGTTGATGCCGTAAGAGTAGAATTTCTTCGGATTCAGTGAGAAGCGATAGGCGCGGATGTTGCCACTGGCGGTGTAGTCACTGCGGCTCTGCTCGTAGCCTCCGGTAACCATCTTCTGGTTGTTCAGCAAATTGGTGATGGAGAGGTTGATGCTCACCTGACGTCCGTGCTTCAGACGAAGGCTGCGACCTACTGAGGCGTCCAACATGAAACCGCCCTTGCCTTTCTGCTGGGCGAGTGCGCTCTCGAGGATGTTTCCATCGTTGTCGGTAACGGTCTCACCAGAATTCTGGCGGTTACGTAATGTCGACTCGTAACGGAAACTCGGAGAGTAGCTCAGGTAGATACGGTCGTACCAGTTGCAGTTCAGGTCTACGAACCAGCCCCACTTGTGGTAGCTGAAGATCAGACTGGCTGCGGTGAGCGGAGTGCCGCTCTCGCGCATGTTCTTATTTAATACGAGTTCTGGTTTATGCTCGTTATTGTCGTTGTAGGTACCAGTAGTACTGCTCATATACCAGACATTGGCATTGTTGGTATTCTTAGCTTCTCCGATAGTACCGATGGTCTTGATGTTGAAATCGTTGGTGATCTTGAAGTTGATACCCCATTCCACACCGTAGTAGACCTTATTGATGCCTGTCATCGAGACATACGAGAACGAGTTGATGTCATCATAATAGAAGTTCTGCCATTCGGTTTCATCCTTCACCGTACTATAGTAGCCGCTGACGTTGGCCTTCATGAATGGGGTCTGGATCTGATAGCCGACTTCGGCACTGAGAATCTTCTCGTTCTTAAGGTCGGTGACGAAGTCGTTGCTGACCTGCGGAGAGACGAAAGCCGTACGGGCCTGTGGAGCTTTCCACTCGTAGCCGACACCGAGGGTGATGACGTTACCCATACCGAGGTTGTAGGTCAGACCTCCTTTGGCACCACCGTCCAGGAAGAAGGCGGATGGACTCTCGCCATAAGAGTTCTGTGGCGCCATACCGTTACGCATCTTTCCATCTCTGGCTATCTGTGTGCCGCCGATACGTCCGCTGATAAAAGAGTGCAAACGACCGCGGTCATATTTGTATGAAGCCCACCAGTTGGCTTTGTCGACGAGGATATTATAGTCGAAGCCAAACTTGTCACCAACGCCGACGAAAGCATTTGGATGATTCATGTCATACTGGATTCTGGGATCATCCTCTGAATAGGTTCCCAACGCATAGGTGTTGATGTTGTGGAATGAGAGTGCGCCCAGCATATCGTGCATCGTGACGTAGTGCATGGTCTTGTTCGTGGCCAGCTGTATACCAGTGTTGAGTGAGGCAAAACGATTCAGTTCGCGCTGCAAGGAAGAGGATAGTGTGAAGGTGAGGTTATCCATATGGTTAGCCTCAAGATAATACATCGCATCTTGTCCCTGTGCTCCTGCTACCTTATTGGAGTAATAGAGCTGGTCGAAGTTGATCTGACGGTTTTCCTTGCTACTCATCCAGTACTGACGCGCACGCTCAAAGTCGGCGATAGATGCATTGGTGCGGTTGGCATCATCTGTCTCATCCCAGACATCGTAGTAGCTCGACGGTAGGCTCTTCCAGTAGTCGGGCTGAGGATTATCTGAGTTGTTGTAGTCCAACTTGGTGCGTTTGTACATGCCGTAACGTCCGGAGAACGATGTGGTCAGCTTTGTACGTGGGGAAATCTGCCAGTCCCAAGTGAGCAAGGCTGTGGGAGCCCAGTCGGTAACCACGCGTGACGAACGCTTCTCACCGTCCTGATAACCCCAATAAGGGTTGTAGTAACGGTCGTTGGCTAACCAGTAGGTCTCGTCAGTACCGGCACCTTGTGTGGCGCGTTCTGTCGGATTACCCCAGGTCACGAGCGACAGACGGTGTTGGTCGTTGAAGATTTTCTCTACACCGAGGAAATAGGATAGGGAGTTGTAGAACGTTCCCTCCACATAGCCTTCATTGGCCCAACGGTAGGTGAGGTTGGCTGAGAAGGCCCAACCATTGGCGGTGACACCAGAGTTGTAGGTGTACATGGCCCTTACACGATAGTTGCGGTTGGCACCTGTGAGGGTGATCCGCTGTCCGTGAGCCATCGCAGAAGGACGGAAGTTGTAGTTGTTTGAACCCGCCATCGATGACATTGTGAAGTTGTTGTTCTCGAATGGCAAAGCGTTCTCCACGCCACGAGTCTGTTGGTTCAAACCTCCTACGAGAGAGTAACGGAACTGTCCCGACTCCATGTCGTTCATCGGTGCTCCGTTAATGTAGATCTCATTGTACTTTTGGTTAAAAGCACGATACCTGAAGCGGACTGGGCTGAACAGATATCCCACCTGTGAGGCGAAGATGTTGTTGTTGGAGTTGATGATGGTCACATTCTGCGACATATCATCGTCCTCACCCAGTTGTGCTTCTGTGAAAGTGAACGCCTGTTCGTCCAGCACCCCCGCTTGTTCAGCGGAGTCGGTGGCCTCTTGCGCAAGCAGCGGAGAGGCGACGGCAAAGGCGACTGCCAGTAGTTTCAGCCTTTTCATCATAAGCAAATATTTATAGTTAAATACATATTATGGGGCAAAGATACAAAAAAAATCCAAAATTGATACTAAAAACAAAAAAAAATTGTATCTTTGCAGCAATAAAACGTATTTATATGAAAAAAGTCTATTTATTACTGCTGACATTGTTCCTTGTATTGGGGACAAATGAATCAAAAGCCCAATCGAAAAAGTATTCGGTTTACGGTGTTGGTTTTTATAATCTGGAGAATCTCTTCGACACCTGTCATGATGCCGGTAAGAACGATTATGAGTACTTGCCGGAAGGTACAAACAAGTGGACGGGATTGAAGTACACCCATAAGTTGCGTAACATGTCTCGAGTGCTTTCGGAAATGGGTACCGACAAGTTGCCGAAGATAGGCTGTGCTGCCATCGGCGTGTCTGAAGTGGAGAACGCAAAATGTCTTGAAGACCTTTGTAATCAGGAACCGCTGAAGGCCAGGAACTTCCAGTTTGTACATATCGAGGGTCCAGATCAGCGTGGCGTCGACTGCGCCCTGCTCTATAATCCTGCGCTCTTTACCGTGCGTGATGTTAAACTCGTACCATATATATATAGGTTGCCTCAGGACTCCATGAGGGCCACTCGTGGTTTCTTGGTGGTGAGTGGTACGATGGCCAATGAGCATGTGACGATTATCGTCTGCCACCTGCCGTCGCGTGGTGCCACTTCATTCTATCGTGAAGAGGGTGGTTCTCAGGTGAAGGTCGTCAAGGATTCGCTCATTGCCGAGGATCCTAATGTAAAGTTGCTGGTCATGGGAGATATGAACGATGATCCTCAGGATGCTTCGATGGCCAAGTGCCTGGGTGCCAAGCGTAAGATTAAGGACGTAGGTGATGGTGACATGTATAATCCTTGGTGGGATGTATTGGCATCAGGTACGGGAACGCTGATGTACAATGGCGCCTGGAATCTTTTCGACCAGATTATCCTTTCTCCTTCGTTGCTTGATAGAGAGAATTCCAGGAACTATACCACGCTGAAGCTTTTCTCTCACCAGATCTTCCGTCGTGATTATCTCTTCCAGAAGGAAGGAAAGTATAAGGGCAATACCCTGCGTACTCAGGCTGGAGGTGTGTGGCTCGACGGCTATAGCGACCATCTGCCCACTGTCGTTTATTTAATTAAGGAACAGAAATGATTATCATTGGAATCGCAGGCGGATCGGGTTCTGGTAAGACCACCGTCGTCAAACGCATTGCCAAGGCATTGCCGCCACATTGTGCGGCAGTGATTCCTTTGGACTCTTATTATAATGACACCACGGCTCTGACTGATGAAGAACGAAAGGCTATCAACTTCGACCATCCGGATGCTTTCGACTGGAAGCTGCTGACAGAGCAGATCAAGAAGTTGAAGAATGGTGAAGCTATTGAACAACCTACCTATTCCTATGTCCTTTCCAATCGTCTGCCAGAGACTGTCCATGTGGAACCGAAACCTGTCATTATCCTGGAAGGTATCATGACGCTGCATTATAAGAAGCTGCGTGATATGATGGATCTGAAGATTTTCGTCGATACCGACAGCGATGTGCGCCTGATCCGTAATATCCGTCGCGATGTGGTAGAACGTGGACGTACAGTCGACATGGTGCTCGATCATTATGAGAACGATGTGAAGCCCATGCACGAGCAGTTCATCGAGCCGACCAAGAAGTTTGCCGACCTGATCATTCCTTGGGGACGTGAGAACAAGACGGGTATCAGCATCCTGAAGACCTATATCGAAGGCTTCTCTGCTGAGGTGAAGGAAGAAATGAAAAAGTAAAACCTCTAATTCCCCTCCTGATTAGGAGGGGTCAGAGGTGGTCTGAACAGGCATATAACGCTCATCGTCTTCCGTTGGCGTGGACTCTGTCTCAGCCGATCCTTCTGCCTTTATGGGCGTATCTTCCTTGATTTCCTCTGCTACAGGTATCTCCTGGGCCTTGGCGTATTTCCGTTTCTCATTATGGATCTTCAGCGCATTGATGAGTTCTGTGACACCATAGAGCAAAGTACACCATCCCAAAATCAGCATGGCTATCGCAGGAGGTGACATCGGTTTGATAATCACGTAAAGACCCGTAAGAAGAATCAGACAAGGGAATATCCAGTAGCCGAAGCCTACCTTGCCATATTGACGTGCATTAAGCAGATTCATAAATTGGTTGACGGCTCCCAGAATGAGGATACCTCCGATGATATACATCAGGGCAGTCACAAAGACATTCGGTGTCAGTGCTAGCAACAGTCCGAGGATAGCACTGCCGACACCCACGATGGGGAATGTAGGCTTATGGGCCATGATGCGATTGCCTTCGGCATCGGTGACATAGGCACCGCCAGGGAGTGCCTCCTGTTTGGAGAACTGCCTGAGGGCATGATAATAAACCACCATCGAGATGATTCCGGATAAAAGGAACAATACACCAATGGCAACGGTAATCCATGTCACGGTGTTATCGGGATACTTAATTAGCAAAATACCGATGGCAATAGCACAGAAAGCGCGAAAAACAGAACTCTGTAATATCTTCATTTTACCTTTCTTTTCAATTTTTACGTTGCAAAGATACAAAAAGTTTATAGTTTATAGTTTATGGTTTATAGTTTTTTCGTAATTTTGCAGGAAAATTAGGGAATTATGACCACGTTATACTTAGTCAGACACGGAGAGACGGTTGATAATGTCAATCAGATCATGCAAGGACAGACCCAGGGCAAACTGACGGAAAACGGCATCCGACAGGCTCAGGAAGTCAGGGATCAACTGGCATCAGAAGACTTCTCTGCCATCATTTCCAGCGACCTGAAACGGTCAGTGGATACGGCGAAGATCATCGCTGAGCCCCACGATTTAGAGGTTGTTCAGACTCCTTTGCTGAGAGAGAGAGACTGGGGCGGCTTTACTGGCCGTTTTATCCCTGAGCTGAAAGGCGAAGTGTGGCCTGATGACATAGAGACATTAGAAAACCTTCTTTCCCGGGCTGGCGAATTCATCGCCTTTGTCAAGAAGACTTATCCAGGAAAGAAGGTGTTGGCCGTGGGACATGGCATTGTTAACAAAGCCGTCCAGGCTGTATATTATGGAAAACAGATGCACGAGGTACAGCGGATGACCAACGCTGAGGTCAGAATCCTCGAACTTTAGGTCTTATCTGCGTCCACCGAAGTGTCCGCCACCGCCTCCGTGTGAACCACCGCCACTGTGGGAACCGCCGCCACGAGAACCTCCTCCGAACGAGCTGCCACCGCGTGAACTGCTACCGCCAAACGAGCTGCTGCGTGAACTGCTGCCGCCTCCGAATGAACGGGATGGAGCAGAGCTATGGCTGCTGCTGCCGAATGAACGGGAAGGAGAGGAACTGCCACTGCCGAATGAGCGTGAGGGGCTTGAACTGCGGCTGCTGCCAAAGTTGCGAGAGGGTGATGAACTGCTACCTCTGTCGATTGAACGGTTAGGCATGGAGCTTCCTCTGTCAATGGAGCGGTTTGGCATTGAACTACCTCTGTCGATTGAACGGTTGGGCATAGAGCTACCTCTGTCAATGGAGCGGTTTGGCATTGAACTACCTCTGTCGATCGAACGATTTGGAGTCGAGCCCATTCTTCCGCTGCGATCCTCCAAGCGTCCGCTACGGTTGCCCTCCATTCTTCCATTACGGTTGCCCTCCATTCTTCCACTGCGGTTTTCCAGACGACCTCCGCTACGATTACCTTCGAATCTTCCACCACGGTTCGGAGCTCCGGTGATGCGTGTAGAACTGTGGCGTCCATCGCGGAAATCA
>Ga0247611_10001359_pt1 | contig 43839 bp, 39 predicted proteins | sample 177DNAGHGhighgp2_FD_192422 | JGI IMG/M metagenome (GOLD analysis project Ga0247611, IMG submission 192422) | Sheep rumen microbial communities from Palmerston North, Manawatu-Wanganui, New Zealand - 1770 DNA GHGhigh gp2 | ecosystem: Host-associated > Mammals > Digestive system > Stomach > Rumen... | reverse complement strand
TGTTACAGATGTAGCATATGAACAATTCTCTGAATTTAAAGCTAGTGAAGCTGAACTTGAATTAACTAGAAAATCAGGTGTAACTATTCTTGATGGATATATTCCTGTTCAAGCTAGTAAATCTGGCACTTTAACATTTAGACATAGAGTTATTAATTCGCAATTAAAGATAAAGTCTGGCTTAACTATTTTAGCGGTTGGACAAGTTGCTGATTTAGAAGGTTTAAATGTTACGCCTGATGATCTAAAGAAAAATTATCAAGTTGCAAAATCAAATTTATTCTTTGCAGGTGATATTTCACAAGGTGATAAGACTGTTGTATATGCAGTAAAAACTGGTAAAGAAGTTTGCAAAGAAGTTATGAATTATTTAGGAGGTAACAAATAATGAAAAAAGATTTATCAATTACCTTCATGGGAGTTAAATTCCCTAATCCATTCTGTCTATCTTCAAGCCCTGTTGGTAACTGTTATGATATGTGTGCTAAGGCATATAGAGAGGGATGGGGTGGAGTAGTTTTTAAGACTATTGGTCCTAAACATTATTTTATTGATGAAGTTTCCCCTAGATTTGATGCTTTAACAAAAGAAAGTGAACCTTTTGTAGGCTTCAAGAATATGGAACAAATTGCAGAACATTCTCTTGAAGAGAATCTTGCTGATTTAAAGAGATTAAAGAAAGAATTCCCTGATAGAGTATTAATTGCTTCTATTATGGGTTCTAATGAAGAAGACTGGGAAGTTCTTGCTAAGCTTGTTACAGAAGCAGGAGCTGATATGATTGAATTAAATTTCTCATGTCCACAAATGACATCACATGCAATGGGTTCAGATGTAGGTTCTAATCCTGAATTGTGTAAAAAGTATTGTGAAGCTGTAAGAAGAAGTACAAAGCTTCCATTTATGGCAAAAATGACTCCAAATATCACTGATATGTGTGTACCAGCCATTGCTTCTTTAGAAGGTGGAGCTGATGGTATTGCTGCAATTAATACTATAAAATCAATTACAAATGTTGATTTAAAATATAAGACAGCTTTACCTATTATAAATGGTAAATCATCTATTTCTGGTTATTCAGGAAAAGCAGTAAAACCAGTAGCATTAAGATTTATTCAACAAATGAAGTCTAATCCAAAACTTAAAGATTGTGAAATTTCAGGTATTGGTGGTATTGAGACTTGGGAAGATGCAGCTGAATTTATCTTATTAGGTTGCAAGACTTTACAAGTTACTACAGCTATCATGCAATATGGTTATAGAATAATCGATGACTTATGCGATGGTTTATCTCGTTATATGGAAAAAGAAGGTGTTGACCACCTTGAAGATTTAGTAGGATTAGCTAATAAAAATATTATCCCTGCTGAAAATCTTGATAGAGATTACAAAGTATATCCACAAATTGACCTTGATAAATGTGTTAAATGTGGTAGATGTGTAATTTCATGTTATGATGGTGCCCATCAAGCAATGGAATGGGACCCTGAAACTCGTCAACCTCATTGCAATACTGACAAATGTGTAGGTTGCTTATTATGCGGTCTAGTTTGTCCTGTAGGTGCTATTAATGCGGGTGAAAGAGTTCTTAAAGAAGGTCGTAAGCCTAAAAATTTAAAGAAGATTGTTATTCAAGATTCTTTTGAAAAAATTTAGGCTTAGGATTTAAGTACAAAAAACAAAAAATAGTGCTATAGAGAAATCTATGGCATTATTTTATTTTTTATAAATATAAAAATAAGAATTTTATTATATTATTTGTAATTGACAAAAAATGAAATGGGGTTTATTATTTTAGTTATGAGTAGATAGGAGTTGATTTATATGGAAAATGTTATAATAGTAGAATCTCCTTCAAAATCACATACTATTAGCGGATATCTTGGAAATGATTTCAAAGTTGTTGCATCAGTTGGCCATATTAGAGATTTAGCTACAAAAGGAAAAGATGGTTTAGGTATTGATATAGAAAACAATTTTAAACCTACGTATGAAATTATTAAAGGGAAGAAAAAGTTAGTTACTGATTTAAAGAAAATTTGTAAGAATAAAAAAGTATATCTTGCAACTGACCCTGACCGTGAAGGTGAAGCAATTAGTTATCATCTTGTAGAAGTATTAGGACTAAAAGACGAAGATTATTCTCGTATTGAATTCCATGAAATTACAAAAAATGCTGTTTTAGATGCTTTTAATCATCAACGTAAAGTTGATATGAATTTAGTTGATAGTCAAGAAACTCGTCGTATGATTGATAGAATAATTGGCTTTAGATTATCAAAATTACTTCAATCTCGTATTAAAAGCAAATCTGCTGGAAGAGTTCAATCAGTTGCTCTAAAACTAATTGTTGATCTAGAAAAAGAAATTAATGCTTTCGTTTCTACACCATATTATGAACTTAAGGCTGTTAAAGATGATTTAGAACTTTCTTTTGTTTCTTATAAAGAAGATAAAGAAACAATCGTAGATTTAAAAAAGGCTGAAGCAATTAAGAATTCATTAAGTAAAGATTTTATTGTTATAAATGTTGAAAATAAAGAAATTTCACGTCAATCTAAGCCTGCATATACAACTTCAACTATGCAACAAGATGCATCAAATAAATTAAATTTCATTGCATCTAAGACAATGAGAGTTGCTCAAAGTTTATATGAAGGTAAAAATCTAGGTGATTATTCTACTGGTTTAATCACTTATATGCGTACAGATTCAACAAGATTAGCAGATTCTTTTGTTTCGCAAGCTAAAGCCTTTATTAACGAAAAATATGGTAAAGAATATGTTGGTTTTGTACATAATAAGGAACAAAAATTAGCTCAAGATGCTCATGAAGCTATTCGTGTAACAGACATTAATAGAACACCTGAATCAATTAAACAATATTTATCAAATGATGAATATAAATTATATTCTTTAATTTATTCAAGAACTATTACATCATTAATGTCAAACGCTAAAGATAATCGTTTAACATATACATTTAAAAACAATGATACTTTATGGCGTGTTACATATACAACAAATATTTTTAATGGTTTTGAAGCTGCTGATTTATTTATTAAAAAGAATACTAAGCAGAAGATTAAAACTTTAAATGTTAATGATTCAATTGATGGATTCGATGTAATAATAGATGAATTATTTACTAAACCAAAATCTAGATATACTGAAGCTACATTAATTAAAGATATGGAAGATTTAGGAATTGGTAGACCAAGTACATATGCTCAAACTTTAACAACTTTAAAAGAAAGAAAATATGTTACTCTTGAAGGTAAATCATTAGTACCTACTGAACAAGGTATAATTACTAGTGATTCTTTAGATAAATATTTTTCAAATATAATTAATGTTAAATATACTGCTAAAATGGAATCTAAATTAGATGATATTGCAAATGGTAAAGAGAATAAACTAGAAGAATTAAATGTCTTCTATAATGAATTCGAACCAACATTTGAAAAAGCTTTAAAGAATATGGAAAAAATTCAACCAAAAATCTTAGATGAAATTTGCCCAGAATGTGGTGAGCATTTATGCGTAAGAAAGAACAAGTTTAATCAAGAATTTATCGGTTGTATAAATTATCCTAAATGTAAATATATTAAGAAAGATGAAAATAAAGAACCTGTTGTTGATACAGGTATCATTTGTCCTGTATGTAATGAAGGTCATATAGTTCTTAGAAAAGCTTTAAGAGGTAAGAATAAAGGTAATTTATTCTATGCCTGCAACAATTACCCAAAATGTAAAACCACATTTGCTGATGAACCTACAAATCAAAGATGTCCTAAATGTAATTCTTTAATGCTTAAAGATGCAAATGGTAATTTGTATTGTTCAAATAAATGTAGTGAACCTAAAGAAGATAATACTTTAGAAAATGCTTTAACAGATTATAGAAGTGCTAAGTTTAAAGAATTACATATAAAAGCTTACAATGTATTTACAAATGCTGAAATTAAAAATATTGTTAAATTAGAGCCAAAAAGTTTAGATGATTTATCTAATATGGATATTTTTAAATATGATAAAGAATCTAAGATTGAAAAATTTGGTAATGATATTATTGAATTAGTTAATAAATTTCAAAAATAATTAACTTGAAAGGAATGTAGAATGGAACTACGTTCCTTTTTATTTAAATTGAAAAACATTGTATAATATGATAAAATATATTGAATATTTTTGGAGGTATTTATTGTGGGATTTTTTTCATTATTTAAAAGTAAGAAAAAAAGTAAATCTGAAAAATATAAATTAGGTCTATTTAAGACTCGCGAAGGTGCTTTAGGTACTTTAAAAGAAGTTTTAAATGGTAAAGATAAAATAGATGATGATTTATTTGATAGTTTAGAAGAAATATTTATTACTGCAGATATTGGCGTTGAAACAGTTGTTAATTTCATCGAAGAATTAAGAGATGAAGTTGATAATAAAAAGATAACTAATCCAAGCGAATTATCTGAAATAATTATGGATAAAATGTTTGATATTTATCTTAAAGGTGAAGTTGTTAATGCTAACCTTAATGTTAAAAAAGGTCAATTAAATGTAGTACTTTTTGTTGGAGTTAATGGTGTTGGTAAGACAACTTCAATTGCTAAGATTGCAAAAATGTATAAAGATCAAGGCTATAAAGTTTTATTAGCTGCAGGTGATACATTTAGAGCTGGAGCTATTGAACAATTAAATGAGTGGGCTGATAGAGTTAAAGTTGATATTGTAAAGAAAAATGCAGGTAGTGATCCATCAAGTGTCATGTATGATGCGATTAAAAAAGCTCAAAAAGAAGGCTATGATTTAGTTTTATGTGATACTGCTGGTAGACTTCAAAATAAAGCTAATTTAATGGCTGAACTTGAAAAAGTTAATAGAGTAATTAATGAAGTAGCTCCAGGTCAACCATGTGAGACACTATTAACAATAGATGCTACAACAGGTCAAAATGGTATGAATCAAGCTAAAGCTTTTGCTGAAATTACAAAAGTTTCTGGTGTTATTTTAACTAAATTAGATGGTACTGCAAAAGGTGGTATTGTATTAGCTATTAGAAATGAACTTGGAATTCCAATTAAATTTATAGGTTTAGGAGAGAAAGTAGATGATCTAGAAGTATTTGATATTGAACAATACTTATATGGATTATTTGCAGATTTCTTTGAAAATGGAGATTAAAGAAAGAGAATATATAATTGAACTTTACAGTTATTATAAGAATTTATTAACTGAAAAACAAAAATCTTATTTTGAAGAATATTATTTATATGATTGTTCTTTAGCAGAAATAGCATCTAATTATGGAGTTTCAAGAAATGCATGCTTTGACGCAATAAAAAAATGTGAAAACATTTTATTAGATTATGAATCTAAACTTAAATTAAATGAAAAATATACTGAATTAAATAAAGCATTAAATCTTAATAATATTGATGAAATTAAGAAGATAATTATTAAAATAGTTGAGGAGTGATTTTTATGGCATTTGATAATCTATCAAATAGACTACAAATGGCTTTAAGAAGAGTTACAGGTCGTGGAAGACTTGAAGAAAAAGACATCGATGAAATGTTAAAAGAAGTTCGTATTTCTTTACTTGAAGCCGATGTTAACTTTAAGGTTGTTAGAGAATTTTTAAATAAAGTTAAAGAACAAGCTTATGGTGAAAAAATATTAAAAGGATTAAATCCTGGTCAACAAGTTGTTAAAATTGTACGTGAAGAATTAAAAAATGTATTAGGTGATGAAACTAGTGAAATCACATTTAATGCTAACAAACCTACAATTATTATGACAGTTGGTTTACAAGGTGCTGGTAAAACTACAGCAGTTGCAAAGATGGCTTTATTTTATAGAAAAAAAGCTAATAAAAAACCATTCTTAATTGCAGCAGATATTTATAGACCTGCCGCTATTGATCAATTAGTTACTTTAGGTAAACAAATTAATGTTCCTGTTTTTGAAATGGGTATTAAAGAAAAGCCTGAAAATATCGTTAAAAATGGTTTAAAAGAAGCTCAAAATCAAGGAGCAGATTTAATCATTATTGACACAGCTGGTAGACTTCATATTGATGAAGCGTTAATGGAAGAATTACAAAATGTTCAAAAATTAGCTAATCCAGATGAAACATTATTAACTGTTGATGCTATGATTGGTCAAGATGCTGTTAATGTAGCTAAATCATTTAATGATCAATTAAAATTAACTGGTTGTATTTTAACAAAGATGGATGGTGACACTCGTGGTGGTGCAGCATTATCTATTAAACATATAACAGGTATTCCTATTAAATTAATGTCTACAGGCGAAAAACTTGATGCATTAGAGATTTTCCATCCAGATAGATTAGCTGATAGAATTCTTGGCATGGGTGACGTTTTATCTTTAATTGACACTGTTACTGAAAATGTTGATGAAGATGAAATGATGAGCATGACAGAAAAACTAATGTCAGGTAAATATAATTATAATGATCTTTTAAAGCAATTTAAGATGATTAAGAGAATGGGTTCAATTTCTAAATTATTAGGATTCTTACCTGGTATGAAACAAATTAAACAAGCAGCTAGTCAAATTGATAGTGATAAAGCTTTTTCTAACATGGAAGAAATTATAAAATCTATGACTGAAGAAGAAAGAAAAAATCCTCAATTAATTAATACTAGTGCTACTAGAAGAGAAAGAATTGCTAAAGGTTCTGGTCATTCTGTTATGGAAGTTAATAGATTAAGAGAAGCTTTAGATACTCAAATTAAAACAATGAAAAAGATGCAAGGCATGAGTCAAACAGATATGCAAAAGATGGCTTCTAATTTTCAAAATGGAAATTTAGGTGGTAACTTTCAACCTAAAAAAGGAAAAGGTAAGGGCAAAGGTAATTTTAGATTCTAAAAGGTGTGATTTTAATGTTAATTGTTTCCTTAAAAGAAATAAATGAACTTGAAAAATTATATGATTTAGTTGATGGAATAGTCGTTTATACAAGCGACTTTTCTTCATTTTATAATAAAGCATATAATTTAGATGAAATTAAAGATATATATAAACTTAAAAAGAATTTAAATATTTTTATTGATTTAAGTCAAATGATGGAAAATAGTGATATTAATAAGTTATCACAATTTCTTGATTCACTAGACGGATATGATGTTAATTATATTTATTCTGATTTAGGTGTTCATCAATTACTTAAAGATAAAGGTATTGAAAATAGAGGAATTTATAATCCTTCAACTTTAATTACAAATGAATATGATTTAGAGTTTTATTTAAATCAAAATATGTTAAGTGCCTCTGTATCTTTAGAAATCCCTGTTAAAGATATTATTCAAATATCTGAAAAGAACAATCACAATTTATTTTTAAAGAGTTTTGGCTATCATCAAATGTTTCACTCAAAAAGACATTTGATAGATCTTTATTTAGAACATATTAATAAAACTCATACGATAGATAATCAAAATTCTTATCTTCGTGAACAAAAGAGAGAAGATTTATATCATATTTATCAATCTAATAAAGGCACTCTTTTATTTAGAAGTTATGTTATAAATTATATTGATTACATTAAGGATATAAAACCAAAATTTATATTCTTAGATAATATTTTTATAAATTCTAATGAATTTTTAGAAGTTGTAAATGTTTATTCAAAATATCTTAAAAATATTTATGATTTGGAAACATCTTTAAATATATTAAATAAGTTATCATTTAAAATTGAAGATGGATTTAAATATCAAGATACTGTATACCAAAAGGAGAAGTAATCATGAATAAAGTAGAATTATTAGCTCCTGCTGGAGATTTAGAAAAACTAAAAATTGCAATATTATATGGTGCTAATGCGGTTTTTATTGGTGGTCAAAAATTCTCATTAAGAGCACGTGCTTCTAATTTCACATTAGAAGATATAAAAGAAGCATGTACATTCGCGCATGAGCACAATGCAAAAATTCATGTAACATGTAATATTTTACCACATGAAATAGATTCTGAAGGTGTTAGAGAATATTTAAAAAGCTTAGAGGAATGTGGAGTAGACGCAATCATTTGTGCTTCTCCTTTAATTATTCAAGAAGTTTTAAAAACTAATATGGAATGCCATGTATCTACTCAGGAATCAACTCTAAATTCTAGTATGATTAAATTCTGGCAAAATTTAGGAGTAGAAAGAGTAGTATTAGGAAGAGAATTGGATTTAGCATCAATTAAAGAATTGAAGAAAAATTGTGATGTTGATATAGAAGCATTTATCCATGGTGGAATGTGTGTTTCATATAGTGGTAGATGTATGTTATCTAACAATATGACAAACAGAGATGCCAATAGAGGTGGATGTGCGCATTCATGTCGTTGGAATTATGATTTATTTATAAATGGTGAAAAAATTAATCCTGATGGTGATTATTTTGCAATGTCATCAAAAGATTTATGTGCGCTTCCTTTATTAAAAGAATATTTAGAAACTGGTATTAATTCTTTTAAAATTGAAGGTAGAATGAAATCATTACATTATATAGCGACTATTGTTAAGTCTTATAGACAAGCAATAGATGAATATAATGAAACAGGTGATATTAAAAATATAGATAAATATATTGATCAAATCGCTAAGGCTGAGAATAGAGAAACATCAATTGGTTTCTTAAAAGGAATGACTACAATAAATGAACAATTATATGATCTATTCCATGAAAATCCTGAACAAAATTTTGTAGGTATTATTCAAGATTATAATAAAGAAACGAAGATTGCTGCAGTTGATGTTAGAAATTATTTTGATAAGAACGTTAAATTAGAATTATTTTCACCACATAATCCAGACCGAGTATTTGAAATAAATGAAATATTAGATAAAAATGGATTTAAACTTGAAAAAGCTAATCATCCAAGAGATATTGTATATATTAAATGTCCTTATGAGTGCGAACCATATGATATGTTGAGGCTTGTAAATGAAAATTAAAGACCTTGATGTTGATGTTTCAGTAATTTATAAACCTACGAATAAAAATATTTATTTTAAATATAAAGATAATCAATTAATAATAACTCTTAATACTAAAAGACTTTGTAATAATTATGAATCAGTGATTAAAAAGAATGAAGATCAAATATATAATTTTATTGTAAAATCTAAAAATAAAATTGAAAATGAAAAATCTGATTCAATTCATTTATTTGGAAAAGAATACAAATTAGTGATAAAAAAAGATTTTAATTATAGTGTAATAGTAAATAAAAACACAATTGAAATTCATACTAATATTAATACAAAAAGGCAAATAAAATCAATTATTTATAATTTTTATTATGAAGAATTAAAGTCATATATTAATGAAATATTTGAAAGAGCAATCGAGGATTTTTCTGATGTCAAAAGAATATATCCTTCGAATGATATACCACGCTTAGAATATAAATTAGCTAAAACTTTTTTTGGTAAGTGTTATCCAAAAAGAAATTTAATAGTTTTAAATGTAATTTTAGCAAAATATGATAAGCTTTATATAAAGAGTGTACTATATCATGAATTTTGTCATTTTACATATTTAAATCATCAAGAAGGATTTTATATGTTATATGATTATAAATTTCCTGATGCGAAAAGAATTCAGCATAATTTAAGGCAAATTAAATATAATGATTTATATTAGTACCCCCTTTTTATTTTTAACAATTTATTGTATAATTAAATAGCAAATTTTAGGAGGTTTCAACTATGGAAGCTAAGAAGCATGAAATAACTGAAGAATATAAGAAAGAACTAGAAGCAGAACTTGATAATTTAAACAACGTATTAATTCCTGCCAATGTACAAGCATTACAAGATGCAAGAAGCCAAGGTGACTTATCTGAAAATGCTGACTATGATGCTGCTCGTAATGAACAAGCTAGATTAAATGGTAGATTAAATGAAATTAAAGAAATTTTAAAGAATTCTGTTATTCTTGAATTAGATAAATCAGACAAGGTTCAAAATGGTAAATTTATTAAGATTCAATATACAGGACCTAAGGGTGAAGTAACTGAACAATACCAAATTGTAGGTTCAGTTGAAGCTGATATATTCAATCATAAATTATCTAATGAATCTCCTTTTGGAAAAGCATTAATTGGACATAAGAAGAATGAAACTGTTAAGGTTTTGACACCTGCAGGTACAACAGTTTCAGTTAAAATCTTATCTGTAAGCAATAAGGCTGAATAAATTCAATACTCCATATGTAATAGATTTATTACTTTGGAGTATTTTTTTTGAGAAATTTCGAAAATAATTTGATTATTTTTCTAATCTTAAATATAATTATTATGGGGTATATTATTATGTTAGAAAAGTTTTTAAATTATAAAAAATGCATTCCAGATGATTATAAAAAATCAGTTTATGATATAGATTTTAATGAATTATATAAATTAGGTAAAAGAGTTATTTTCTTTGATTTAGATAATACTTTTATTTCGTATAAAGAAACAATGGCAGGAGAAAAAGAATATAATTTCATTCGCCATTTAGAAGAAATTGGCTATGAAGTAATGTTAGTGTCTAATTCGCATAAAAAGCGTGTTAAACCTGTTGCCAATTATTTAAAGGTAAAGTATTTATCTTTTTCTTTAAAGCCTCTAAAATTAGCTTTTAGACGCGCTAAAAGAAAACTATCTAAGAAATATAGCAATGATCAAATTATTGAAATAGGTGACCAATTATTAACTGATGTGTATGGTTCTAAAGGTTTAGGCATTTATACAATATTAGTTAAACCAATTGACAATAAAACTGAAGTATTTGTTACAAGAATTAATAGAAGAAGAGAAGAAAAGATTATTAATAAAATTAAAAATAAAGATATAGAGAGCTATATCACTAAATTACAACAATATGAAAGAGATAAAAATGAAGAATTTAATTTGTAAAGGCTGTGGTTCTAAATTACAAAATTTAGATGAAAATAAGCCTGGATTTATTAATAAAATAGATGAGACTAAATCTGAATTATATTGCAAAAGATGTTATAGATTAATGCATTATAATGAATTTCCAAAAATAGTTGCAAATAATGAAGATTATGAATTAATTGTAGATGATTTATTAAAGAAAAAAGGTTTAATTGTACTTGTAGTCGATTTATTTGATTTTACAGGTTCATTCATTCCAAAAATCATGGATAAATTACGTGATAAACATGTAATACTTGTAGCTAATAAATTAGATTTATTACCAAAATCAGTTAATGTTTCAAATATATTATCTTGGTTAAGTTATATGACAAATAGATATTTCTTTAGAGTTGATGCAATACATATTGTATCTAGTAAAAAAGAATATAATATTGATCCATTAATGAATACAATTGAATTTTTAAGAGATAACGAAGATGTTTATTTTATGGGTTGTGCAAATGTTGGTAAGTCATCTTTAATTAATTGTTTAATTAAAAGATTTTCATCAAGAAATACAGATATAATTGCCACTTCACCTATTCCTGGGACAACTTTATCTTCAATCAATATTCCTTTTTTTGAAGATAATCATTCATTTATTGATACGCCAGGACTTATAAATGAAAGAAATGCCTTAAGTTGTTTAAATGAAAAAAGTTATGATTTATTATTACCTAAAAAAGAAATTAAACCTATAAGTTATCAATTAGAAGAAGGCAATTGTGTTATCTTAGGCGCAATATTTGTAGCGGCTTTAGTAAATGCTAAAGAAACTACTACTTTTACTGCTTATGTATCTGATAATGTAACAGTTCACAGAAGAAAAAATATTGATACATTAGAATTTATCGAAAAACATAGAGGTCAATTATTAGTACCTCCTGTAAGTGATGATAAATCAAAACTTCATTTTATTAAAAAAGTATTTGAAATTAAGGATAACAAACAAGATTTAGTTATATCTGGTTTAGGTTTTATTACAATTAATAAACCTTGTACTATTGAAGTTAATGTAATTGACGGATTGGATGTGTTCTTAAGAAATGCAATTTTCGGAAAATAAAATTAATGAAGTTTATAATATAGTTAAAAATAAATATGAAACTAAATTTCCAGATAAAATGGATAGATTTTATCATATAGTTGGAGTCGCAAAAATGTGTGATTATCTATCACAAATTTATTTAATAGATAGATCACGTGCTATAATTTGTGGTTTAATTCATGATTATTATAAATATGAATCTCTTGAAGAAATGAAAAAATTAATTGATCCTAATGATAGAGAGATTTGCGAAAAGTATCCTGTTTTATATCATGCATACGCTTCAAGTGAAGCATTATTTAATGTGTTTGGTATAAATGATCCTGAGATGAAATCTGCCATTAAAAATCATGTATTTGGTCATACTAATATGACTAGATTAGAAGAAATAGTTTTAATATCAGATTATACTGAAGAGAATCGAAAATATGCTGATTGTATTAAAGTAAGAAGTATGTTATTATTAGGAGATTTTAATGGTGCCATATATCAATCAACAAAAAATACAATTGAATTTTGCAAAAGAAAAGGATATAATATACATCCGATGCAATATGAAGTCTTAAATGAATACGAAAGGAAAATTAATAATGAATAAATTAGAATTAATATATAATGGTTTAAAAAGAGTTAATCCATATGATTTAGTTGCATATGATATTAATGAAACTTCTCCATTTTTTGAATTTGTATTAGTTGCAACTGTAGACTCTGCACGTCAAGCAGGTGTTGCTGTTGAATATATAAAAGAAGAATTAGCTAAAGAAAATTTATCAATTAAATCATTCGAAGGATATGGTTCTGAATGGGTTTTAATAGATGGATATGATTATTTAATCCATATAATGACTCCTGAAGAGAGAAAAAGAATTGAAATTGATAAATTATTTATTAACGTTAGCAAAATTGATTTATCAAATATCGTTAAGTAATTTAAGTCCTTTTAGGACTTTTTTATTTTTTGTAATAAAATTAGATCTTTAAATTTTTTGTATTTCAATTTTTTCAAATTTTTAATTGCTATTTTTTAGTAAATTTTAAGAAATAAAGGCTAAAATATTAGCTTATTTTAAGTTTTTGCAATTTTTAAGGTTGTTTTATTTTAAAAAATAGAAAAAATTGCTATAATAATAGTGGTGGTTTATATGAGAGGATTATATATACATATACCTTTTTGTAAGCACATTTGTCTATATTGTGATTTTAGAAAGACTGTAACTTTTAAAAGAAGCATAATGGATGAATATATTAATTATCTTAATAATGAGATTTTAAGTTATAAAGATAAATATTTGGATGTAGAAACTATTTATATTGGTGGTGGAACTCCTAATGCCTTACCTTTAGATTTATTAGAAAAATTATTAGATACAATTGATAGCTTCAAGGAAAAACTAAATATTAAAGAGTATAGTATTGAGATTAATCCTGAATTACTTGATATAGACCAAGCTAACCTTTTTAAGAAACATAATATTACAAGAGTGAGTATTGGTGCTGAAAGTTTTAATGATGATATATTAGTAAAGCTTGGAAGACATCATAAGAGAAAAGATATATTTAATTCAGTAAAATTATTAAAGAACGTTGGTATTAACAACATTAATATTGATTTAATATTTTCACATCCTTTTGATAATTTAGCTTTGGTCAAGGAAAATTTAGAGTATTTTTATCAACTAGATATTCCGCACATTTCATATTATTCAATGATATTAGAAGACAAAACTGTATTTAAATATCAATATGATAGAAATGAAATTGATCTTCCTGATGAAGATATATCTGCTGATTTATATGAATATATAATGAAAGATCTTAGTAATAATGGATATATTCAATATGAAATTTCAAATTTTGCGCGAATTGGTTTTGAATCAATTCATAATGAAATATATTGGAAGGATTTAGAATATATCGGTTGTGGTTTAAATGCTAGCGGATATTTAGATAACGTTCGTTATACTAATGATGCTAATTTTAAATTATATTACCAAAATAAAAAGGAAATAACTAAAATTAGTGATGAGGATCATCGCAATGAATTTATGATGCTAGGACTTCGCATGACTAAAGGAGTTTCTATTAGCGAATATCGTCGCAGATTTGGCTCTGAGATGCTTGTTGATTATAATCTTGATAAATTTATAAAAGACGGCTTACTCGTTAAAATAGGCGATTTTATACGCTTTACAAAGCGGGGATTAATGCTTGGCGATATTGTGTTTATGGAGTTTGTATAAAATATGATTAAGAAAAAGAATGATGAACCAGAATTTTATGAATTATCAGATTTTAGATTTTATCTTGAAACTGATAAAGCTTTATCCTTAAATACAATTAAAGCGTATATGACTGATTTAGAACAATATGCTAGGTTTTTAAAAAAATATCAAAATGTATATTATGTTACTGATATTTCAAGTGAACATATTGAAAAATATATGTTAAGTTTAAAAAGAAGCAATTTGTCTAAAACTAGTATGGCTAGAAAACTTACTGCGATTAAAGAATTTCATAAATTTTTAGCAGATGAAAAGATTGCAAATAATAATCCTGCTAAATTAGTAGATAATGTTAAGAAAGATAAAAAATTACCTACTGTATTGTCGCAGGAAGAAGTTGATAGAATGATTAATTCTATTCCACAAGACAGCCCTTTAAATTTAAGAAATAGAGCTCTTATGGAGATTATGTATGGATGTGGACTAAGAGTCTCTGAAGTAGTTAATCTTGAGGTTGGAGATCTACACTTAAATTCAAAATATATAGAATTGATTGGTAAAGGAAACAAACAAAGGGTTATACCAATTGGTGACATGGCTTCTGAAGCTTTAAAAAAATATATTCATGAAGGTAGAAACGAATTAGCAAAAGGCGTTTTTTCTGAATATGTGTTTTTATCATATCAAGGTAAGCCAATGTCAAGACAAGCTGTGTTTAAGTATTTAAAGCAACTTGCCAAAAATAATGGAATTGAAAAGGAAATATCACCACATACTATTAGACATTCTTTTGCAACACATTTATTAGAAAATGGTGTTGATTTAAGATATGTACAAGAAATGCTTGGACATGAAGATATTTCTACTACACAAATTTATACGCATATGGATACATCTAGACTAAAAGAATTAGTTAATAGTGTTCATCCACTTGCAAATAAGGAGGACAAAAATGAAAAAATTTAAAAGAATTTTCACTATCGTTATGGATAGCGTAGGTTGTGGTACTTGTAAGGATTCAAATGAATTCTATAATGGTAATCACACAGATGAAGGTGCAAATACAATAGGACATATTGCTGAAAAGTGTAATGGTTTAAATTTACCTACATTAGGTGCTATGGGCTATGGTAATTTAACTGAGATTAAAGGTGTACCAGCTCAAAAAGGTCAAGGTGCTTATGGTAAAATGCAAGAAATTTCAAGAGGTAAAGACACATTAACAGGTCATCTTGAAATAATGGGATTAAATGTTACTCAACCATTCAAGACATTTACAGAAACTGGTTTCCCAAAAGAATTAATTGATGAACTTGAAAAGCAAACAGGACACAAGGTTATTGGTAATTGTGCTGCTTCAGGTACTGAAATTTTAGTTAGACTTGGAGAAGAACAAATGAGAGATAATTCTATGATTGTTTATACATCATCTGACTCAGTTCTTCAAATTGCTGCTCATGAAGAAACATTTGGCTTAGAAGAACTTTATAGATGTTGTCATATAGCTCGTGAATTATGCATGAAGCCTGAATGGAAGGTAGGAAGAATTATTGCTAGACCATTCGTTGGACCTGACAAAGATCATTTTGTGAGAACTCCTAATCGTCATGACTATGCAGTATCACCATTTGCACCTACAGTTTTAGATGCTTTAAAAGAAAATAATTTCTCCGTTATTGGTTTAGGAAAGATTTCTGATATCTATAATGGTTGTGGTATTACTGAATCAATTAGACAAGTATCAAATGCTGATGGTATGAATCATATGATTGAAATTGCACGAGATAGAGACTTTACAGGTCTTTGTTATTTAAACCTTGTAGACTTCGATGCTTTATATGGACATAGAAGAAACCCAGAAGGTTATGGTAAAGCTATGGAAGAGTTCGATGCACAATTAAAGCAATTAGAAGATTTATTAAATGATGACGATTTGATTTTAATTACAGCTGACCATGGTAATGATCCAACATGGTATGGTACAGATCATACTAGAGAATATGTTCCAATTTTAGCATGGCATAAGAATATTGGAAGTCATGATTTAGGAATTAGAAAATCATTTGCAGATCTTGGTAATACTGTAGCTGAAAACTTCGGTGTTAAACAATCTGAATGGGGAACTTCATTCCTAAAAGACTTAGACTAGATTAATATTTAAACAAAACCGTAGATTAATTTCTACGGTTTATTTTTTTATAAAAAATTACATTTTCAAAATTTCAAAAGCTATCTAGTTTTAAAGACTATATAAAACACGGTTGAAATTTAAAAATCAACTTGTTTATAAAACTAGATATATATGATAAAAATTTATAAATTTATTTTAGTATTTGTTTACATTCATAATGATTTTTTTTATTTTTAAAATAACTTAAAGTGCATTTTACCTATAAATCATTTTGTTTATTTTTTAGGTTTAATGAAGTTATTTTGTTTATTTAGAGATTTTGATTACGAAATATATACTGATAAGATCTAACAGATATTAAGTTTAAAAAGAATATTACATGTTAGAAAACACAATAGATATTTAATATGAATGGATTATATTAATATATTTGTTGGGCTTTTAATTATACCATTATAAATCTAAAATTATATATTTTAAGCGTTAAATCTTTCCAATATTAAAGCTTCAATTAGAATATATATCTAAATATATTTAAGTTTAATAAACGACATTTATTATATAATAGCCTAAAAATATTTTTCAAATCTTTACTAGTTTTAATAACTAGTATAATTATGAATAATAAATATTAGATTGGTTTTATATAAACATATCGCTTATAAAATTTAAGACTAGAAAAAAATATCTTTTAATAGAGTTTATACATTTATCAGTAATCATATAACTTATGCCTATAATTCATTATTTGTTGGTGAATCTTTTAAACAATTCGAGTTGATATATTACAAAGAAAATTGTTTTTCGATTTGTTTTAGCAAAGCCAGAAAACGTATATTAATAAGAATATTATGGTGTGTATTTATTCATTAATTAATGGTAATCTAATCAATCAGCAATAACATAGAAATAAGCGATATTACAATTTGATTCCATCCAGATTTCAAAATAGATAATATCATTATTTAATAAGAATATCATTATATATTATATATAAGGATAAGAAGAAGCATTTATTAAGGATTCAAATGTAAGGTTTAGAACAGTATTATTTGTTCATTTAAGCTATATATCATATCTGAGCGTATATGGTATTTTAATAGAAGTAGTTTGTTTCATGATAAATGATTAACTATGTATTACAATTAATTGAACTTAATCTATTTTAGCTTGGTATTTTTAATCTATCACTTTAGATAATAGTTTATATACATATTTATATAATAGTAATTAAAATAGATAAGTAGATTAAATTTGGTTTATGTACAACATGAGTTTCATTCAAAATTTTAAATGCATTAACGATCAATTATCTTTTTTATATCTAATAAAAACAAGAAATAAATTTCACTTTTCTAATAGTCTAAAAAACTAGATAATATAATTATTCATCATAGAATATGTCTTATTAAAACGCAGTTATAAAATGAAATTAAAAAATGTATTTTATAACTTGTTTAAAAATATATACAGACCATTAATTAATAAAACCTAAAATCTTGATTTATAAAAATATTAAATTCTTTACAATTTGATATGTTTTTTATTAACCAACAATTTGTAAATTTAAATGATTATTAAAATAGAATAATTAACTAATAATTATTTTTGTATAAAAGTTTACAATCTAATTTACTGATTTAGTAGGTACTTTTAGGTGATTTTTTTAACGAATCGAGTGGATGATTATTCAGATTTTTAATTTTCGATTGCTCATACAAAAACATGATATAAAAATGATTTATTACATAAATAGTGTAATATTGTATGTTATATTTAAAATGCAATTTAAAGAAGATATTATTTGAAAATGATACATAATTTTTCATATTTTAGATTGTATATGAACTGGGATTTTATGATTTCAAAAGTCACCTAATTTTAAAAACTAGATAGAGCATAGCAAATCAATTATATGAACTTATAAATTTATTAAAACTGATCTGGTTTTATGATATATTTGGCAAATATCAAGAATATGCTAAAAAAAGGCTCCAAAAACAGATGCTTTTTAGCAAATAAAATAAAAGAACTTTAAATTGTAAAATCCACTTATTAACATAAAATATAATAATGCCTTATCTAAAGCATTTATTACTGGTTAACATAATATATATTATCGGTAGTTATAAAGACAAAAAATTAAAGGCTTTAATCACTTCTAAACAATATCAACAAGCATAATTGAACATCAAAATGAGCCAATTTTACCATTATAAGTGGTTACTAAACGTGTTCATCTTCTACTATGTGACTATATTTACTATTTGTTTGATTTTATTATGAGCATTCGAATTATTTTTTTGTTAATTAGTGCTCATCCCAATCTTTCATAGGCTTAAAATGACAAAAATGAGAACTTGAGTAAAATTGGTTTTTCTTCTTCTACTGCTCCATGGTTTAGAGGGTATAATATTTTTAAAATCTAATCTTGTTTTAATAACTAGATAGAATTTGAAAATTTGATTTTTGTTACAATTTAGGTTTATCTTATTTTTTAACTTTGGTTTTTAAATTAATATCTTAATTTATAAAAATTTGATTTTACGAAGGACTTTCATGTTTATAGATTTTAGTTGGCATTATTTTTTTGCAATCTGAATCAAATTTGATCTGAACTTATATTTAAATTAAGTTTGTAAACATAATTAAAATAAAACATTTTATATTTTTTTATCTTTTTTGATTCCTAACTAGTTTAAAAGAATTCGTTTAGCATTAATTTATTTATATTATCTAGTTTTTTAAACTATTAGCCAAATAAAAAAATAAGCAGTTTTATAACTGCCTATTCTTCGTCATCATATTCAAATAAATTAATTTGATGTATGTCTCCAAAATCTGGTTGTTGAACAATCCTAATCCATTTAGCTGTTCTTCCTGTACCCATTGCTCTTATTTTCTTTTCTTTTTGTAGCTTAGCTAATGCTCTATTAATTGTAGAATCACTTGTTAATGGATCCTTGGCTCTAATATCATCTTTTGTGAATTCTTGAGGCAAATGATATATGATACCAATGATATTACTTTCTTTAGAATTCTTTCCGTCAAATGAATATGTGTTAACAAATTCATCCACTTGCTCATAACCTTCTAATAGAATTTTTATGATTAATTCGTTTAACATTCTTGTATCAGAATATCCTTCAGAATAATTCATATTTGCTTTTAATACAGCACTGTTGAATTCTTCTTTATGATTCATGAATAACGTGAAGAAACTTGTAAATTTGAACAATGTAAATCCAGATACAAATATTAGCATATATAATATGAATATAGCTATTACATCATTATGATTGTTAAAGATATCTTGATTAATAAAATCAATATAGAAATTAGCAATCAAATTTGTTACTTCATATTTACCAGAAGCTAAATGAAGTTTGAATTCTTTGATCATTTCATCTATAACTTCTCTTTGAGAAATTAGTTTGGTTTGTTCTAAGAAACCTACAGTTCCAGATTTTTTAGAGTATGTTTTATACTTAATAGTCTCTAAATTTGCATATAGTGTTTTAGAAAGCATTAAGAATTCGTTTGACTCAAGCTCAAATGATTTATAATTACCTACAAATCTAGTTAAAACATTTTTAATGTTTAAAAACATTGTTTCATCACTGTTTTTAGGCTCACCATTATTCTTTATTAAATACTTCTTTCTAGCATCTGTAACGTCTAATTTTAGAGCTTTTGCAATTGATAATATCTCAGTTTTAACTGTTTTTCTAACTATAGCTTCTAAATCATTCTTTAACAAATTATCATAATAATAATCTTTTCCTTTATATTGATAAAGTCTTAAAAGATCCATTATTGAATTTTCGTTTGTTCCAAATGGTTTTACATTTGTTAAGTTCATTTTAATCTTATCTCCTTTTTAAGCTGATTAAATCTAAAAATATTATATCAAAACATGGATTATAATTCAATTAGAAACATATTCATTTTTTAACGTTTGACTATGTTTTATTTTATCTATAAAAAATTATTATAATTTTATAATTTTGTAATCTAAATTATAATATTGCTATACTTGATTTGAACAAAGAAAATAATAGTTATCAACATAATAAAAAATAATATTCAGATTATTCATCTATTCTTCTTTTACGAATTAATAATATTTATAAATGTATTGTAAAGAAAAAAGTAAATTCATTTCATGCTTCTAAAAATAAATATAAATATTTTAACTAAATATATTATTGTTTCATATTATTCTATCTAGTTATCAATACTAGTAAACAAATGAAATCTTTATTTTAGATAAATAAGCTTATATTATCTAAAAACTGTACTTTTCTGACGCGAATCGAGATGTATAAATATACGTATAATCAATTCTCGATTGCTAATACGAAAATATATAAAACGATCTTTTTTAACTAATATTTAAAAAATAATTCAAAAACTATCTAATACTAATCATCCTTGCAATAGATGTTTCTTATTGCATAAATTGGTTTTAAATACTAGATTACTTTTGAAATGTTTTATCAATTAGTTTATTAATAATATATCTATTAATTATGAATCTGTTAGTATATGTAAAATATCATTCACTTGTATATGATAAAAAATTAAAATCATATCTCGTTAAAATAGTTGTCTTTTCTTAATTTAATTATAAATAAAATTAGTTTTTAAAACTAGATTAAATTTGAAATATACCTTATGCTATTATTCTATCTGCTATATATTATTATTCTACGGTTGTATTTATATATAATGATTCTATAAATAAATCATAGATACCTTCTAATTTGCACAAAAATAGTGATTTTAAGCGTTTTTATATATAAACTAATAAATATTCGATTTTAGTATAAAACGTTAATATAAGCTAATTTTGATTAAATTTTGGTTTTTAAATTAAATGTAAAAAAAATACTACCAAAGAAAACTTTGATAGTATATTTTTTTTATTAGTTATCGTAGAAAATAGATCCACCTATGAATTCTCTTAATATAGAATTGCATGGAACCCATTTGTCATCGATATCTTTAAAGTACTTAAGGAATTTTAATAATCTATTTGCTGTTATATAATAACGAGAATCTGGTTTTACATCTTGTAAAACTTTCATAGCATATTTCTTCATTACACATAATTCATATGATAATTCTGAATTATAGACGAAATTAGCTTCAGATTGAGTTGGATAAATCCAAGTGAATTCACCTTTACGAACGTTCTCCCACATTGATAGAGTTTCTTCAGCACTTGCATTTCTATATTTATAATCACGAACTAATCTTCTGATTAATCTAATATCAGTCATAGAGATTGGATTTTGTGAATCAATATGATATTGTGCTTGAGGTGCAATATAAATCTTGAACTTTTGTGTAGATGGAATTGAAGGAGTTAATCTGTCGTTTAATGCATGAATACCTTCAATCATGATAGGTTGACCCTTTTCAACTTTTACAATTTCACCTGGTTCCCTCTTCTTTGTATGGAAATTATATACTGGTAATTGAACCTCTTCACCTTGAATTAATCTTACCATGTCACTGTCGAATTGTTCAATGTCTAAAGCTTCAATGTGCTCTAAATCAGGTTCACCTTTCTCAGTTAGTGGTACATCAGAAATATTCTTATAATAGTTATCTAAAGAAATCATTACTGGCTTTAATCCGCGTGATAATAATTCAACTCTTAATCTATTACAGAATGTTGTTTTACCACTTGATGATGGACCTGCAATGGCGATTAATCTAATTTCAGGATCTTTCTTTATTGCATGACCTAATTCAGCTAACATATTATTATGCTTTGTTTCGCATAAATTGATAAATTCTCTTTCTTGACCATTTTCAATAATCTTGTTCATTTGCCAAATAGATGAAGCTTTTGTAATATTACCCCATTCATTTGATTCTTTTAAAGCTTTAGAGAATACTTTTTCATCTGTAAAATCAGGGATGATACCACCTAATTCAGCTCTAGGATATTGAATTAATAATCCTGGGAAGTATAAACGTAGTTTAAAATCATCTAAATATCCTGTAGATGGAACCATATATCCAAACATATAGTTTAGATAATTATCGCATTTATACATGTGGACAGTTGGTTCAGGCCTATATTCTAATGTATTTGATTTATCATAATAACCTAAATTATTATAAATTTTCTTTGCCTCTTCAATTGTAGTTGAATAACGTTTAATTGGAAGATCTTGCTTAATTAGGTCTCTCATTTCATTTTCAATTTTAGTTAATTCTTTGATATTAACTGGACCGTTAATACCTGAAATATTAGCAAAAATTGCACGAGAAACAGAATTATTAAATACAACTTTAACTTTCTTATATAATCTATTAACAGCCATAGCAAATAAATATCTAATTGAATTTTGATAAATAAGCATAGCATCTGAATTAGTCTTATCTAAGAATACAACTTCTGAATCTTCTGAAACAATATAATCTAATTCTCTCAATCTGTTATTTACGTTAGCGCAAATATATTTTTTCTTTTCATTTTCCTCAAGCAAATCGATAAGTCTTGTACCTTGTGGTACTTCCTTAGTTTGGTTAAACATTGTAACCTTCATATTTACCCTTCTTTCTTTTCCCATATTTATAGTGGGAAATCCATTATACACTTTTTTGTAAGCGATTTCAATAATTTTCTTATTTTAGGTAGTATTATTTATTTGTTTACAATTCTTACAAAAAATAGTAGGCAAAATTAATGCCTACTATCTATGTTAATTATTTTCATCATCATTATTAAAGAAATCTATTTTAGTTGGTTTCTTTCTGACAATAGTTGAATTATCATTTTTTGTTACACCATTATTATTTATTTCAGGATGATATTCTTTTTTCATTCTTTCAATCTTTTCTGGTGTATCTAAAAATGGATTATCTAATAATGAGTCTTTTACTTCTTCTTTAGAATTATTTTCTTCATTTTCTAAAATTTTATCTAACAAATCTAGTGGGTCTTCTGATTTTTTAGCTTTTAAAGGTTTATCATCAATTACATCATAGTCAAATATAGTAGCTTGTACGGCCTGCGTATCTAATAAATAATCATCTGATACAACTTCATCTTTATTTTTAGGTTCAGGCAGATATATTCTTTCAGGTTCACCTAATCCATCTTTAATAATAGATGTACCATTTTCTGCTTGGCTATATTTTAATTCAAATGAATTGAATAAGTCATTATTTGAATCGTAACATACATTAATTGATACTTGTTCCTTATATTGATTTGGTGTTAAGACTTTCATATCTAAGATAATTACTGGATTAGTTTTTACTTTCTTTACTTGTCTTTCACCACTTCTACCTCTATATGATAAAGGAAGGTCAGCTAATTTAACTCTCTTAATGGTTCCACGATTAGTTAATAATAATACATCATCATTTTTATTTGCATATACAGCTGAAGCTATATATTCATCAGATTTAATTTTTTGAGCTTTAATACCTGAAGCATTCTTTCCATATAATGGTACATCAGAAGCTCTCATTCTTAATATTTCACCGCTTGAACTTACAGAAATAATTTCTCTTGGTTCACTTGTTATATCAATTGAAACAATTTCATCATTATCAGCAAGTTTCATACATTTAACTTCTTTTGTAAATCTTGAAACATTAAAATCAGATAATAAACATTGTTTAATTACATTATTTTTAGAAGCTAATAAAACTTGCATATGATCATTGAAATCTTTTATATTAAAGAATTGTATAAATGTTTCAGCAGGATCAATTTGACAAATATTATTAACAAATTGACCTCTATCTCTCATCTTACATTCATCAATTTTGAAAATAGGAATAAAAATAAAGTTTCCTCTATTTGTAAATCCTACTAATGTTTCAAGTGTTGAAACTTGTTTTTCAAATATAACGTAATCTTTTTCACCTAATGTATTAGTAGATGCTGCATTGTAACTCTTTAATGAAACTTTCTTCAAATATCCTAGTTTAGTTGCAACTAGCATATATGTTTCATCTAAGACAAGTTGTGATTCATCAATTGATAAATCATGTACTTCATCTTGAATTTCAGTTCTTCTAGGTTGGTTAATCTTTTCTGAGATTTCTTTTAATTCAGTTTTAATAACTTTTAATAAATTCTTATCACTAGATAAAATCTTATCGTAATTTTCAATATTTTTAGTTAATGTATCATGTTCATTATGTAATGCAGTTACATCAGTATTTGATAATCTATATAATTGCATTGCTAAGATTGCATCTGCTTGTAGTTCAGTAAATTCAAATTTTGAAATTAATTGTTCTTTAGCATCAGCCTTATTTTGTGAATGTCTAATTGTATGAATGACTTCATCTAAAATAGACACCATTTTAATTAAACCATCAACAATATGTAATCTATGACTATCTTTAGCTTTTAAGAAATTTGTTCTATTAGTTATTACATCTTTTTGGTGATCAATATATGCTTGTAATATTTCAAGTACACCCAATCTTTCAGGACGCATATTATGAATTACAACCATATTATATTTAATATTCGATTGAAGATTAGTATTCTTTAATAGATATTTTATTACTGCATCTTCATTTGCACCTTCTTTAAGGTCAATTGCGATGCGTAAACCTTGTCTATCGGTTTCATCTCTAACTTCTTCAATACCATCAATTTTATGATCTATTCTAATTTGTTCAATTTTTTCTACAGTTTTTTGTTTAACTGTATCAAATGGAATTTCAGTTACAACAATTCTTTTTCTCTTTTTATCAATTTCTTCGATGCTGTATTTACTTCTAACAACTACAGTACCAGAACCGGTTAAGAACGCTTCTCTTATACCTTCTTTTCCCATTGCAATACCGCCTGTAGGGAAATCAGGTCCTGGCATTATTTGAAGTAATTCATCTATAGTTAAATTAGGATTATCTATTTTAGCGATAGTTGCATCTATAACTTCCTTCATATTGTGTGGAGGTATATATGTTGCATAACCTGATGAAATACCCATACCACCATTGACTAGTATATTAGGAAATCTTGCAGGTAAAACAATTGGCTCTTTTTCCTCTCCATCGAAGTTATCAATCATTTCTACAGTTTTCTTTTCTATATCCTGTAGCATGTAATCTGCGTCTTTTGATAATCTACATTCTGTATAACGATACGCAGCAGGTCCGTCTCCATCAATTGATCCGTTATTACCTTGTAAATCTACTAAAGTAACACCCATCTTCCAAGATTGAGACATATGTACTAATGCCTCATAAATTGAAGAGTCTCCATGTGGGTGATATTTACCCATTACATCTCCTACAACTTTAGCACATTTTTTATAAGGTGCAGTAGATGTTAATTTTAATTGTTGCATTCCAAATAAAATACGTCTTTGAACAGGTTTTAAACCATCTCTAACATCTGGAATTGCACGTTCTTGAATGATAGCTTTAGAATATCTTCCAAATCTATCTCCCATTACGTCTTCTAATTTTTCATGTTGGAATGATTCATTCGCAAATTGGTCTAATACATCAATTATATCTTTCTTTTTTGCCATAATTATTCCTCATCTCCTGATAAATCTAATTTATCAATTTCATATTCATCCTCAAGAGAAAATTGAACATGGTTTTCAAGCCAAGTTCTTCTACGAGCAGCATCATCGCCCATAAATAAATCAATTTCTCCTTCTGCTTCATCAAAATCTTCTAAAGTTACTTTAATTAAAGTTCTACTCTTAGGATTCATTGTTGTATCCCATAGTTGTTCAGCTGACATTTCACCTAATCCTTTAAAACGAGATATTAAAGTTGTGTCTTTATTTAATTTTTTCATAATATCTGCTAATTCTTCTGTAGTATATGCATATTTAGTAAAATTATTTTTGCCACCTTTATTTGTAACTCTAAATAATGGTGGAACAGCTAAATATACTCTACCATCTTCAATTAATGGACGCATATATCTAAAGAAGAATGTTAATAAAAGAATTTGAATATGAGCACCATCATCGTCTGCGTCTGTCATGATGATTACTTTTTTATAATTACATTTTTTTAAATCAAATTTATCACCATAATCAGCTCCAATTGTATAAATCATTGTAGCGATTTCTTGATTATTTAATGCATCTTCTTCATTAGCTCTTTCAGTATTTAAAACCTTACCACGTAATGGTAATATGGCTTGGAACATTCTATCTCTACCACTCTTTGCAGATCCACCGGCAGAATCACCTTCTACTAAGAATAATTCATTTATATCTTTATTCTTACCTTGAGCTGGAGATAGTTTAGCAGATAAATTTATTTCTTTCTTATCTTTTTTATCAAGTCTAATTTGATTTCTAGCTTTTCTTGCAGCTTCTCTAGCTTTGCAGTTCTTAATAGCTTTTTCTATTACACCTTCCGCTAATTGCTTATTAGAATGTAGATACTCCATTAATGATTCATATAAAATATTAAATACAGCTGTTTTTGCAACAGGTGTACCTAAACGGCCTTTAGTTTGTCCTTCAAACTCAAGAACTTCTTCTTCAACACGAACAGATACAATACCAACTAGACCACATCTTAAGTCATTACCATCAAGATTGTCATCTTTTGGGCCTATAATATTAAATTTACGTCCGAAGTCATTAAAAGCTTTTGTAATAGCCATTTTATAACCTACTTCATGTGAACCACCATCGCGGGTACGAAGGTTATTCGCAAATGAAATTAGAGTTTCATCAAAACCTTGTGTATATTGCATTGCAACTTCAACTTCAATAGGTCCTTCTACACCTTCAAAAAAAGCAACAGGAGCCATAACATCTTTATTTAAATTCATATCTGAAACATATTGTTCAATACCATTTTCAAAGATGAATTCATCTTTTTTGTTATTGTTATGATCAATTAAAGTCATTTTTAAGCCTTTAATTAAATAAGCTCCTTCTTTTAATCTTTCTTTAATAGTATCATAATTAAAAATAACTGTTGAGAAAATTGTTGGATCTGGTTTAAATGTAACTACTGTACCAGTCTTTTTAGTCTCACCTATTTCAACTACATCATGGACTTTTTTTCCACCATTTTTAAATTCAATTTCATACATTTTTCCATCACGCATTGAAATAACTTTCATATAAGTTGATAAAGCATTTACTACTTTACCACCTACACCATGTAAACCACCTGAAACTTTATATCCACCAGCTTGACCGAATTTACCACCAGCATGAAGCATTGAATAAATTACTTCAAGTGAATTCTTTCCAGTTTCATGATTTATACCAACAGGAACACCTCTACCTTGGTCAGTAATAGTTACTGAACCATCAGTGTTTAATTCAACCTTTATTTCTTTACCATATCCAGCTAAAGCTTCATCTATTGCATTATCAACTATTTCCCAAATTAAGTAATGTAGTCCTCTTGAATCAGTAGAACCTATATACATACCTGGTCTTTTTCTAACAGGATCTAATCCTTTAAGTACTTCTATCGTATCAGCATTATATTTATTGTTTGCCATATACTCACTCCAAACTTTCTTTAATTTTCTTAAATTTATTTTAACATAAAAAAATCAATAAAAAAATAAATAAAGAGTTATTTATTGCTTAATTTTAATAAAAATATTATAATACTTGTGATATTTGTAAAGGTGATTTGAATATGTTATTATTTACAACAACACAAAATGTTTTGTTTGCAATATTATTCTTAATTTTAGCATACTTAATCGGGGCAATTCCATTCGGTTTAATATTTGGATTAATATTTAAGCATCAAGATATTAGAAAATTTGGTTCTGGAAATATTGGCTCTACTAATACAATTAGAACATTTGGATTAAAAATAGGTATTCCTGTATTTATTTGTGAAGTTTTAAAGGGTGCAATAATTATAATATTAGTTAAATATGTATTTGATGGTAGAATATTTTCTAATTATGTACCTCTAATATTCTATGGATTTGCAGCCACAATGGGACATTTATTTCCTGTATACATTGGATTTAAAGGTGGAAAGATAGTAGCTCCCAGTCTTGGTATATTATTAGTACTTAGTCCTATGCCTGCTGTTGCATGCTTAATTGTATTCTGGGTTATAGTTCTAAATATTGGATATGTATGTTTAGCATCTTGTGGAGCTGCAATAACTGCTGTTATTGTTTATTGGATTCAATATGCGACAGGTTATACAGGTGTTAGTCAAGGACTTGAATATTTATGGGGAAAGCCTGAACTAATTTCTTGTGTTATGTATTCTATATTAGGAGTAGTAATCTTAATTAGACATAAAGCTAATTTTAAGAGATTAAAAGAAGGAACAGAACTTAAAGCTAAAATTCGTTTAAAGATTGAAGAAAAGAGAAAACTTAAAAAAGAAAATAAAGCTTGTTAATGTTGGTATTCAACAAAACAAGCTTTTTTCTTTATATAAAAAAAGGATGTTTAATAAATAAACATCACAATTCTATTTATTTTCTTCCATTGAACGCATAACAGCACGAACTTGCTTCTCAGATGGAGTTCTACCCATTTGACTCATCATAGCTCTTACCATTTTTTCATTCATTGGTGGATTCTTCTTTAAAGAACGTTTAAATACAAATCTAGATACAAAGAAACCTATTAATAAACCTGCAATTAATGGAACTAAGATCATACCTGCGATTGAACCAGGAGTAACCTCTACTAAAAACATAATATCCATCTCCTTTATAAATTTACTACTATATTTTAAACGATTTACGATCTTTTATCAATCAAATTAATTGAAATATTGAAAACAATAAATTTTAAAGGTATAATATAAATATACAAGGAGGTTTTACTAATGCCAAGAAAAGTAACTGATGCATGTATCCAATGTGGAGCATGTATTGATGAATGCCCAGTAGGTGCTATTACTGCAGGTGCTACTCAATCTGAAATTGATCCAAACCAATGCATCGATTGTGGAGCTTGCCAAGCAACTTGCCCTGTTGAAGCAATCGTTGAAGAATAATTTAATATATGCATAATAAAGAGGAAAAAATTGATTTCCTCTTTTTATTTTATATTATTGAATTTTCTTTTAATGAAAAGCAATTATTTCTAGATACAATTACATGATCTAACAATTCTATATCTACTGTCTTTAAAGCTTTGATAAAATCTAAGGTTGCACTTATATCACTTTTAGATGGGGTAACGTTATTAGATGGATGATTATGCGCAATAATCATGAATACAGAATCTAATAATAAAGCATCTTTAATAATTGATTTAACTGGTAATACTATCGCATTAGGAATATCAGATTTTAATTCCTTAAGTTTAATAACTCTTAGCCTTACATCAAGATAAAAAATAAAAATATGTTCTACTTTTAAATTAATAATTTTAGGTAATAATAACTTATGAATAACTGTTTTATTATCTATTGTAATTCCTGGATTAAATGTGCTTTCACATCTTTTAACAAGTTCTATCGCAGATATTATTACTGCAGCTTTCTTTTCTTTTATACCACTAAATTTTATTAATTGATTAAAACTAATATTTATTATATCTGATAAATCATTTAGTGAATTTAATATATTATTAGCAATATCAATACAGGATTCTTTTGCTGTACCACTATTAATAATTATTGCTAGTAATTCAGTTGTAGATAAAGATTCAACACCATTTTTTATCAATTTTTGTATTGGCTTATTAAATTCTTTTAAATCTTTAATTTTCATAAAAAAACACCTCAATCTATCATAGATTGAAGTGTTATTTTTTACTTGTTTAATATATAATCTCTTAAACTTGATACGAAATGCAATGATCCAATAATTAATACATTTTTATTTTTATCTATATTTTGAATAATAGAATCATAAGCTTCAAATTCATTTAATACTAATCTTTTATTCTTGTTTTTTACTTCATTTAGTAATTCAATAGGATCTTTAGCTCTAGGATCATCTATTGTTGTAATTACAAATTCTTCAGCTATCTCATCTAACTTGTCTAAGACTTTTTTGCTTTCTTTATCAGAAAGGGCTGTATATAAAATAATATATTTATTATCATTAATTTTCTTTAATGAATCAACAACCTCTTCTATAGCTGAAATATTATGTCCTCCATCTAAAATAATTAATGGCTTTTTAGATATAATTTCAAGTCTTCCTGGCCAAAAAATATTGCTCAAAGCTCTATTTATTGTTTCATTTGTAATAGTTTTATCTATATATTTTGCAGCTTTAATGGCAAGGATTGCATTGTAAGCTTCAAAATTTCCAATAAGATTAATTTTAAATGTATAATTATCATAAATGAATTCAGTGTATTCAAGATTTGATTTAATTTTAATACTATTTTTATCTAAGTAATCAAGTGTGGCATTTACATCTTCACAATGTTTTTTTACTTGATTTAATAATGATCTGTCACATTGAATAACTAAGTGATTATTATTTTTAACAATTCCAAGTTTATGATAAGCTATTTCTTCAATAGTATTACCTAATGTCTTCATATGATCGTATCCAATTGATGCGATTATAGAACAATCAGCATTTATAACATTTGTAGCGTCTAATAATCCACCAAGACCACATTCGATGCATGCTATATCAACTTTCATCTTTTTAAAATATAGAAAGCCAAGTGCAGTAACTACTTCAAAAAAAGGTATAATATCATCATTCTCTTTATTATATTTTTCAACAATTGGAAATAAATAATTTGATAATTCTAATAAATCTTTATCAGATATTTCTTTTTTATTTACTACAATTCTTTCATTGAATTTTAAAATATAAGGAGATACAAAACGACCTACTTTATAACCTTGTTCAATTAAAATTGATGAAGTCATTTCAGTAGTAGCACCTTTACCATTAGTACCAGCGATATGTATTTTTTTATAACTTTTTTCAGGATTACCTAAAATTTTTAATAAAGAATTCATTCTGTTTAAATTAATTCTTTTATCTTTTCTTTTAATGTGTTCAATCCAATATATTGCTTCTTCCACACTATTAAACATTATAATCACCTTTTTCAAAAAATCTAAAACCATTATATCACAAATAGATTAAATTAATTATAAAAATTACTACAAATATCTTTATTTACAAAAATTTAAAATCTACGTATAATATAATTAAAGAAAAGAGGAAATAAGATGAAAAAATTTTGGCAAGAATTCAAGGCTTTTATAGCTAAAGGTAATGTTCTTGACATGGCTATTGGTGTAATTATTGCATCAGCATTTAGTGCTATAGTTACAGCATTAACAAAACAAATTTTAATGCCAATTATTAATGCGGCATTAGTTAATGCTACTGGTGGTAATAAGATTTACACTATTTTATGGGCTAGTGTCAGAGAATATAGTGCTAGTGATGTTGCTAACATGACTGATGCAGCAAAAGCAGGTTTAAGTGCTTATCAATTAGGACCAGATGGTGGTTATTATTCTAAACTATTCTATATTGATTGGTCTACATTTATCGAAGCTATTATCAATTTCTTATTCATCGCATTAATTTTATTCTTAATTACTAAATTTGTTATGTACTTATCTAATAAGAGTAAACAATTAAAGGAAGAATTAAATAATAAGATTCATAAGAAAGATGAAACAAATGTTTTAGATGATAAACCTGAAGAAGTCATTCCAACAACAAATAAACAAATTCTTCATTTATTAACTGAAATTAGAGATAATTTAAAAAAAGAAGATAAACCTGAATAAACAAAATAAAACACTTACAAATTATTAATTAAATAATAAAATGTAAGTGTTTTTTTTATAATTCACTATTATCAAAGAAATTTTTAACTTCTGAGAAATTTAATATATGAGTTCCTTGAATTTCAAAATCTAAATAAATGAATCTGGCTTCTACTTGAGATTTATAGAATAATTTTTGTAAAACATCAGGATAAAGAATAATAATTTTATTAACTCTTTTATTAACATCGATATAATTAAATTCATTTGAACTTATTTTAACCATATCATTAATATTCTTTGCATTATTCTTTCTATCAATAAAATAATAATTATAATTGGAATCAATTTTTAAGACTTTATTTTTACCTTCTAATATAATTTTAATAAAATATTTTGAGTATTGTGTCTCAATAAATAAATCATAATAGTCATTATTTTTATAATACATATTCATTATTTTAGTATTTAATGCTTTATTTATTACATCAAAAACTTTATTAAATTTGATTTGTTTTCTTTTTTTGTATAATACTTTTGATAAAATAGCAGATAAAAACAAAATAATTAAAATTGGTAAGGTTATCAATAATACTTTTGTACCTACTGACACAATAACCACCTCTATTATTTTTGTCTAGATCTTAATCTAACAAATGCTAATAAACCAAGAATAATTAAAGCTATCGCAATTAAGTATAAAACGATACCAATAGTAATTAAAGATTTATCATAACCTTGATTGTTATTAACTTTAATAAAAGCTACTAATAGTGTAGCAATCGCAAAACAATTTGCGATAAATCCAACTATTAATAATATAATTCCGCTAATTTTTAATTTGTTATCTTCCATTTTCTATACCTTCATTTATTATTTTACCTACATGTTCTCCAATTTCATGAGTATTGAATGTTTCATATTCAATTGGATAAATAGGTTTATGAATTATTACTTTAATATTAGTTCTTTTCTTAAATGAATTTTCTGATAATTTAGAAGTACCAATTAGAGATATAGGTAAAATTACAGCACGAGGTTTTGTAGCTAATTTATATGCACCTGGCTTTAGATCAGTCATTAATTCAGTTTCACGCGTTTTAATACCACCTTCAGGGAAGATTAAGAAATTAAGTCCGCCTTCAACCTTTTTAATTGCTTTTAATAAATTCTTAACAGCTTCTCTATCATTGCTTCTATCTACATATTCTACTTTTAAACCTTTTGATAAAGTTTTCAAAACAGGTACATTTGCTAATTCACTTTTAGCCATTGCTGATAATGGTCTGTTTAAAGCTTCGTAAATAACAGTAACGTCTAGCATAGATTTATGATTTGAGAATACAACAAATGTATCATTTGGTATATTTTCTTTACCAATAACAGTAATATGCATTTTACATAGTCTATTAATCCAAATAACTATTGGTCTTACTAATCTTAATAAAACCTTGCTACCTGGTTTTGTAAGAGGTAATATTAAATAAATTAATATAAATATCCATATTACAAATAAGATTGCTGCAGTTAAGATTCCAAGTATAATCCATAATGGAATAAATCCATAAGACAAATGATTTAATTGAGATCCTATTACAGTATAAAGTGCACTAAATAGAGCTGTAGTTATAAATAAAAAACTCCAAACTAACATATTTATTACTTCTTTCTATAAATTGTAAATGTTGCTAAACCTGATTTACCTTCGGTTTTATTTACTAATTCAAATTTATTTAAATCAATTGGATTCATATATGTATCACCTTCATGAATGCCTTTAATATATGTAACATATAATTCATCTGCATAAGGCATAAATTGAGTATATACATTTTTTCCTCCAACAACAAATAAATCAAAATCTAAATTATTAATAAATGATTTTAAATCTGTTACTGTTTCAATTCTTTGATCATCAATTAAACTATTAGATAAGACATAAGTTTTCTTATATGGGAAAGATTTACCATCATAATATCCTAATAAAGATAAATATGTATTATAGCCCATTATTACAGGATAATCTTTTGTCATATTCTTATAATAAACTAAGTCTTCTTTAACATGCCATGGCATTTTATTTTTTGAACCAATTAAACATGATTCATCCATGGCCCATATCATTTTTATCATTATACTGCTACCTTACCTTTTAAACCACTATGAGGATTATAATCAGTTAATTCAAAATCCTCATACTTAAAATCAAATACTGACTTAACATTTGGATTAAGATGCATATGTGGTAATGGTCTTATTGAACGTTTAATTTGTTTTTCAACTTGTTCAATATGATTCAAATAGATATGTGCATCACCTAATGTATGTACAAATTCGCCAAGTTCTAGATGACATTCTTGAGCAATCATCATTGTTAATAATGCATATGATGCAATATTAAATGGTACTCCTAAGAAAACATCTGCACTTCTTTGATATAATTGACAGCTTAATTTTCCATCATTTACATAAAATTGAACTAAACAATGACATGGAGGTAAAGCCATTGATGGTACATCCTTAGCATTCCATGCACAAAGAATTAATCTTCTACTATTTGGGTTTACCTTTATAGTTTCAATAATATCTTTTAGTTGATCTACACCTTCAAAGTCTCTCCATTGTTTACCATAAACTGGACCTAAATTACCCCATTTATCAGCAAATTCTTGGCTATCTTTAATTTTTTGTGCAAACTCTTCAATAGTTTCACCTTTAAATTCTTTAGATTCACTATATGCTTTATATGGCCAATCATTCCAAATTCTTACATCATTATCTACTAAATATTTAATATTTGTTGAACCTGATATAAACCATAAAAGTTCATGAATTACAGATTTTAAATGAACCTTTTTAGTAGTTAAAAGAGGAAATCCCTCATTTAAATCAAATCTCATTTGATATCCGAAAATAGAAATTGTTCCTGTTCCTGTTCTATCTTCTTTCTTATGTCCTTTTTCAAGGATATATTTACATAAATCAATATATTGTTTCAAATTAATCACCCTTTATGAAAAAATTATAACATAGAAACAGGTTAAATTAAAGATGAAAAAGAAAAGAAAGCCAAGTGGCTTTCTAATCATTTTTCTCTTTTTGTGAAATAAACATAATTCTTTCTGCAATTATATTTAAGGCGTTTAATTTAGCACCTGATTTAAGTTCAACATTATTTGAATCAAGACGTCCTTTGACTCCAATCAAATCTCCCTTATGTAGATGCGCTTGAGCAATATCACATAGAGCGTCAAAAACTGTAATTGGAATAAAATCAGTATCATATTCATTTGTTTCACCATTTTTAAATGGTCTTTGAATTGCTAATGTAATTCTTGAAAAACACTTTCCATTACTTGTTTCCTGTACTTCAACATCTTGACAAAGACGCCCTATTAGCATTACATAGTTATACATTTATCCTCCTTTTTATTTTTCATTTGTTTTTTTGCACTAGTGTAACTATATAATACGAAATATTTATTTAATAATCAAATGACCTATTTTTTGACTAAAACATATTAAAATTCTATTTTTTTAGAAAAAAAGAAGCTTTTATATTGAATACAAAAACTTCTAATTATCATAATATTAAAATTTTATAAAATCATTGAAAATATTAAAATTTCAAATTATTTTTTTATAAAATTAAACAATTTTTAAAGTCCACTCTTCAGCATTTAAAATTGTATCGCATAAACCATCATAAAATTCAGGTTCATGTGAAACTAAAATAACTGTACCATTATAAGCTTGTAAAGCTTCCTTTAAAGCTTCTTTTGCTAAATTATCTAAGTGGTTAGTAGGTTCGTCAAGCACTAAGCAATTTGTTTCCTTTAACATAATTTTACAAATTCTAACTTTTGCTTGTTCGCCACCAGATAAGACTATCATTAATGATTCAATTTTTTCTTTAGTTAAACCACAACTTGCTAATGCACCACGAACTTCAGCTTGAGTCATTGCAGGATACATATCCCAAATCTCTTGTAAAGCTTGTTTATGGCTTCCTACTTCTTCTTGTTGGAAATAACCAGGTTCTAGCTTATAGTCAAGTTTAACTTCACCAGATAATGGTTTTAATTGACCTAAAATAGTCTTTAATAATGTAGATTTACCAATACCATTAGCACCTTTAATTGCTACCTTGTGTCCTTTTTCAATAACTAAATCAATAGGTTTTGTTAAAGGTTCGCCATATCCAATTACAACTTTTTCAAGTGATACTACAAATCTACCTGATGAAGGTGCTTCATTAAATCTAAAATTAGGTTTAATTTGTTCACTTGGCTTATCTAAAATGACCATTTTATCAAGCCTACGTTGTCTTGATTTAGCTAAATCTGTTGTAGCAACACGAGCTTTATTTTTAGCAATAAACTTTTCTAGTTTATCAATTTCCTTTTGTTGCTTATCATAAGCCATTTGTTGATGTAATAATTCGGTTTCATGTAAAGTCTTAAATGTTTCATAATTACCAGTATATCTTCTCATATTACCAGCTTCTAAATTATAAATAACATTAACAACTTTATTTAAGAATGGAATATCATGTGAAACAAGAATAAAGGCATTCTCATAATTTAATAAATAATTAGTTAACCATTCAATATGCTCAACATCTAAGTAGTTAGTAGGCTCATCAAGGATTAAAATCATTGGATTTTGTAATAATAATTTAGTTAATAAAACTTTTGATCTTTGTCCACCTGATAAATCAGTAACATCTCTATCATAGCCTAAGTCACCTAGTCCTAAACCATTACCAACTTGTTCAATCTTACTATCAATATTATAGAAACCAGATAATTCAAGTTGAGTTTGAATCTCACCAATTTCTTCCATCATACTAGCAACTTCTTCATCTGAAGCTGTAGCCATCTTGTCGTACATTTCAAAAGTCTTTTGTTCAAGTTTAAAATCTTCATCAAAAGCTGTACGTAAATATTCCTTAATAGTTAAACCTTTTTCAAGTTTAGTATATTGATCAAGATAACCTATTGTAACATTTTTAGCCCATTCAATTTTTCCTGAATCTGGCGCAATATTTCCTGTAATAATATTTAAAAATGTTGTTTTACCTTCTCCATTGTTACCAATAAGACCAACATGTTCACCTTTATTTAATTGAAATGTTGCATTCTCAAGTATTGTTCTTTCACCAAATCCATGAGATACATTTGTTGCTTTTAAAACTGACATAAAAAAATCACCAAAATTAATTATAACAAAAAAAAAATTAAACACAAGTTTAATTATTTTTTTGTTTAACTAAAGTTATTACTAAATGATTAATATAAATAGTTTGTACTAATTCTAAAATATTATCTCTACTTATATTTATTAAATCTCTAGATAATCCCTTACCTATATATTTTGAATAGGCTTCTTTAAAGGTCCATAATGCAAATTTATCATCAAAATTTTTGCATTCACTTATTTCTTTTACATTTGCAACATATTCTAAAGCTCTCATATTTCTGTATTGTCTTTCTTCTATATCAAGTCCAACATTTTTTTCAGATAATACAAATGCTACATATGAACCAGAATGTGAGATTGAATAATGATAATTTTTATAATCTCTATAATATGGTCTATTTTTTCCATTTCTTACGATAATAATATCTTTAGCATTAATTTTTAATTTTTTGGCTAATTCAATTTTTGGTATTGTATATGAAATTATTTCATTAATTTTTTGTGTATCATTTTTATATTTTTCTATTTTTTCTATTTCATCATCAGTTAAATATGGAACCAAATATTTCTTTAAAACTTCATAAGAATCATCACAAGTTGAATAAATAATTACATCTTCATTTAATAAATTATAAACATTTCTCATATAAGCCTTTCTTGTAAAAAAATAGAGTCATTGACTCTATTTCATACTTGTTAAATATTCATTTGCATTTTTTAGAATTTCTTTATCGTTATTATATGTTAGTTTTTCAATAGCTTCTTCATAATTTAACCAGTATAATTCTTCAATTTCTTCTGGTTGTTTCTTCAAAGATGAAGGACAATTAGCTTCTGCTAAGAAATAAACTACATCCTTACAAACATCTTTTTTAGGACTATATGAAGTAGTTTCTTTAAAACTAGTTAAAAAAGTAACATCTAGATTAGTTTCTTCCTTAATTTCTCTTTCAGCAGTTTCAAGTTCAGTTTCACCATTTTCAACATGACCTTTTGGTAATGCGAAATGACCTTGAATCATTTCTTCAATTAAATACTTAACTTCACAATTAAATTTTGAAAAAACAACTGCACCACAACTTTTTTCTTTTTTCATACAAACACCTCACTAATATAACTAGATGATACCACTAAATGATAAAAAAATCAATCTTAGTCAACCTTTACATATTTAAAAGAAGTTCTACCACTAATTAATTCTTCTTTTTCAAATCTTTCTTTAAACTTAAATTCAAATTCTTGATGTTCCTCTTCAGCAACATAGAATAAAGTATCTGGTTCTAATGCAACTTTAACAGGGCAATTAAATCTTGATTCTATATCATTTCTAATAGTTTTAAAATCATTTAAATTATTATTATCTTTATAATATACACATGTTGTATATGAATGACCTATATCTATAAATTGACCTTCGCTATCGAACGGATCAATTGATTCAAAATATAATTTTAACAATTCTTTATATGTAATTTTATCACTATCATAGACAATTAAAACTGTCTCTCTATATCCGTTTCCATGCTTTGTTTCTAAGTATGTAGGATTTAAAGATTTACCTCCAGCATATCCTGAAAGAACCTTTTTAACACCTTCAAAAGTATAATATGGATGAGCCATACACCAGAAACATCCACCACTAAATAGCGCTCGTTTAAGATTTGTTAATGAAATCTTATATTTATCATCTATAATTTGATCTACATTGGCATTTAAATTATTTTTAATTGACTTAATAATATCAGAGTTATCTGTATTAACAATTTTAATACAAGTATTTCTATAAAATAAATCAAGTATTATTTGATTATAATCATTGCTTTCACCAATAATAATAGCTTCATTATAATATGAATAAACGATAAGATTATCATATTTAATAATAAAAGTATCTTTGCTAAATTCTTTTATTTTAGCATAGGAATTTATAATAAATTGTTTATATTTAGATTTTTTTATTAAATCTAAATTTTCAATATAAAATATTTCTCCACTATCATATAATTTAACATTCATAAAATAACCTCATATATTTAAATATAATTTACAAAAATTACATTTTATAGTCTAATTATATGACACTTTTATAAACTAATCAATAAAAATACGGTCATAATTTACATTTAAGGAAATATTTTTCTCATTAAGAATTTTTTCTTTAATTAAATCACTTATTTCAGATGTACTTATTGTTAAATCATATGGTACAACTATATCTAATATTAGAGTTTTAACTTTATTTTTAGATACTATTCTTATATCGTGATAACTTAATTTATTTGAAATAGATGCTAACAAAGTATTTAATTCATCTTTAATTAAATTTAATTCTGGATTATTAATGTCAACAGGATCCATATGAATAGTTAAATTTACATTAAATTTTTCTTCTACTTTATGTTCAATTTCATCTATAATATCATGAACATGTATGAAATTAGATTTTGAATTTACTTCAACATGAACAGTCATATAACATTTATATGGCCCATACATATGACACATAATATCATGTGTACCTAAAACTCCATCAAATGTTTTAATATAATTATTAATATTATCTGCAAATTCTTTTTTAATAGGTTTTCCAATTAGATAATCAGTTTCTAATTTAACCATCTTAGCTCCAGATATTACTATTAATACTGATTCTAAAATACCAAGAATACCATCAATTGAAAAACTTAGTGTTATATTATTTATTTGAAATAAATAAGTAGCTACAAGACCTGTAATTATAATGATTGTAGAAATAGAATCCATAAATGAATCAGTGAAATTTGCCTTCAAGGTCAAAGATTTAGTAATTTTATAAAAATGTCTATAAATAAATGCTTGATATATTTTAATAATTATAGAAAGAACTAAAATCCCTAATGTTACATAAAATAGTTTAGCACTATATATAAAGGCTTTAAAATTAATAATCTTTTGAAAAGATTCAAGAAATACAGAACCTCCAATAAATATAATAAACATTGAAACTATAAGTCCTGTTATATATTCTACTCTTTGGTGACCAAAGGGATGTTCCTTATCAGCAGGTTTTTTTGCAATTTTAGAACCAATTACAGTAACAATGTTAGAGCCAAAATCAGACATTGAATCAATAGAATTTGCAATAATAGAGACACTTGATGTAATAATACCAATTACAAGTTTAATAATTATTAATATAAAATTTGTAATTAATCCAATTATACTTGATAATACTGTATAATTTTCTCTTACATTTATATCTTCAATATTTTTATAATTTTTAATTGTTTTTCTTATTAAAAAATCTATCATAATTTTCCCTCGTAAATCTATTTGCTAAATTCACCATATTCACAACCTAAATTTGATACGTCAATATCTTCAATTAACTCATTATTCTTTTTCTTATAGATTTTAAAGTTACCTTTTCCGTTTCCACCATTCCATAAATTATGGAATTTAATATTACCTTTAGGATCAATATATCTAACCTTTATCATATTATCCTTTTCACAAGAAAAATTTGCAACATAATAATATTTTCTATTTTTTTGACAAACATACCAATATACTTTCTTATCATCTTCTTTAAAATCAAATTCAGTTCTTGATTTAGTCCAGAATTTAGAAAAATTAAACTCATATTCCTTTCCTTCAATATAAAAACCAGATAATAGTTTTCTATTGAGAGCCAAGCAATAAATCTTTGGTCTTCCTCCACCTATATCAAAAACAGAATTTTCTAACTTTTTATTTCTATTTATTGAATATAAATTATTACTAGATAACCAAACCCAAGGTGATGTAAAACCTCTTCCCCAATTTTTGTCTGCATATCCATATGATTTATCTTTAATAATTGTATACTTTTTATTATTTAAAATAATTTCACCACTAAATAATGTTTTCATACCTTCTGCATGCCAATACATTTGAAAAGCTTTAATTAATCTAAATAAAGAACTTGTACCATATCCTACATTCCAAGAAATTTTTTTATCAATTTCAATATTCCATGAAACACGTCCTAAATCTGACATACCATTAATATATCCAATATTATTTTCATCTACCATAAAAGAACCTTTTGATTCTTTTTCTGATAAAAATAAATTATCAGTTTTTACATAAAAATCTTTTCCTTTTTTTATATAAACATCTTTTAAAGGAAGAAAATAATTTAATTCGATATGGTCTTTACCCCAATGACCGAATTTAACCATTAAAAAAGATGGTTTATGAGTTTTCAAGCCTAAATCTAATTCTTTGTATTTTGGATTTGTAATAAAAAATTCAAAGAAAAATGGTACTTCATTACCAAATTCATCATAAGCAGTGAATGAATGCCACCACCAATCATAACCTTTCCTTTTAAATGAACCATTTAACATAAAACTATTTTTAGATAAATTATGTTTATTAAACATTTTCATACATCTCCTTATATTATTATATTATATCAAGAAATGCTATTCGAGAAACAAAAAAGATGTTTATTTATAAAAAATAAACACCTATATTTTTTATAATAAATTAATATTTAACTTGCTAGCTTCTTCTACATCTTCTTTTGGCCAAACTGAAGCTTGAACTTCACCGATATGAGCCTTATTTAATAAGAACATACATAATCTTGATTGTCCAATACCACCACCAATTGTTAAAGGTAATGTTGAATTAATTACTGATTTAACATATGGATTTTCAAGTTTTTTTAATTCATTTTTAATTTTTAACTGTTTTTGAAGAGATGCAGCATCTACACGAATACCCATGCTTGATAATTCAAATGCAATATCTAAAATATCATAATAAACTAATATATCTCCATTTAATGTCCAATCATCATAGTCTGCAGCTCTACCATCATGTGGTTTACCATTTTTTAATTTATTACCTATTTGCATTAAAAATACAGCCTTATATTTTTTAGTAATTAAATATTCTCTTTCTTTAGGAGTATTTGTGGGATATAATTTTTCTAATTCTTTTGTAGTAATAAATGTTATTTGTTCTGGTAAATCATGTGAAATATGATATCTTGCCTCTACCTTTTCACTTAACTTTTTAATTGTTTTATAGATAGTTTTAACTGTTTTCTTTAGATAAGTACGATTTCTATTTTCTTTAGAAATAACTTTTTCCCAGTCCCATTGATCTACATATGCAGAATGTATTGAATCTAAATCTTCATCTCTTCTAATAGCATTCATATTTGTATATAAACCTTCACCAGGCATAAAACCATATTTATGAAGTGCAAATCTCTTCCATTTAGCCAAAGATTGAACAATTTCAGTATTTTCTTCAATACCTTTAATATCAAATGAAACTCTACGTTCAACACCATTTAATTCATCATTTAATCCGGTTGATGGGAAAACGAAAAGCGGTGCTGAAACACGTGTTAAATTTAAATTCTTACATAATTCTTTTTCAAAATTATCTCTTACAAATTTAATTGCTTCTTGAGTTTCTTTATAATTTAAAATTGATTTATATTCTTTATTTAATTTATATAACATAAATTTTTCCCCTTAATTTTCTATTGTTAAATTGTTTAACCATTTCTTTTTATTAACTAATATAAAACCTACAAAAGCTCTTAATATATCTAATCCTCTTACAATAATATAAAACCATATAATATTTAAATTAGTATATAGAGCAATTATCCAAGCCACAGGTAGATATATTATAAATAGCGAACCAGTATCTAATAATAATGTTTGTAAAGTTTTACCTCCGGCCTTTAATGTATAATAACATGTAATTGACCAACAATTAAATACTAATAAACATGAATAACATAAAATTAGTTTAGTGGCTATTATCTTTTGTGAATCATCTACTTTTGTAAATAAATTAGGTATAAAAGGAGATAGTACTGCTAATATTATACCAGTAAAAATGCACATATAAAAGGCTAATAAGTTAAGTTTTATATTATCTTTCCAAGCTTTTTTAAAATCACTTTGACCTAAATCTTGTCCAAGTATTACACCTATTGCTGCAGATAAACCTTGAATCAATATTGTCATTACATTAGTAACTGTAGTTAAAATAGAAATTGCACTTAATACACCATCTCTTTGAGAAAATGCAAGTGATTGTGCAATTGTACCAAATGCAAATCCAATTTCATTAATAAATAAAAGACTTCCTCTTTTAATTATTTTTATACTTAACTCTTTATCAAGGATAAATTGAGAAAACAATCTATTACAAAAGCCAAATTTTTTCTTATGACATATTAAAATTACCACAAGCATTTCAATTGTTCTTGCGATAATTGTTGCCAATGCGGCACCAACAACACCCCATTTTAGTACAATAATAAATATTGCATTAAACAATGAATTAATTATAATTGCCGAAAATGATGCATACATAGCATATTTTGTTTCACCAATTTCTCTTAGTGTTGTTGAATAAATATAACCAATACTAAATGGTATATAAGAAATAATAATTAAATTTAAATAATTTTTTCCTTCTTCATAAATACTTTGAGCATTTAGATCACTTTTACAAAAGAACCATACTATATTTCGTCCTAATAAATAAAAAATAGGAAGAAATATAATCATGAATATAATAACAGATATAATTTTAAAGTTAAAACATTT
>Ga0247611_10001357_pt1 | contig 43938 bp, 37 predicted proteins | sample 177DNAGHGhighgp2_FD_192422 | JGI IMG/M metagenome (GOLD analysis project Ga0247611, IMG submission 192422) | Sheep rumen microbial communities from Palmerston North, Manawatu-Wanganui, New Zealand - 1770 DNA GHGhigh gp2 | ecosystem: Host-associated > Mammals > Digestive system > Stomach > Rumen... | reverse complement strand
GAGTGCCGCAACCACGATTTGTTCTGCTGCCTCCACTCTGCCCTTTCCCTCCATTTTGAAGGAGTCGGTGACTGATGTTCTTTCAGTCGTGCGATTACTTCTTTCATATTAACCTCCTTTTCTATATTAAACTAATTCACTCATATAATCATCAAAGGATTCCTTGTCAACGATATTGTTTACCAACAGATGGGAGCGCACTTTCTCCATCTTGACTAACTCACGAAGCGTATGTTCTCGCTCCTGCATAGTTCGTGTGAGTTTAATAGCCCCACCCGTTATGACATAGATTCCAGGCTCCAACTTGATAGCATAGATTCTCAACCACGAAGCATGTCTGTAAACATCCTTCAGCCGAGCCTTCTCCTTACCAAGCAGCATATCAGCGAAACGACTATTCTCTAAAGGCCTGAACAGTTGGTCCAAATCTGCTTCTGGCGAGATGTCCATGATAAGGCATTGCAATCGTTCGCTATCCTCTATCGTATCATAAATAGCCTCATTGACATCAGTTATCTTAAAGTATGACATCAAGTCTGTCATATTCTCCTTGAAGAACTGGTAAAGCCACGTTACATCGTTCCACTGCTCAAAAAGCATATAGAGCGCATTGTCTGGACAATCATCGTATTTGACAGCCCATAGTCTTCCATCCTCAGTGATGCTATCATAAGTCATAATCCACTTCCTTTTGGGGGCAAAGTTAAGCAAATTATTCGAATAATACAACTTTTAGGTTGTTTTTCTTTACTGTTATGAAGATTTTGTAATCTTTGCTCCGCATGAAAGACTGGATTTCTGCTCTTTTTAGGTCAATCATGAGAGGATAACCGAAATATTCACTATCTTTGCAACCGAAATAATAATGAATGAGCAAGTTTTTTGTTGGTTTCCTTTTGCGTTTCACTTGTTTTTTGTAACTTTGCAATCTCATAAGAAAATAACGTTATTTTGATAGAGAAGCATATTGTATTAGAGGATATAGACCCTGTTGTCTTTTACGGCACAGGGAATGCCCATTTGCAGATGATGAAGGCATTGTATCCGAAACTGAGGATAGTGGCACGCGACAATGTCATCCGTATACTGGGTGATGAGGAGCAGATGGCTGCCTTTGAGGAGAGTGCCGAGAAGATGCGGCAGCACGTGCTGAGATTCAACGCACTGAAAGAGGAGGATATCCTGGACATCATCAAGGGGCACCGTACGAAGGACGAGGTGCCGGAGGGAGTTGTCTGCTATTCCATGTCGGGACGAGCCATCAAGGCACGTTCGGAGAACCAGCAGAAGCTCATCGATGCCTATGAGCAGAACGACATGGTGTTTGCCGTAGGACCGGCGGGAACAGGTAAGACCTACCTCAGCATCGCACTCGCCGTGAAGGCACTGAAAGAGAAGACGGCGAAGAAGATCATCCTCTCCCGCCCTGCCGTGGAGGCTGGTGAGAAACTGGGATTCCTGCCCGGTGACATGAAGGATAAGATTGACCCGTACCTCCAACCGTTGTATGATGCCTTGGAGGACATGCTGCCACAGGTGAAGCTGCAGGACATGATGGAGAAACATGTCATCCAGATAGCCCCACTCGCTTTTATGCGAGGCAGGACACTGAGCGATGCCGTCGTCATCCTTGACGAGGCACAGAACACCACCCCGCAGCAGATCCGTATGTTCCTGACCCGCATGGGATGGAACACGAAGATGATCATCACGGGGGACATGACACAGATAGACCTTCCGAAGTCGCAACTCTCTGGACTGGTGGAGGCACTGCGTATCCTGAAAGGCGTGGAGGGTATCGGGGTCGTGGAACTGGGACGCAAAGACATCGTACGCCATAAGCTGGTGACACGTATCGTCAATGCCTACGAACGATTTGACAAAGAAAACAAAATCAATATAAACAATGAAAGCATTAACAAAGACTGACTTCAATTTCGAAGGACAAAAGAGTGTTTACCACGGAAAAGTCCGTGACGTGTATAACATCAACGACGACCTGATGGTGATGGTTGCCACTGACCGCATCTCAGCATTTGACGTCATCCTGCCGAAGGGTATTCCTTTCAAGGGACAGGTACTCAACCAGATTGCCGCTAAGTTCCTGGATGCCACCAGTGACATCTGTCCGAACTGGAAACTGGCTACCCCCGACCCCATGGTCACCGTAGGTCTGAAGTGCGAGGGTTTCCGTGTGGAGATGATCATCCGCAGCATCCTGACAGGAAGTGCATGGCGTGAGTATAAGAACGGATGCCGTGAACTGTGTGGCGTGAAACTGCCTGAGGGCATGAAGGAGAACGAGCGTTTCCCCGAGCCTATCATCACTCCTACCACCAAAGCCGACGAGGGTCATGACCTGAACATCTCGAAAGAAGAGATCATCGCACAGGGTATCGTCAGTGCCGAGGACTATGCCGTGATGGAGGACTATACCCGCAAGCTCTTTGCCCGTGGTCAGGAGATTGCCAAGAAGCAGGGTCTTATCCTCGTAGATACGAAATATGAGTTCGGCAAGCGTGACGGCAAGGTATACCTCATCGACGAGATACACACTCCCGACTCCAGCCGTTACTTCTATGCTGACGGCTATGAGGAGAAACTCGCCAAGGGTGAGCCACAGAAACAGCTCTCCAAGGAGTTCGTACGCCAGTGGCTTATCGAGCATAACTTCATGAACGAGCCCGGACAGGTGATGCCGGAGATTACCGACGAATATGCAGAGAGCGTGAGCGACCGTTATATCGAGCTTTACGAGCACATCATCGGTGAGAAGTTCGAGAAAGACAGTGACAACGACGATATCGCTGCCCGTATCGAGAAGAATGTCAGTGAGTATCTGAAATCAAGGAAGTAGTAATTATAATAGGTATAGTACCTATAGTCCCTATAGTATGAATTACAAGCAGGAGACGATAAACCCCTATCACGAAGGGGAGAAGACGACGCAGGTGGAGCAGATGTTTGACAACATCGCTCCTACCTACGACACCCTTAACCATCGTCTCTCATGGGACATTGACAAGGGATGGCGCAAGAAAGCGATACGCCAGTTAGCACCCTATCAGCCCCAGGCGATTCTCGACATCGCCACAGGAACCGGAGATTTCGCCATCCTCTCCGCAGAGATGCTGAAACCTGCCCGTCTGGTGGGGGCAGACATCAGCGAGGGGATGATGGAGATTGGCAGGAAGAAGGTGACAGAGAAAGGACTGCAGGACATCATCTCCTTCGAGAAGGAAGACTGTCTGCACCTCTCTTATGCCGACAATACCTACGACGCTGTGACAGCGGCTTTCGGTATACGTAACTTCTCTAACCTTGACCAAGGACTGAAGGAGATGTGCCGCGTTTTGAAGACGGGGGGACATCTGAGCATCGTGGAACTGACGACACCCGTGAGTTTCCCGATGAAGCAGCTCTTCCATATCTACTCCCATACGGTACTGCCTGTCTATGGGCGACTGATTTCCAAAGACACCTCCGCCTACTCCTATCTCACCAAGACCATCGAGGCATTCCCACAAGGAGAGCAGATGGTGGAGATACTGAGAAAGGCAGGGTTCAGGGAGGCAACTTTCAAACGACTGACTTTTGGTATCTGCACAATGTATTTTGCAACTAAATAATCAATAAGGAAAGGAAAAGAAATTATGGACAAGTACGGATTAATCGGCTACCCGCTGGGACACTCGTTCTCCATCAGCTACTTCAATCAGAAGTTTCAGGATGAAGGCATCGATGCTGTGTACGAGAACTACGAGATTCCCAACATCGACGCACTTCCCGAGGTGCTTGGCTCTAACCCTGAGCTGAAAGGACTCAACGTGACAATCCCCTATAAGGAAAAGGTCATTCCCTTCCTTGATAATATCTCACCAGAGGCTCGTGCCATCGGTGCGGTGAATGTGATACGTGTGACCCATCGCGGCAGTAAAATAGAACTGAAAGGCTATAACTCTGACGTGATAGGATTCACCAAGAGTATCGAGCCGATGCTGGATAAGAAATGGCATCAGAAAGCATTGATACTTGGGACAGGAGGTGCCTCAAAGGCCATTGACTACGGACTACGTAACCTCGGACTGGAGACGGTCTTCGTCAGCCGTTATGAGCGTCCGGGCACTATTCAATACAAGAATATCACACCTGAGGTGGTGAAAGAGTATAATGTGATTGTGAACTGCACCCCCGTGGGGATGTATCCAAAGACAGAGGTGTGTCCCGAACTACCTTATGATGCCATGGACAGTCACACCATTCTCTATGACCTTATCTATAATCCTGACGAGACGCTCTTCATGAAGCGAGGTGCCGAATACGGTGCCAACGTGAAGAACGGACTGGAGATGCTGCTCCTGCAGGCTTTCTCCTCATGGGAGTTCTGGCACGAGAAATAGACACAGCTGCATGACTACGACTTTTATCTATTTCCTCGGTTTCATTGCCCTGTTGATAGGAGGCGGTTTCACCATCACCCGACGGTGGGACTATACCCCTTATACGGCATTGATGCAGAAGACAATGGATATCAAAGACCTCGTAGCACAATACAACAATGCCATCACCGACCTGGAATGGCAGTATCAGCAAGACAGCATAGGCTCCAAGCGTAAATACTCCAAACTGTACCAGAACCTGGCTCGTGAGTATATGCATAAGCGCCGCCAGCTGACAGCGACATGGGAGAAGATGAATCCTGCCTGGTGCAAGGCACGCAGGACATGGGGATGGATATTCCTGATTGGTCTTGGCGCAGCTTTCCTCTTTTGCTCATACTCTCTCCCTACCAAAGACATCCCCTCCTCTTCCGTTATGAATACAACAGAGGAAAGATATTGGAATGCGGAGACTATTCCCATGCCACACCTGCAGGATGCCAGCCAATACGTATCCAACCCCGACCAGATATTGTCACAGGCGACAGTGGACCAGATGAACCAGACACTCCTGCGTCTCGACAAAGAACTGGGCATTGAATCGGCAGTCATCATCGTCAACCATATTGAGAATGACGACCCCTTCCGTTTTGCCCAAGACGTAGGTAACAAATATGGTGTGGGAAAGAATGACCGGGGACTGATGGTGGTGGTCGGCTACCTTGACCATAGCATCAATATCTCACCGGGAAGAAGTCTTGAGGGGGATTTGACGGATGTGGAATGCCGTCGACTCCAACAAGAATATGTGATTCCTGCCATGCGTGCTGAGATGCCCGACAGCGGCATGCTCTATCTTACTGATGCCATCTATGCCACCATGCAGAAAAAGGAGTTGCCGCAGATGTCATCCCTGACCAGTGAGAGTGAGGAAATAGACAATGAGATAGCTGCCACTATCGGTATGTATATGCTCTTCTTCATCGCATGGTGTCTGTTCTTCTTACGCCTCAATAACAAGTATCAATGGCTCACCCTTGTCGGAATGACACAGATTCGTCCTAACCCCTTCTATGAAGCCCCGTCAGGAGGCGGTGGCGGATTCTACGGGGGAGGCGGTGGATTCTCTGGAGGGGGCGGAGGCTTCAGTGGCGGTTCCTTCGGAGGAGGCTCCTTCGGTGGCGGCGGTGCCACGTCAAGATGGTAACCCCACTCGAATATCGCAATATCGAATATCGGAATATCGAATAACGGAATATCAAAATAAATAAAAGAATTATGAAAATCAGTAAATCACTTATCGCCATTATCGCAGTCGTCGTCATCATCGGCGCATGGGCTGCCAGTGCTTACAACTCAATGGTTGGTGTGCAGGAGCAGGCAACAACGGCATTAGCCAATGTACAGTCAACCTATCAGCGTCGTGCTGACCTGATTCCAAACCTCGTGGAGACCGTCAAGGGCTATGCCGCTCATGAGAAGCAGACCCTGGAGGATGTTGTGGCTGCCCGCACAAAGGCAACATCCATCAACCTCGATGCTTCTACGCTGACACCTGAGAAGCTGAAGGAGTTCCAGCAGGCACAGGGTGAACTGGGTAGTGCTCTCGGTCGCCTGATTGCCATTCAGGAGAACTATCCTGACCTGAAAGCTAACGAGAACTTCCGTGACCTGCAGGTACAGCTGGAGGGAACAGAGAACCGCATCAACGAGGCACGCAATAAGTACAACCAGGCTGTCCAGACCTATAATGTGGAGATTCGTTCTTTCCCCAAGAACATCTTTGCCGGTATCTTCGGCTTTGCCAAGATGGAAAAGTTCGAGGCAGAGGCTGGAGCGGAGAAAGCACCACAGGTTAAGTTTTAATTGCTAATTGAGAATTAAATGACTGATAACAGATATATGATGCGCGGTGTGAGTGCCGCGAAGGAAGACGTACATAACGCCATCAAGAACATCGATAAGGGAATCTTCCCACAGGCTTTCTGTAAGATCATCCCGGACATCTTGGGTGGCGACCCAGAGTATTGTAATATCATGCATGCTGACGGGGCTGGTACGAAGTCAAGTCTTGCCTATATGTACTGGAAGGAGACGGGTGACCTCTCCGTATGGAAGGGTATCGCCCAGGATGCTATCGTAATGAATACCGACGACCTGCTCTGTGTGGGTGCCGTCGACAATATCCTTGTCAGCAGTACCATCGGACGTAATAAGATGCTGGTGCCCGGTGAGGTCATCTCTGCCATCATCAACGGTACGGATGAGTTGCTTGCCGAACTGCGTGAGATGGGGATTGGCATTTATCCTACTGGTGGTGAGACGGCAGACGTGGGCGACCTTGTCCGCACCATCATCGTCGACTCTACCGTCACCTGCCGTATGAAACGCAGTGATGTTATCGACAATGCCAATATCCGTCCGGGGGATGTCATCGTAGGACTCTCCAGCACTGGACAGGCAACCTATGAGAAGCGTTATAATGGCGGTATGGGCAGCAATGGTCTGACCTCCGCACGTCATGATGTCTTCGCCAAGTATCTTGCCGAGAAATATCCCGAGAGCTTTGACCATGCCGTACCCGATGAGTTGGTATATAGTGGTAAGTATCAACTGACAGATGCCGTAGATGGCTCTCCTGTGGATGCAGGTCAATTAGTGCTCTCTCCTACCCGCACCTATGCTCCTGTCATCAAGAAACTGTTGGACGAGCTGCGCCCAGAGATCCATGGTATGGTACACTGCACCGGTGGTGCCCAGACGAAAGTTCTGCACTTCGTCAACGACAACTGCCGTGTCATCAAGGACAACATGTTCCCGGTACCTCCCCTCTTCCATGCTATCCATGAGTGCTCCGGTACTGACTGGAAGGAGATGTATCAGGTGTTCAACATGGGACACCGCATGGAGATTTATGTACGTCCAGAAGTCGCTGACAAGGTCATTGCCCTGTCCAAGTCATTCAATATCGACGCACAGGTTATCGGACACATTGAGGAAGGCAAGAAGAGCCTGACTATTCAAAGTGAGTTCGGAACCTTCGATTACTAATCAATAGTTTCTCGTAAACAAAAGGGTGGTTTCTCGTAAGGAAACCACCCTTTTGTCGTAAGGAAACTTACTATCTCTTTCTCATACCTATCTGATCCTGTCCGCAGCACGTACCAGCCGCTCGTCAGCTTGTATTCCCTTGCGAGCCATAAAAAGAAGAATAGCCACTACTGCAGGGAACGAGGAAGCCATCTCTAAATGGAAGTTGGCGGCATCAGGTGCCAACTGCTTGCTGACCACAATCATCGAGATATACCATAACACCATGATAAAGATGTTGACCATACATAGGCGAGCCTGCAAAGGGCGACGCTTATAAAGGAATATGGTACATACACTCAACGTAGCAGATAGAATCATCAGGATGAACAACGGACAAGGAATAAAAGAGCTGGCATTATTCTGTCCTATTGCCCATAGACTAAAAATACGCCATGTGGTCATTCCCTCATAAGATACAGCAGCTAACTGCATGCACAATGAGAGGATACCAAAAACGGCAGCAAGAAACAGGAATATCGTTTGTTTACGCTGTATCATAAGATTACGAACGCTCCTCCTGGACCATAGCCTGATCACGGGCAGGATCACGCCAATATACCTTATCCTCTATGAACTCCTGAGTTGCCAACAGTGTGGGTTTGGGGAGTTTCTCATAATAACGTGAGATCTCTATCTGTTCACGGTTCTCGAACACTTCCTCCAGAGAATCGTTATAAGAGGCGAACTCAGCCAGTTTCTTGCTCAAATCTTCCTTGATCTGAACACTGATCTGGTTGGCACGCTTGGAAATAATCGCTACACTCTCGTAAATGTTACCAGTCTCCTCGCAGAGATCCATGATGTTACGAGTCACGGTGTTAACTGGTGCTTTTGACTTCTTGTAATCCATTTTCTATTCTTTTGTTACTTTTTTACATTTTGTGATGAATTTCTCGGCGGTCGCACATTCTTTGGACTCAGGATACTCATTAAGGAATCCATAGCATTCGTCCTCAGCATCACGATAGCGTTCCAGCCGTCTCTCTTCTGAGCTGTTCTCTGCAAGGTAGAACTTACTCTTCATAATCAATACAGAGAACTTCTCACGGATCTTTGAGTAAGGATAGGTCTTCAAAGCATTCTGAGCAGTGATGATACATGCTTCATAATTACTTTCCGTATTGGCATTGATATTACCAAAATATCCACCAAGATTATAATAGAGCTGCGCAGACAGATATTCTTTCTGAACTAAGTTATCCTGCAGAATAAACATACGCTCTTGGGCGAGGGGACGCAACTCGGAGTCTGGAAACAGGTCCAGGAACTGCTGGTAGGCATTAATGGCACCAATAGTCGGTGTCTGATCCAAGCGGGGCTCCGGAGCGCCTCGGAAAAGAGACTGTCCTACATAAAATGAAGCTTGTTCCGCAAAAGTACCTTTCGGATAACTGGAATAATATTTCTTGAAAGTGGCACTTGCAGACTCAAAATCTTTGTTACAATATTGGGACATACCTAACAGGTAGAGGCTTTCCTGAGCATTATCCCTACCTTTCTGTAGCATCACGACATCCTGAAGCAAAGAGCTGGCTTGCTGGAATTTACCCATAGCAAAGCACTGCTTAGCATACTCATACTTATAGTCGTTGTCCGCAGTCTTGTAAACCTTATTAAACTCCGATGCACAACTGCTAAAAAGAGCAGCTATACAGAGTGCCAAGATATTGCTTTTCTTCATCCTATATCAAATTTGACGTGCAAAAGTAGTCATTTTTCCGTTAATTACAAAGGAAAACGAACGATTTTTAGCAATTATCTCACGATTATAACGTTTGTTACGAAGAAATTTTGTAATTTTGTACCTTATGAACTTTCAATTAACATCAAAATACAAGCCGACAGGTGACCAGCCTGAGGCTATCCGCCAGTTGACTGACGGTATTAACCGGGGTGACAAGGCTCAGGTCCTGTTAGGAGTTACCGGCTCTGGTAAGACGTTCACGATGGCAAATGTCATCGCCAGTGTTAACCGTCCGACCTTGATACTCTCTCATAACAAGACACTGGCAGCCCAGTTATACGAGGAAATGAGAGGTTTCTTTCCAGACAATGCCGTGGAGTATTATGTCAGTTATTATGACTATTACCAGCCAGAAGCATATCTGCCAACCACAGATACCTATATAGAGAAAGACCTTGCCATCAATGAGGAGATTGACCGTCTTCGACTGCGTGCGGTAAGTGCTTTACTATCAGGACGGAAAGACGTTATCGTTGTATCTTCTGTTAGTTGTATATACGGTATGGGAAGTCCTGTGGCTTTACATGAGAACGTTATTGAGGTTCACAAGGGACAAATCCTTGACCGCAACGCATTGTTAAGAAAATTAGTTGCTGCCCTCTATGTCAGAAACGACATAGAACTGAAACGTGGGTGTTTCCGGGTAAAAGGAGACACGATAGATATTGCCATGGCATATAATGAGGCGGTTCTGCGCATCACATTCTGGGATGACGAGATAGACTCCATCGAAGAACTGGATGCCATGACCATGGACCGCTTAGTCTCCTTTGAGGAATATAAGCTCTACCCTGCCAACCTGTTCATGACCTCACAGGAACAGACGAACATCGCCATCCGCCAGATACAGGATGATTTGGTGAAGCAAGTGGCATTCTTCGAGGAAATCGGTGACAGTATCAAGGCGCAACGTATCAAGGAACGTGTGGAGTACGACATGGAGATGATCAAGGAACTGGGTCATTGTTCCGGTATTGAGAACTATTCCCGTTATTTTGACGGCAGACAAGCAGGAGAACGTCCCTACTGCCTGCTTGACTTCTTCCCCGAGGACTACCTTATGTTCATTGATGAAAGTCACGTCAGCGTTCCTCAGATTGGTGCGATGTATGGTGGTGACCGAGCCCGTAAGACCAATCTGGTGGAGTTCGGCTTCCGTCTGCCTGCCGCCTTCGACAATCGTCCGCTCACCTTTGAGGAATTCCAGCAGATGACCAATCAGGTTGTTTATGTCAGTGCCACACCTGCTGATTACGAGTTGAATGAGGCAGAAGGCATTGTCGTTGAGCAAGTGATACGTCCGACAGGATTGTTAGACCCAGAGATAGAAGTCCGCCCGACAGAGAATCAGATAGATGACCTCATGGACGAGATTCTCACAAGAGTCCACAGGAAGGAAAGGGTTTTGGTAACGACCCTTACCAAGCGAATGGCAGAAGAGTTGAGTGAGTATCTTTTGAATCATGGCATTCAGACTGCCTATATCCACAGCGAGGTAACCACCCTCGACCGGGTAAAGATTCTGGAGAACCTGCGAAACGGTACTTATGATGTGTTGGTTGGTGTCAACCTCCTTCGTGAGGGACTTGACTTACCTGAAGTCTCACTGGTAGCTATTCTGGACGCTGACAAGGAAGGCTTCCTCCGCTCCCACCGCTCACTGACTCAGACTGCCGGTCGTGCCGCCCGTAACATCAATGGCAAAGTCATCATGTATGCCGACACCATTACTGCATCCATGCAACTCACCATTGACGAGACGGCACGTCGCCGTATGAAACAGATGCGCTACAACGAGGAACACGGTATAACACCGAAACAGATTGAGAAAGCACTTAAACAAAGTGATCTGCAACAATATTCAGAAACTGGAGCCGAAAGACCTGCGGCTCAGTCTGTGTATATCAGTCCGATGGAACAAGGAGCTTTTGCCGCCGATCCTATCGTACAGCGAATGACCAGACCTCAATTAGAGAAGAGTATTGCCGAGACAACCCGACTCATGAAAGAAGCGGCAAAAAAACTCGATTTCCTGCAAGCTGCCCAATACCGAGACGAAATACTACGGTTACAGAAAGAACTCGAATTAAAATAAATTATCATAATTTATTAGGCAGTTATGTTGATAATTCGTATTTTTGCAGTCAAAATGATTAATAACAGACAATAAATATGAAACATTTTGCATGGATGGTGGTCTTAGCGAGCATTCCTATGACCAGTTTTGCCCAAAACACTTGGGAACAAAAAGAAACAAAGAAAGAAGCTGTTGAGAAGGTGGTGGTTGCAAAACCCAACCCCGACCAGAAATATTTACAAGGTGCCGTGCCTTTAGTGGATGGCAAGGTCGTGTTCAGTAAGACATTTGATGCTCCAGGCAAATCTGCCTTTCAATTATATAATATTGTAGGACAGTTCTTCCAGGATGTCATTCATGAGCCCAACCAGATCAATAGTGATTTCGTGAAAGCAGACACCACCGATTATGAGCTGGGTGCCAGATACGAGGAATGGCTGGTGTTCAGAAGTAATGCCATCTCCCTTGACCGTACTCGTTTCTACTACATCCTGAAAGCTAACTGTCAAGACGGAAAGGTCACCATGGAGATGTCGCATATCAAGTATTATTATGAAGAAGAGCGTAACCCACAGCGTTATAAGGCAGAAGAGTGGATTACCGACAAGGAAGCTGTCAACAAGAAGAACACAAGATTGTTGCCCGTCAGCGGAAAGTTCCGTCGTAAGACCATTGACCGTAAGGATTACCTGTTCAACAAAATTGAAGGTTTGCTGAAATGAGACTCCTCCGTAATATCCTCAACACGATATTCATCATCGGTGCCGCTACTGGTATGGTGCTCTTTTACATGGGACACAAGGACACAGGTACCTATATTATTATAGCCGCCATGGCATTCAAGTTTATTGAGGTCGTGGTTCGCTTACTCAAACTTGAAGACAGAAATTGAAGACACAATCACTTATCCTGATACTCTTGGCATGCATGGCAACCGCTATGCATGCACAAGTTTATAACCAGATTGACGAGACGGGAATGATTACTCAGCGAGACGAGAGTAATGGGAATTTTAATCCTAACCGCCGCGACTCTGTACAAAACAAAGAGATTCCCCGTGGGGTCCGTGTATGGACTATTGACCGCCGCTTCGGAGATGTCCGTCCTGCTGAGCTGGACACTATGCCACATCTCTATCCAAACACTATTTTCAACACGGGAGTCTATGGAGAATACAACACGACGGGTAATAACTACACGCCCCGCTTGAGCCGTATCTTCATCGACCGTAAGATGACCAGTGACTTCCTGTTCACACAACCTTATGACTACACCACGAAAGAGCCTGATAATTTCCTGTTTGTCAACACACTGTCTCCTTATACGAATATCAGTTATGACAACTGCGGTAATAAGCAGAATGGTGAGGACCATATTGATGCCAAATTTGCCATCAATGCCAACAAACGACTGGGACTCGGCTTTGACTTAGACTATCACTATGCCCGCGGTTATTACCAGAACCAAAGCAACTCTCATTTCCGTGCTTCCTTCTTCGGGTCATATATTGGTGACCGCTACCAGATGCATACCCTATTCTCTACCTATCACCGTAAGTTAGCAGAGAACGGAGGTATCACCAACGATAATTACATTACCCATCCTGAGAGTTTCGATGATCAGTATAGCGAGGAGGAAATACCGACTGTTCTCTCCAAGAACTGGAACCGTAATAACTCCATCCATTTCTACCTCTCTCACCGTTACAACATTGGTTTCTATAGGAAGGTGAAAATGACGGAAGAAGAAATCAAGGCACGCCAGTTTGCCGCTGCTTCTGCAAAGGAGAAACAGGAGCGTGAGAACAAAGAAAAGAATAACGACCCCAATATCGGACGAAAAGGTGGCAAGATTGCAGGTGAGATCCCGACCGGCCGTCCTGAGAATGCCCGTATTGCCGGAGACCTTCCCAAAGATGGCGGCAAACCTCTCATCAACGACTCCACCCGTATCAAGGTAGACTCTCAGGAGAAGATGGACAGTCTGTTGGCTGTCCAAGCGCATCAAGACTCTATCGATGCCACCATGAAACGGGAGTATGTGCCTGTCACCAGTTTCATTCACACCCTTGATCTCAACAGTCATAGCCGTATCTATCAAGCATACATAAGTCCTTCCGACTATTATATGGACACGTTCTACAAATATAATAACGAAGGGGAATATGGGAATGACTCCATCTATGACCAGTATAAATACCTCTCTATCAAGAACACCTTTGCCATAGCACTCCTCGAAGGTTTCAACAAATATGCCAAGGCAGGACTGAAGGGTTTCATCAGCTATGAAAACCGCCGTTTCAAGATGCCTGACGTACAGGATGACAGCGACAAATATTTCCTGAACACATGGACGGGACACTGTCTCAGTGTCGGAGGAGAACTGTCCAAGACTCAGGGAAAGACCCTTCATTACAATATCTCTGCCGACTATTGCATGACAGGAATGGATGCTGGCTCCCTGAAACTGGATGCGCTCGCTGACCTTAACTTTCCTCTTTTTGGTGATACCGTGCAGTTGGCTGCAAAGGCATATTTCTACCGCACCAAGGCAAGGTTCTTCCAAGAAAACTTCCACTCTAAGCACCTGTGGTGGGACAAGGACCTGAGTGCGGAGACAAGAGCACATATCGAAGGACGTTTCTCTTTTCCAAAGACACGTACCCAACTGCGCATTGCTGTTGACGAGATAAAGAACTATACCTATTTCGGCATCAATTACGCTATGATAGCTACGGATGATGTTGACGGACGCGCTGACATGACAGCAAGTATCTATCAGGAAAGCGGTAATATTAATATTCTGACCGCACAGCTTCGGCAGGACTTCCGTGTAGGTATCCTCAACTGGGAGAATGTGATAACGTACCAGAACTCCAGCAATAAGGAAGTACTACCCCTGCCTGCCCTGAATATCTTCACGAACCTCTACATCAAGTTCAAAATCGCAAAAGTCCTGAGCGTGGAGTTAGGTGGTGATGCTTATTTCTTCACGAAATACTATGCCCCCGACTATGTACCCCAGTTAGGGCAGTTTGCTGTCCAGAAGAATGAGGACAGCCGTATAAAGTTAGGTGGCTATCCCTTTGTGGATGTCTATGCCAATTTCCATCTGAAGCGTGCCCGCTTCTTTGTGATGATGAGTCATGTGAATAATGCTTCTGGCAACAAGATGATGTTCTTGACCCCCCACTATCCAACGAATGGCAATGTGCTTCGCTTTGGCGTTTCCTGGAATTTCTATAACTAACCTATCGTTCTTCCAGGAATATCCTATCAAACACTTTCCGCAAAGCAGCAGGCTGGACTATTAGCGAGCGTAACTCATTCAGGTTACGCTCGTTTTCTGATCCGTGAATCCATAGACGAATATAGCCGTTGACGGAGTATTTCTCATTCAGATGCTGACAGAAACGCTTCCAGTGTCCCTCCTGATCCATCTCGGGATAATTGGAAAGTCCGAACTGGATGGTACGGCGAATCACGGTTTCTGGCGTGAGGTCACGGTCAGCTTCTGCGACAATCTTCCCATAGATACTCCGCGGAGCATGTGATGCCGAGGCACGATGGTCTTCTACCGCCTCCTTCATGATTTTAATCTGTTCTGGCGTAAACCACCGTTTCAGCCGTGCATCCTGCATCAGTATCTTTCCACTCGTCAGATGATGAATGGCCCGAGGACCGCTTAACCCCAAATCATGATAGGCAGCAATGACATATGCCATATTCAAGTCAGCGCCAATCTTTCTTGCCAAGGCAATGGAACTGCGTATAACACGTGTGACATGGCTCAAGTTATGGGCCTTGTCAAACTCAGCATAACGGGGCAGTATCTGTGTCTCCACGAACTCCACCAAATCAAGACTTGCTGTATTATTTATCATCAGAAAGTGGTGAAAATTTTTGCAAATATACGTAATATTCCTTACTTTTGCAAGAAGATTCAAGTAATTTTACCTTTTTATGGACGAAACGAAGATTAAACAGAACTCTCTTCAGGCATGGATCTTGGCGGCACGCCCCAAGACACTGTCGGGTGCTGCTGTCCCTGTGCTGATAGGACTGTCACTGGCATTTACAGACGCGAAAGAATATGGTGATGATGTGTTCAGCTGGACGGCGGCAATACTCTGCATGCTCTTCGCTCTGGTCATGCAGATAGATGCCAATTTTATTAACGACTTCTTTGACTTTGCCCGTGGCAATGATGATGCAGCCACCCGCCTTGGTCCGTTAAGGGCATGCACACAGGGCTGGGTCAGCACAAACGCGATGAAGAAGGCAATAGCCTCCACCACCTGTGCCGCTTGTGTCATCGGTCTACCTCTTATATATTATGGTGGACTGGAGATGATTCTCATAGGAGCTCTCTGTGTGGTGTTCTGCTTTCTCTATACCACTCACCTGTCCTATCTGGGACTGGGTGATGTGCTGGTACTTTTGTTTTTCGGCATAGTACCTGTCTGCATCACTTATTATGTACAGCTGCACACCATTACCCCAGAGGTATTCATCGCCTCCGTCGCCTGCGGCTTGGTCATCGATGCTCTCCTGATAGTCAACAACTATCGAGACCGTGACAATGACCGCCGTGACGGTAAGATGACACTGGTGGTACGTATTGGCGAACAAGCAACGGAATCGCTCTACTTGGGAATAGGAATAGCAGCCTGCTTGATGGGAGTCACCTTCTGGATGAATGGTCACATACTTGCTTTCATCCTACCTTTTGTCTACCTGCTGCTGCATGTCTATACATGGCTGAAGATGAAACGCATCCACCACGGCAAACAACTCAACGAGTGTCTGGCGGAAACGGCACGTAACATTCTTATCTACGGACTTACAGTTGCGGCGGGGTTGCTCCTTCTCTGATAAAGAACCACCACAGAGCGACCATAATGGCTATCAGGATAATAGTGAAGACAGACTTGAGGAGACAGCCTGCGATTTTCTTCACTACCACAATACCGATGATGACCATCACCAGCAATACAATATAATAGGTAATATTATTGTCCATAACTCATCATCATTTGAATATCTGTCGGAAAGTAACAGGTATAGGGGTCTCAAACTCCATCCGCTCATGAGTAACGGGATGTTCCATACACAAGAGGAAGGCATGCAGACAGAGACGGTGTAACGGGTCATCGCCATTACCATATTTCACATCACCACAGACAGGATGTCCCATGTCAGCGGCATGAACACGAATCTGATTCTTACGACCCGTCTCCAGTTTAAACTCCACCAAGGAGTAATCTGTCGTGCGGTCTAATACCTGGAAATGGGTGACGGCATACTTTCCTCCATTGTCTACCGGTGACGAATAGGTGACATAAGCCTTATTATCTTTCAGCCAATTGGCAATGGTCCCCTCGTTCTGCTCCATCTCCCCGCTCAGCACAGCCACATAACGGCGGTCATACACGATCTCATGCCAATAATGCTCCAGTGCCTGCTCGGTGTCTATATCTTTCGCATATACCATCAGCCCTGAGGTGTCACGGTCCAGACGGTGTACCACATGTGCCGTGCATTTCTGATGCGACTTCTTGAAATAGTCGTCCAGCACCGTCTTCACATTGAGTGACGAGTGCCCTGCCGCCATAGAGAGTATGCCCTGCTGTTTCTCAATGACAATGAGCCAGCGGTCCTCATAGACAATTTTCAGCCAACGGCTCTTGAACTGGGTCTGGTTGCGTTTCGTCTTGCTCACGGCAACTTTCATACCGGGTTTCAAAGGAAAGTCAAACTGACTCACGGTCTTCCCATTCACACGGATACCCCTGCCCTGCAGTGTCAACTTAATCTTGTTACGACTCTGCTTCACGTTTTCCAGCAGGAACTCCAATAACGGCTGTTCCTTAGCGACTACGTAATGGTCGTACTCACCTTGCTGATTATATGGATTATATCTCATTTCGACTGCGAAGGTACACATTTTCGAGCGAAAAGCCAAAGGAAATTTGGTATTTTGCATACTTATGACTATCTTTGCATGTTATTAGAAACAATAAATGTCAATAATGATGAACCTGAAATCAACGATCTTAGCGGGATTCGCACTGGCTTTGTCACATCACACGGCACAGGCACAGTTAGTCATCAACGAACTGATGCAGTCGAACATTGACTGCATCATGGACGATATGAATGAGTTTCCTGACTCATGGGTGGAACTCTATAACAGCGGCAATACTGCCGTCAACCTCAGTGACTATAAATTAGGAAAGAACAACAAAGAGGCTAAGGCATGGCAACTGCCCAGCAGGACCATCGGTGCCAAACAGTATGTCATCATCTATTGCGATAAAGAGGAGAAAAACGATCATACGGATTTCCGGCTGGAAACAGGAAAGGGAGGTGAGGTGTACCTCTTTAAGAACGGTGCCGTGGCAGACAAAGTCACTGACATGAAGAAACAGCCAGCCCCAAACATTGCCTATGGACGGCAGACGGACGGCAGCGACACATGGGGGTATATGACAGAGCCTACCCCTAAGAAGTCCAATTGCGGCAAGACGACTACGGGTATCCTCGGCGAACCTGTCTTCAGTGAACCAGGCTGTGTCTTCACTAAGACAGGCTCTCATACGCTCACCCTTTCTCTTCCTGAGGGGACACCTGCGGGTGCCGTGATACGATATACCACCAACGGCACTGAGCCAACGGCAGCAAGTGCGAAGTATACCAATCCCATCACCTTCAGCGAAAACTGTATTATCCGTGCCAAAATCTTCTGTGACGGATACCTGTCGCCACGCTCCACGGCTCATTCCTATATCTTCTTCAAGTCGAGGGACCTGACACTGCCTGTCGTTTCCATCATTACTGACGATAAGTACTTAAACGACAACAAAATAGGCATCTATGTGGATGGTACTTATCAGAGCGGTAAGAAGAACTATGAATTCGACTGGCGCCGTCCTATCAACTTCGAGTATTTCGAGAACGGCAATGAGAAAAGCCAACTCAACCAACTCTGCGAAACCCGTATCATGGGAGGTGCTTCCCGTAATAGTAAGTTCAAGTCTCTGGCTCTCTATGCCAACAAGCGCTTTGGTGAGAAACGCTTCGATTATGAGTTCTTCCCCGACCAGCGTCCCGGCATCACTGACTTCAAGTCGATAGCCCTTCGTAATGCGGGTAATGACTTCGACTATCTGTATATGCGCGATGCCGTCATTCAGCGTAACATGGCAGAGCATGTAGACCTCGACTGGCAGTCATGGCGACCTGTCATCATCTACATCAACGGCACTTACAAAGGTATGCTCAATATCCGTGACCGTTCCAATGAGGATAATATCTATACCTATTATAATGGTTTGGAGGACATCGACATGTTCGAGAACTGGTGGGAACTGAAAGAGGGAGACTGGGACAACTATAACGCCTTCCGTACTTTCTTCTCGGAAGAGGGACATACCATGGCAGAATATGAGGAATGGATGGACTGTGTGGAGTTTGCCAACCTCATGATCATGAACCTCTATCACTGCAACCTCGACTTCCCCGGTAACAATATCGTGATGTGGCGACCAAAGACGGAAGGTGGGAAATGGCGTTGGATTGCCAAGGATACCGACTTCGGGATGGGACTCTATGGACGTGATGTCAACTATAACACCATCAAATGGATTTATAACCCCAACTACGACAAAGACAACAACTGGGCTAATCAGGAGGAACATACACGACTGTTCCGTCACCTGATGGCTGATGCGGACTTTTTCAATATGTTCATCGACCGGTGTACGGTCTATATGGGCGACTTCCTCAATGAGAAGGGCATCCGTGCCGTATGGGACCCTATGTATGAGCTGATCAAGTATGAATATCCCAACCATCGTAAACTCATCAACCAATGGTGGCCTAATTATAATGATGAGTTAAGCAATGCCCGCAAATGGGTCAGCAAGCGCACGGACATCTTCCGCCAGCACCTTGCCGACTATTACCATTTAGGTACACCGACCACCCTTACCATCAATAAGGACATGACAGACTTGGGGAATATCCGGTTTACTGTCAACGACATCCCACTGAGCGAAGGTATCTTCGACGGCAAGTTCTTTGGCGGTCGCGAGGTCAGAATAGCTGCCACCCCCGCTGATGGTAAGCAAGTAACAGGTTGGGACATCACTGTCGTCAGCAGTAACGGCACCGTCACCAAAGAGCAAATTGAAGGAGCCACCCACTCTTTCACCATGCCCACTGGCGGCAGCGTCATCATCAAAGCAGTTCTTGGAACGACGGGCATCCATACTGTCAAGGACCATCCTAAAGCGGACAACACCCCTGTCTATAACCTCTGGGGACATCAAGTTGATACTCACCACAAAGGAATCCTGATCCGTAACGGTGTCAAGGTGGTCAACAAATAGTAAATTCATGATTTACGTCAACGTTTACGTAAATTTTTGAAAGAAAATCGTTAGAATCTTTGCAAAGAATGGAAATTATTCGTATCTTTGCAATCTCAACTTTTACGCAAGTTGAATTTTTAAGGGTGGACCACTGTTTCCAAGCGAGGAAACAGTGGTTTTTTTCGAAGTTACTCCATCTCGGCAATAAAAATAAATGGGATTTATTTTGTATTGTGCTCGATTTTCCGTAACTTAGGAAGAAATTGCAGGATTTCTTTATATAAAGGCAGTTTGGGAGATAACGCAGTTTTCTAGGTTACGATTTGGAAACCTTCTGATTTCTGTATTCTGCCGCGATATGCGTATTGTAAGACCACTCGACGCTGAGCCACCAGCCTGTTTTAATGGCTCATTGTTGGGGTACACAGAAGAAACGAGATTACAAAACTTTTGAAGAATTTTTCACTCATTCTTCTTTAGTCTCATGATTTTGAACTACCTTTGCACACATATATTTTTAGAAGAGACTATCCTATGGCAAAGATTAAAGTTCAAAATACAGAGATTACAATTGTTTCTCATAATGACGATGACTACATTTCACTGACAGATATGGCTCGTAGTCAGTTGCAGGAACACATCATTTTCCGATGGCTCAGTCTGAAAAGTACGATTGAGTATCTTGGAGAATGGGAAATGCTCTACAATCCAAATTTTAATTGTACCGAATTCGGTACATTTAGAAATATGGCGGGCAGTAATAACTTTGTTCTGTCAGTCAAGACATGGATAGAAAAGACAGGTGCCATTGGTATCTTCTCTAAGGCTGGGCGATATGGTGGCACTTACGCACATCGCGATATAGCCTATCACTTTGGAATGTGGATAAGTCCTAAATTCCAACTGCTACTGGTCAAGGAATACCAACGGCTGAAAGCTGAGGAACAAAAAATGTTGGGATGGACTGCCAAAAGAGAATTATCCAAAATCAACTACCATATACATACTGATGCCATCAAGAGCCATCTGATACCAGAAAAAGTGACTCCAGCACAAGCCAGTATCATCTATGCTGAAAAAGCTGATGTGCTGAATGTGGCGATGTTTGGGATGACCGCCAAGCAATGGCGAGAGGCAAATCCCGACCTAAAAGGCAATATCCGTGACTATGCCACCATCAACGAACTGATATGTCTGTCGAATATGGAGAATATCAATGCAGTGCTAATCAATGATGGAATACCACAGGGCGAAAGACTTGTGAAACTGAACCAGATTGCCATTCAGCAGATGCAAGTGCTGGAAGGGGATAACAGCAATAGAAAACTGCTAAAATAGAAAATAGCGGTCAATTAAGTTTGAAATAATATGCGTAGATGATGAAAAAGTATATTTCATTAAGTATTACACTGCTAATAGTTTTCGTATTGGGGTTGTATTGGAAAGTTTTTCACGATGGACTTTCTAATAATTCTACCGATTGGGGAAATTTTGGAGGCTATTTTAACGGGGTATTAACACCTATTCTCACAATCATAAATATTTTCGTATTTGTCAGCATTTCTATGAAAATCTCTATGCTTGATGACAAACGAGCAGACAGAGAATCACAAGGACAAAAAGATTTGATGCTGATGCAATTTCGGAAAATTGAAATAGACAATTTTGAAAAGGTTATGGACGAAGCCTTGGTTCCTTCCTTGCAACTTGCCATAAGTAAAGAGGCTCTGGCTCGTCCAATTATTCTTGCGGATATGTATCTACAAACTTTCCTGAAATCAAAACTCAGTCTGTTTAACTTATCAGAAGAAAATGAGGTCACCCAATCTATATTAAAACTGAAAAATGAAATAAATTGTTATCATAAAAAGTTTATTGGGAACGAGATCTTAGATGGAAACGATATTGTCAACTTGTTAGAATTGAAATCTATAATAGTTAGAGGTCTTCAAAATATTACTATAAAAAGTACAAAAGTGAAGTATGGGAAAAGTTGAAAAATTATGTATTAAGGTTCTTGAATATGCAAAGAATCACAAAATGAAAATTTCAGAAGAAGAATTTCATGAGATTTGTGGCAAATACACGGATAATGTATTAGCCGAATTACATAATAAAAAGATTGGTACTTATGTCAGTGGATACAAATCAATTTGGTCAATCAAACAAGACCTTTTAGAATCAGCTCTATCTAATTACAAATCAATGGAGAGGGACAGAAGTCGCTCTCTTTGGAAATGGATTATTGGTTTAATCATTTCAGTGACAGGTGTTATTGCGGCATTCTTGTACTGAATATTAAATAGAATTCTAAAGATGGAAGAAAGGCGGTTTAGTCCGACTACCCTTAAATTTGGCAAAGTGTTGTTATAATTGGATTCAATGTGGTGATAACATCCCCAAATGCTTATGCATGGAATCTACTGATAGAAGATAGGCTAAGACACCCAGTCTACTATAGTTTTGAATGTTATAGATGTGACAGATTAAAATCATTTGTGCATAATCTTTTATTCTCATAATCCACCTCCAAAAGCTTCTTTTTTTCTTTTCAGTTCATTTTCCCTTGCTTTCTTTTCTTGTTCTTCATTTCTTTTTTTCTCTTCTTTTGCTTTATAAATAGCACTTGCAGTGGTTGGTTGCACAAAGGATATAAATACGGCCCAAATTTCAGTACTTAACAATCCTTCCCTGCTCTTATATGAAGAAGTTGCATATACCGAAATATCCTTATGGCTAAAATGCCAATTCTGAGTACTCCCATTAGGTTTCCCGTATTTCTTTGAAAAAGAACCTATAATGTGCTGAACCTGATCAGAACCATCATTGTCTTCTTCATATTCATGTGCGTCATGATAATAATACCGAGTCCACTCATTGTCCGATATTAATTTCAAAGAATATAATTTGTTGTTATGAAATTCAGAATCCAATATTTTAAAATCATAGTCAGATATTGATATGTTCCCTCCCGTTTCTCTGTCTATTCTTGCCTTCAAATTGTCAAAAGCAGATTTTGACATACCAAACAAGAACTTCCCAAATATTGTATCACCTTCCCTTTCATACAATTTTCTTGATTCTTCAGCGATAAGAATAGAATCTTTCTGATGTTGTATGGAATCTTCAATGTGCTTAATGCTATCCTGTCTTGCCTGCTCTGCAAATTTCAATTTGTTCTCTTCACGTCTTATTGCCCATTCTTTATCTCTTCTTATGCTTGAATTATGTTCAGACCATGCGATGAGGCCAAATGTAAAGCCAAATCCTATCACACCTATAAGCGTAAGTAATCCTTTGTTATTGTTGTCCATAGTTGCTACAATAAGTGTAAGAAGCGATGCCCCACCGACTATCCACTCGATAGCAGTTTCAATACCTTCGCTAAAACCCATAGCGAAAACCATGAGAATCAAAGCAACAACTCCAATAATTGTCCAAACAATGGGTTTTCTAATCTTCTTTTTCATAAAACAGTCTTAAAGATATTATTTATTCGTTACTTACATACTTCTAAATGTGAAATGCGCAGGACATTCCTACGCACTCCCGGCTCACCACAAGCCTCTGTAACCGTTGAAACGCCTGCGCACTATGCGCCGACGCCCTTGTTACAGATTTGCTCTATTTTTCCGAGGTGGTGATTGGGAGTGTAGAGCTTATTATGTCTTTTGTTCCGAAGAACGCTGCAAAATTACGAAAAGTTTTCGATTTCAAATACTTTTTACTCGTATTTCAACAAAAAATCTTCAGAATTGTTTGTAGATTCAAGAAAATGCACTATCTTCGCAACGACAAATCCCGCCCGCTTCCCATAAGAACAGCGTACCCAGCGGGACATTTTTTGTATATAGACATGAGATATACCAAACAAGCCATGACGCTGGCACAGCAGTTCTTGTCGGAAGCCCCGACGCATACGGTATGAACAAGAACCTCTCAAGTGAAGAGGTGGAAGAGGGCTGGTAAGAAATGGAATAAACGACCATACTATATGAAAATACGACTGGCGGAATGAAAAATCTGCCAGTCGTATTTTTTATTCCGAGCATCGGAATAAAAATTCTGATACTCGTATTGCTTAATAAGAGTATCAGAATTTTGAAGAACACTTACGGATTTCGCAAAAACATATAACCATATAACATAATGTGGCTCAAATGCCCTTGTACAAAGGGATTGAGCCATGTTACATGTTGCTCAAACATGTAACATACATGTAACATACATATAACATTTGGGTGAGAAGTATGTTATATGTTCAGCAACCATATAACATGCGTTAAAGCCTCTGGTTATCGGGGATTAAGCCCTGTCATGTTATAAGGTTATATGTTTTTGCGAAATTCATAAAAAATCAGTTACCGACTGAGGAGCATTCAGTTACCGACTGAAGCCCACTTTCCTACCGACTGAAGCCTGTTTTCATTACGATTAACGCCTCCATTTGACAAAGATATAGTTTATCATTCGTTCCGATACCTCCTAAGGGGGTACTCCGATGCCTCCTATGGGTGACGCAAGACATCCTTTAGGGGGGAAAGGAACTATCCCCATGACCCTTAGGGATAATCCCCAAGCCCCACGAAGCCCATACCTTCGACCTTTGAAGCCCAGGGCTTCGACCCACGGAGGCGGCACCTTCGACCCTCGGAGCCCAGGGCTCCGTGGGGGTTGGGGTCATTTATAGGTTCCATTCAGAATAAGTGGCTGTATTTACCGTCTCAAAAACGGAATATGTAGACAAAAACATGATAAAAATGACGGAATAAGTGGGGTTTTCTTTGCGGAATAAATTATTTAATATAATTTTGTAGCGAAATCAGTACCTTCGTACAGTATTAAACTATATAGCTATGAGAAGAACTTATTGCCACTGGATGATGGTGACCATCATCTGTATGGGTTGGGGAATGGTTGCCTGCACGGACAAGACCGACAACTCCTCACGCCCCAGTCAGCAAGAAATGGAAAAGGACCTCATCGGACTGTGGTATGAGGATTTCGACTACAAGGATGTGACCGAGAAAGGTAAGCCTTTCAACCGCGCCATGATTACATTGGAGGTGAAAGCCGACCACACGGGGTACGTGGCGCTGTCTGTGTTTGACGACGAATTCAATGAGCCACTTGAGATTTACGGCGGTCCGACAGATGCACCATTCACTTGGCAAATAACAGCCGACGGGCATGTCATCCTCGATGCTCCCCAAACAGACAACGTTCTCAGATCGGCAGAAACAGACAGTACGGGGAGTCACAACGATTTTGTCGATATTAACCAGATAAATTTGGATTGTAAGCAAGGTACTGTCAACTTCAGCAATACTTCCCATAACGGTTCGCTTAGCAAGGTCGAAGGCGGAAAGGACGATTTGATTCAGGACTGGATGGCGAAGTCCACCCTCCCACGCGCCTGCATCACCGACAGCATCCCAGTGGAGATTTTCCCTGATTATATGAACTATGTGTTCAACTACCCCTCTGTCGACCCCTTCGGCAACCCCTGCACACTCAGCGGTACCATCACAGTCGACAAGTCGCTGATCAAGGACAACAGACCCTTCAACGGCATCCTGCTCTACAACCATTTCACAATTTACGCCACCACACAGGCACCCTCGCGTGGTGCTATTGAGTTTCCGACAGGTGCTGCACTCACTGATTTCATCGTCGTAGCTCCCGATTACTACGGCTTCGGAATTACCGAGAAAGAACCACAGGCTTACTGCATCTCACGAGCCAATGGACGCGCATCGCTCGATGCCTATCTCGCTGCCAAGCGGATCATAGAGGACTTGAAAGTGAAGAAAGGTGACGACTTTATCATTGCAGGCTACTCAGAGGGGGCTCAGACCACGATCGGCGTGTTACGCGAGATATCAGAACGTCATCCTGAAATAAAGGTGAAACGTGCCTTCGCCGGTGACGGTCCCTATGACATCAACTCAATGTATGATGCCATCACCAAAGGCTATACCGAGATGCCCAGCACCGTCTGCAACGTGCTCTATGCCTTCAACTATTTCTTCCGTCTGGGTTACGATATCCACGACTATCTGAAGGATCCTGTGGCAAAGAACTTCGACGAGTGGTTCCTCAGCAAAAAGAATAAACGCAGAGCTCTTGACGAGGAGCTTATCAAGACCAAGAAGACCAGCGACATCTGCACAGCGGCTGTCTTCAATGGCAACTCATCCCTTTCACTCAAGTTCAAGGAAGCCTTCAAAGAGGATGCGCTCACCAGCGGATGGACACCACGCAGCGATTTGGACTTGATGCTCTTCCACGACACGAAAGACGATGTGGTGCCAGTTGAGAACTTTTATGCCATGAGCAAGTTCCTGAAAGATCATGGTATCAAAACTGAGGAGTTCGTCGGTGAGTACAGTTCTGAAACGATAAAGGAAATAGGCATCACCAACCATGAGACATCGGCGTTGACCTTCTTCTTGAGGATTATCTCATGGATACGGGCAAACTATTGACTTGCGTGACTTGTCTGACAGGATGGGCATAAAATAATGTCGCAGATACACGAGATATCTGCGACATTTCCAATCTTTTCACCTTAAAATACCTAAGTCATTTCTTTAATCCATCGGTTCCATGTCCGGACGGGGCCCGCGTGGTCCACCATGATGCCCTCCATGACCACGACGACCGTGACGCTTCTGCATCTTCTCGTACTTCGTGTACTGGTTGTCATTGAGGATGCTCTTCAACTTCTTGTTGTACTCGTCACGCTTAGCCTTCATCTGCTTCATCTCAGCCTTCTGGGCATCGGTAAGCTGTGGACGCTCCGGGCGCTGCTCTGTGGCACCAGTCTCTGCGTCAGCTTGGGGCTTCTGTGGACGAGGACCACCCATCTTCGGACCTTTCAGCACATCCTGATACTCCTTGTTAAGAGCGAGCACCTTGGTCTTCTGTGCGTCAGTGAGAGAGAGTTCCTTCGTCATCTTCTCCGTCATCATCTCAGGGGTCATCTTTCTCATTTCTTTTTTAGCACCCTTCTTACACTCACACTTGTCATTGTTCTGTGCCTGCATCACTGTCATCGACAGGAGGGCAACCATGGTTAATACAATCTTTTTCATCTTAAAATCTAATTTAATGTCTGTATTTATGTTACTTATCTCTTGACCGAAGTCATTTATTTGACGATGCAAAGATAGGAAAAGTTTAACCACGATACGAACGATTTCAGCGAATCGGCAGATTTCTTCAGCGAAACGGGAAGCATTTGACGACGAATATTTGGAATTAACAAAAATTCTTCGTACCTTCGCACCCAATATGAAGAAGTATTGTTTAATCATTGGACTTACGGGTGTGCTGTTCTCGGCTTGTGGGAGCAGCAATGGCGGAGGCATCTTCAGTGGCTCCAGCATAGACATCGAAGAGGCAAAGGCTGTCAAGGCGGTAACCATCACTAACGAGGACAATGTCCCCCAGTGCCATGTAAACCTGCAAGTGAAATATGTGAAGGGAGATGACGAGCGAGCCCGCAACATCAACAACGCCATTGAGCAGCGGCTGTTCATGTACGACAGTCTGCAGATGCAGCAAGCTGTCGACTCGTTTGCCAACTTCTACACGAAGGAGTATCAGAAGAACATGGCACCACTGTACCGCGAGGATTGTGCCGACGAGACGAAACGGGCGTGGTATGAATATAAATATGTGATAGAGACGGACACCAGGCGTGGCAAGGACAACTGTCTGATATATATCATCGACCTCGATATGTACGAGGGCGGAGCCCATGGCATCCGACAGCAGCTCGCCATGAACTTCGACGAGAAGACAGGAAAGCAGATAACGTATGATGACCTCTTTGTCCAGGGCTATCAGTACACCCTGCGGGAACTGTTGCTGGAGGAGCTGAAGAAGCAGACAGACACCAATACCCTTGACGAGTTACATACCAAGGACTACCTTTTGACGATGGATATCTATGCACCACAGAACTTCATCCTTGGCGACGACGAGATCACCTTTATCTATAACCCCTACGAGATAGCCCCCTGTGACAAGGGCAATACGGAGCTGACACTCTCCTACTCGAAACTATCAAAGATACTGAAATGAAGCATATCCTGACATACTTCCCGGAACTGACGGACGAGCAGCGGAGACAGTTGGAGATGCTGGATGGTCTGTATAGAGAATGGAACCAGAAGATTAACGTCATCTCCCGCAAGGACATCGACAACCTCTACGAGCATCATGTGCTGCACTCGATGGCTATCGCGAAGATCATCCGTTTCCAAGCCGGCACGAAGATCCTGGACTTCGGCACAGGAGGCGGTTTTCCGGGTATTCCCCTCGCTATTCTTTTCCCCGACTGCGACTTCAAACTGATTGACGGTACGGGTAAGAAGATACGGGTGGCACAGGAGGTATGCCATGCTATCGGACTCCAGAACTGTCATCCAGAGCATCTGCGTGGCGAGGAGGAGAAAGGGCAGTATGACTTTGTGGTGAGCCGTGCCGTGATGCCCCTCCCCAACCTCTATAAGATTGTCAAGAAGAATATCTCTAAAGAACAGCGTAACGCCCTGCCTAACGGTATTATCTGTCTGAAAGGCGGTGACCTGCAAGAGGAGACTCGACCTTACCGCCATATCGTGGAGATGACTGACATCAGCCAGTTCTTTGACGAGGAATGGTTCCAAGAGAAAAACATTATCTATCTGCCATGCTGACTATCAAACGAATCATGTGTAACATGTTGCAGGAAAACTGCTACGTTGTGAGTGACGAGACAAAGGAGTGTGTCATCATCGACTGTGGGGCACAATACCCGGAGGAGCGTAGTGCCATCATCCATTATATAAAAGACGAGGGACTCAAACCCGTCCATCTGCTGGCGACCCATGGGCACTTAGACCATAACTGGGGGAATATCGTTCTTTATAAGGAGTTCGGACTCAAGGTCGAGGCACGAGCTGAGGACGATTTCCTGATTGCCCACTTAGGGAAACAAGCAGCAGACCTGTTCGGTTTTGAGCTGAACGAGGAGGAAGCACCTGTCGGACATTACTTCGCAGAAGGTGAGCAGATTCATTTCGGCACCCATCATTTCGACATCCTGCATACCCCGGGGCATACCCCTGGCGGATGTGTCTATTACTGTGAGGACGAGCATGTCGCCTTCACCGGTGACACCCTCTTCCGTATGAGTATCGGACGCACCGACTTTGAGGGAGGCAGTTGGCAAGAAATGGCGGAGAGTCTGCAACAACTTGCAAAACTCCCCGCCGATACTCAGGTCCTTTGCGGACACGGTCCGCAGACCACCATTGCCGACGAGCGGCAGTTTAATCCTTATTTGCGGTGATGCGGAACCAATCGGCATCCACCCATCCACGCACTTTCTTCCCAGCAGGCTCAGCAGCCATCAGACCGATCTTGGCACCGATCCACTTGCCCTGACGCATCGTGAAGGCATCACCCACCTCTTTAAATTTCTTACCGTCCTTTGACCATGCGAAACGGACGGCAGCCTCATGCTTATTGGTACCGTCACTGTTCTTGCCACCGATATAGCTGACTTGCAGACGGAGGAAAATGTCACAATGGATGGCAGGCTGATAGTCGACCTTATCAACAGCAGTAGGCTTCAAAGTGGCAAGCGTCTTGACGGACTCCGGTTTTCCTTTGTCAGCACTCTTACAGGTAATCTGCTGCAACTCAAACTGGTCACCGACACGGCGGAGCACCAAGGAGGAATAGTCCATACCCATCACGATGATACCGCCATACTGTCCCTCATCCTTCGCGGAGACACGCAGTTTCGTCGTCGCCGTGAAGTTGTCGGCAGGGGTCTTCTGCAACAGCAAGTTGCCTGCCTCCCAGAGATTCTTATAGTCAGCACTCTGCTTATGGCAGAACAGGCGGAAGACACCATAAGGTGTAGGCATGCCGAAGGTCTGCTGGTAGTTGGCATGCCACTGCCACTGTTTTCCTAACGTCGTCGTATTGAACTCGTCACTCTCCACCGGGTTCTGCACAGGATAAGTCTTACCCACGTTCGGCTTCTTATACGTCATGACGGGCTCACCGCAGTAGTCCTTGATATGCTGTCCCATGGCAGGCCAGTTGTCTTTCCATGTCACAGGCTCCAGCCATACCACACGACCATACGCCTCTTTGTCCTGGAAATGCAGGAACCAGTCTTCCCCACTCTTCAGATGCACCCAGCCGCCCTGGTGAGGACCGTTGACATTCGTCTTACCCTGGTCGAGCACCACCTTCCACTCGTAGGGACCGTAAGGTGACTTGGAGCGCATGGCGAGCTGATGACCGACAGGGACACCACCCGCAGGGCACATAATCCAATACCACCCCTCACGCTTGTAGAACTTCGGACCCTCAGCGGTGCGGTTGGGAGTGCCATTACCATCGAACACGATGACAGGGTTACCGATCTGTCGCATACCATCGGCAGACATCTCACGGACGGTCAGGACGGAGTTGAACTGACAACGGGAGTTCGCCCATCCATTCACCAGATAGCAGCGACCATCCTCGTCCCACAATGGAGTCGTGTCGATCATTCCCTTCCCTTCGATGATACATTGGGGTGCAGACCATTTACCGGCAGGATCCTTTGCTGTTACCACAAAGACACCCAGGTCGGGGTCACCCCAATAAATATAATAGGTCTGGTTATGCTCATTATAGCGGATTGACGGAGCCCACACCCCATTACCATGCTGTGGAATGTTATAACGCTCCAGCGGAGGCAGTGCCTCGATGGCGTAATTGATAATCTCCCAGTTGACCAAGTCCTTGGAATGCAGGATCGGCAGACCGGGAATGCAGTTGAAGGAGGAGGCGGTCAGATAAAAATCCTCGCCACTGGCTCCCACACAGACATCAGGGTCCGAGTAGTCGGCATTAATCACAGGGTTTGTAAAAGTGCCATCTCCGTTGTCGGGTGACCACACTTGCGACTTATACTGAGCGCTCATGGTCATGGCTACAACTGACAGCAATGTCAGAAAAGTCTTTCTCATAGTTTGCGTATTCTTAGTTTATATTTGTCTTCATAATCGATGCGCATCACCATTCGTATATCATCGTCTGAAGGGGACAAATGAAGAGCCACATGTCCCATCGTTCGTCTTAGATTTATCTCAACACACGGATGCAGTAAGAGTTGGGTATGATTACGGATAATCATCATGTCTATGCCGAAAGGTCCCACATAGCCATTGAGAAGAGACATACCACAAATCTTTTCTTTTACTTCATCCAATAAAGAGACTGGTATATAGCGACTTATCATTTCACGCTTAGCATTCTCCGTTGCCAGCACATTTCCCGTATAGGCACCATTGGAGGTATGAAAGAGAGAGAGTCCCAGATAACGGATTCCACTCTCGGTGGACTCAAACTCCATACCAAAATCTTTTACTTTTTCATAGTATGGCTCTGCCATCACACCACCTTGTTTCGACAACAGGTTACGCAGCCATCCACGATGGTAATCGTTCAGTTCACCATCAATGAAACGGATTCCCCTGCCACTGGAACTCCAGGGTGCCTTCAACACCAGCCGGGAATGAAGTCCCAACTGCCGCTCCACCGCCTCTAACGACTCACACAGCACAGCCTCACCGACGGTTCCGTTGATGCGGAGAAGCGACAACAACTGTGCTGCCGTCTGCCGGTGTGACAAGGTACGGATGCGCTCCAGCTGGCTGTCGGAAGGAAGCAGAGAGAGAGGAGCTCCTGCCCTTTCCAGCTCTCGCCTGACGGCTTTGTCCCAGCCCCATACCGAGATACTGTTTGTTTCACCCCATGGAACAAAATGTTCCACCCCATGGAACAAAGTGTTCCACCCCATGGAACAAAGTGTTCCACCCCATGGAACAAAACGTTTCCTTAGTCTTTCCCATGTCTTGACAGCATACTCCACGTTCTCCACCATTATCACGTCGCCCTCTTCTGCCCACAGAGCGGGCAGGAAACCCAGGTCCGCCCGCAGTTGCCTACCGGCATGAGGGGCTGTGAAATTAGACAGATTGCTTGCTAAGGCAATGTCATGCTCAGGGTTGAATATGTGTAATTTTGCCATTTCGCATGCAAAGATACATATTTTATTCGCAATTTATTTGTATAATTGGAAAAATATCAGTAATTTTGCGACATTATATATTAATAATATTGTACTAGACATGAAACCAGTAAAGATTCTCAGTGTGGACGACGAGATGGACCTCGAGCTCCTGTTAACACAATATTTTAGACGCAAGATCCGTAAGGGCGAGTATGAGTTCTTTTTTGCACATAACGGCTTGGAAGCACTTACCGTCCTGTTGAAAGAGAAAGATATTAATATCATTCTTTCCGATATCAACATGCCGGAAATGGACGGACTGACCCTGCTCACCAAGATTAACGAGATGCAGAACCCCGCCATGAAATGCATCATGGTATCGGCATACGGTGATATGGGGAATATCCGCTCCGCCATGAACAACGGTGCTTTCGACTTTGCCACAAAGCCTATTGACCTGGACGATCTGAGTGTAACGATAGAGAAGGCAATAGAGCAGATTGATTATATCAAGAAAGCACAGGCAGAGCACTCACAGTTGGAGCTGCTGAAGACCGACCTCGCCGTAGCCCATGAGATACAACAGGCGATCCTGCCACGCATCTTCCCTCCCTTCCCTGAGAATGAGAAGGAGATTGACCTGTCGGCACTGATGGTTCCCGCTAAGGATGTGGGAGGTGACTTCTACGACTTCTTCCGTATTGATGCCAACCGCATCGGCATTGTCATTGCGGATGTCAGTGGAAAAGGTGTTCCCGCAGCTATTTTCATGGCTGTCAGCAGGACGCTGATACGTACAGTGGGACTGCAAGATTATCCACCTGCCAAAACCATCATCAAGTCGAACGACCTGCTGAGCTCAGAGTCTGTGGACTGTATGTTCGTCACTGTTTTCTATGGCATCTACCATATCGACACCGGTGAGTTGGAATACTGCAATGCCGGACATAACTCTCCCTACATCATGCGGGCTAACGGCAGCGTAGAGCAGATGCCTACGAGTACTAACTGCGTTGTCGGTGTGATGGAGAACCTGACCTATGAGAGCGGCAGCGCACATTTAGAGGTTGGTGACACAATAATGATGTATACAGATGGTGTGAACGAGGCATTCAACCGCGAACTTGAGGAATATGGAGAAGCGCGCATGGAGAAGATTCTGGGCGAACTGAACGGCAAGGACTGCCGCGAGGTGATTGAAGGTCAGTTGGCAGACATACGGAAGTTCACTGACGGTGCTGAACAGAGTGACGACATCACCATTATGGCATTGAAACGCAAAGCATGAAAAAACGTCTAAGAATCATCAGTCTCGCCATTGTAGCACTGGCTCTTTTTGCTATTGGATACACGGCATGGGAGATGCATGAACGATATTCCGAGGAGAAGGCTAAGGTCATGGAACTGGAAAACCGGTTGGCAACGCTCTCCTTGCAGGAGAAGCAGTCCGCTGTTATGCAGAGTGTCAATGCGCAGATGGAGGAGATAGCCAACCAGCAGCGTATCATCAGTGATGAGCAGCGTGATGAGGCAGAGCAACAGAGTCGTATCGCCAATGAGATGAGGCAGCATGCCGAACAAGAGCGGCAGAACGCCCAAGAGGCTGAGAAAAGGGCTTTGGAGGCTTCAGAGGTTGCCAAAGGACAGCGTGTCATTGCGGAGAATGAGCGTGTGCAGGCAGAATTCTCCAAACGGGTGGCAGACACACTGAGCTATATCGCCATGGCACGAAGCATCGGCAACGTGGCGATTACCCAGCAACGTACAGGCAATAAGCAGTTGGCTGCCCTCCTCGCCTATGCGTCCTACATTTTCACCAACCGTTATCATGGAGACGTGTACCATCCTTCCATCTATGAGGCAATGACACTGACCAGCGGTACCCAGCGCAGATGGTCTATAGCCAATGGCTCCATCATGAAGACGCTTATCATACCGGGGTCTACGAGTTTCATAAGTATCAGCACTTATGGTGAGATCATGCGTCACACGAAGGTCAATGACAACCTGAAGACCAGTACGGTATACAGTAACAAATATCTTGATTTCCGCGATATATATATTAATAAGGAAAGAACATTCTATGCGGTCAGCCACACTGGTCAGCTGGTGGTCAGCAAGGAGAATGGCAAGGTGCATGTCGTGAATATCGACGGTGCCATTCATCCTTTCAGAATCTTCACCATCAAAGAGGATGAGCTTATCGTAACAGCTGAACAGAGCGTCCACATCATTGATGCCCGCACCCTCAGACCCATCAGGACACTTCCCTTGGGTTTCAAGACATCCATCGCAGGATGGAAGAACGGACAGATAGTCCTCTTCGACCGCTCAGGAAACATGTACCTGCTCAACAAGGATATCTCAAAAGCTGTCAAGCAGCCCCTGCCTTTCAAAGGGCGTGTGATGTCGTATAACTACAACTCCCAGACCAAGCAACAGGCATTTGGCATGTACGACGGAACCATCTACTACTTTGAGCCTTCCGGCAAGATGCATAAACTGGTGGGACATAACTCCCGCGTGTCAAGAATCAATTATGACAAGACACGCCTGTATTCTTCCAGCTACGACGGTACCGTCAAGTTCTGGAATATCTCAAGCGAGAAAATCGAACCGATTAACATCATCAACTCCCGACAATGGATTATCAGTCTTAGCTTTGACTTAACCAAGAAATTCGTATGGACGGGTGACCAGAACGGAAACCTGACGGAGACGATGATTGACGTGGCTGAGATGGCTAAGAGAGTAAAGGCAAACCTCAAGCGAAACCTGACCCATGAGGAATGGAACTACTATATCGGCAAGAACATTCCTTATGAGACATTTATCGGAAAGGAGGCAACACGATGAACAGACGGACACTCTTGACATGGCTCTTCCTCACCTGTATCCTGTTAGGAGCAGGTGCGCAAGGAGTCCCATTCTACCACAATATCAGTGCCGCTACCTACAAGGCTCATAATCAGAACTTCGATATAGAGTTTGATAATGACGGTATCCTTTATGTCGCTAATTTCGAGGGACTCCTCTATTACGACAATTCCAAATGGAATTTGTTATACACCCCTGCCCTCACCCGTGTCACGGTCTTACTCAAAGACTCCAAAGGAAAGGTATGGGCTGGCGGCTATAATTTCTTCGGTTATGTGAAAGCTGGCAAGAACGGTATCCTGGAACTGAAGAGTCAGGATGAGCAGCATGAGATCAAAGGAGAGGTTCAGCATATTTGGGAGAGCCACGGAGATATCTATTTTGCGGTCAGCAACGGCAAGACCTATACCGCCAAACAGAACAAGGTCTATCAGACTGCCGATGTACTTCCCATCCCTTATGACTATACACCTGTCATTAATAACGCCACCGTCAACTGGAGAGAGGACATCGGTAACGGGATGACAGCTGTTGCTACAGAGTCAGAAGGTCTCGTCATCATCAACAGCAGCGGCAGTATTCTCTATCAACTGAAAGAAGAAAACGGATTATGCTCAGATAATATCGCCAGTCTTGCCTATAACAAGCATGGACTGTTATGGGGTGCCACTGACAATGGGCTTTTCGTCGTACAGGTTCCATCACCCTACAGTCATTTCAGTCAAGATCAAGGATTGCGCGGAGAGGTGCTCTCTCTGGCAAAAATCAATGAACAGATATATGCAGGCACATTGAACGGACTATTCCGTCGCGACCGGCATTCATTTGTTCATATTGAAAAAGTAAACTATGCCTGTTGGCAACTGATCAATTATGAAGGAGGACTGTTAGCGGCAACCTCCAATGGCGTGTATAAGATAGCCGCAAACGGAGCTGTCAACCATCTGACTACGTCAAGTACTATGTCCATCCTGGCTGATGGTAACGGATTCTACACGGGTGAGCTTGACGGTGTGTTCTATCATGTGGCAGGAAGAACACCGGTGAAGGTCTGCGAGGCGGAGCGTGTCACAAAGTTCATGAAAGACAATAAGGGTGTTATATGGATGCAAAACCTTTATGGAAGAATCTGGAATAACGAGAGTGGAACATTTGTCATGAAGGAAGACCGCAGTGTCAAAGACGAGATATCCACACTCGTGATGTATCAGAACAAACCTACCATTGTTACTGCCAGTGCCACCAAGCCTTTCCCCTACCCGCTTTTCTCGTATACGGACTCAGAAGGCATATTGTGGCTGACCAATAACAAGGGTAAAAGTCTTTATGCCCTGACAAACGGTTCGATGAATAACATATGGAACAAGATCGTCTATCCACTCACGGATAATAATATCCGTACCATTTTGCATGATGGTGATCAGATATGGCTGGGCAGTGCAAATGGGGCTATTGTCGCGGACATATCACGGAATGACCCGACGAAGACCACACCTGAAGTGTTTATACGCTCAATCATTATCAATGATGACAGTATCGCTTGGGGTGGTTTTGGAGAGCTCCCCACGCACATGGACTTTAAGGACGACGAGCGTACCATTGCCATCCGCTATGCCGTGGCATATCCCTCTCTGCTCTTACGGTCGCAATACCGTTATCGCATCAATGGCGGCAAATGGAGCTCATGGGATTATGACACCTATACAGAGTATAATAACCAACCGTATGGAAAATATGTTTTTGAGGTTCAGTCACGTGATGCCTTTGGACAAACCTCAGAAATAGTCAGTTTCTCTTATGAGATAGAACTACCTTTCTATCTTCGTTGGTATATGATGGTACTTTACGCCATCCTGTTTATCATGCTAGCCTATGTCACGGTACAATGGCGTATCCGTAAGCTCAGAAAAGACAAGATACAGTTGGAGAATATCGTTCAGGAGCGTACCGCTGAGGTGGTCAAGCAGAAAGACGAGATTGAGGAGAAGTCAAAGAAACTGGAGACTGCGTTGACTGAACTGAGTGAGACCCAGCATGAACTGGTACGACAGGAGAAAATGGCTACGGTGGGTAAGCTCACACAGGGTCTGATTGACCGTATCCTGAATCCTCTGAACTATATCAACAACTTCTCCAAGCTCTCCCAAGGTCTGGTGGATGACGTGAAAGCGAATATCGATGATGAGAAAGAGAACATGGATCCTGAGAACTATGACGACACCATCGATGTACTCAGTATGCTGAAAGGTAATCTGGAGAAAGTCAGCGAGCACGGTGCCAATACCACCCGCACGCTGAAGGCTATGGAGGAGATGCTGAAAGACCGTTCCACCGGTATCGTGAAAATGGATCTCATCCCTCTGATACGGAAGGACGAGGAGATGGTGGGTACCTACTATCATGATAAGATTAATGAATATCATATCAAGATTGGCTTCACCTATCCTTCCACACAGATCTTTATCAACGCTAACCCAGAATTGTTGAGCACAACATTCATGAGCCTGCTGAACAATGCAGTATATGCTGTCATCAAGAAATCCAAGAGACAACAAGGCTCTCCTGAGGTCAGTCTTACGGTAACCATTGAAGACAGTCAAGTGATGATAAAGATACTGGACAACGGAATAGGTATCGAAGAGAAAATTATCAATAAGATCTTTGACCCCTTCTTCACCACCAAGACGACGGGTGAAGCTTCCGGTGTCGGTCTATACCTCAGTCGTGAGATTATACAGAACTATGGTGGTGACATCACGGTGAGGTCAGTGAAAAATGAATATACAGAATTTACCATATTATTACCTATTATAAAGAACTGACGGCTATGGAGAAACAAATTGACACTTTACAGCAACAGTTGAAGCAACAAGAAAAATTGGCATCCTTAGGTATGCTGAGTGCGGGTATCGCCCATGAGATACAGAACCCACTGAACTTTGTCATCAATTTCAGCAAGATGTCCGACAAATTGCTGAAAGACTTGACGGAGATTGTTGAGGACAATGAGGAAAACATCTCCGAGGATGACCGCGAGGAAGTAGAGGACATCATCGCTGACCTGAAGGAAAACATGGCGAAAATCGTGGAACATGGTGAGCGTGCCATCAGCATCATCCAAGGAATACTGTTAGTGTCCAGAGGTAAGGAGAATGAGTACCTCCCCTCTGATGTCACTCATATTGTCAAGGAATATGTATGGCTCTCCTATCATGCCATGCGTGCCGACCATAAGAACTTCAATGTCACCATTCATGAGGAATATCAAGAAGACATCCCCAAGATGATGGTGATTCCGCAGGACTTGAGCCGCGCCATCCTGAACCTGATGAACAACTCATGCTACACCATCTGGCATAAGTCGCAACGTCTGGGAGAAGAATTCAAGCCTACCATTGATGTCAAAGTATCTTTCTCTGACCAAAAGCTCAATATCAGTATTAGGGATAATGGAGAGGGTATGACTGATGAGGTGAAGCAACGACTCTATGAGAACTTCTTCACCACCAAACCCGCAGGACAGGGCACTGGTCTCGGTATGGCGATTACGAAAGATATTATAGAAAACAAGCACAACGGGACACTGACTTTTGAGAGCGAGGAAGGTCAGGGTACCACTTTCTATATCACTATACCCGTTAAACAGTCATGAGGAAAATTATTTTCACCTTATTATTATTATTAGGAAGTACCTTCAGTGCCAATGCCCAGGGACAATACGAGCAGTATCGCAGTGTCTATGACATGGCTGAGGAAAACTATAACATCGGTAAGATTGACGAGGCAGAGCAGATACTGACGGAAAACCTGAAGAAATTTCCCAGCAATCTCCGTCAGAGTGTCTATAGACTGTTGGCTCTCTGTAGTCTGGGGAATGACCTGGAAGTAGAGGCAGAGGAACGCACCCGCCTGTTATTACAGGAGAATCCCTATTATACGGCAAGTGCCAACGACCCTCAGCGGTTCATCGACATGGTTGAGCGCATCAAGAAAGGACTTACCGCGACAATCACCACTGCATCCAGCCAGGCAGAAAGTCTGAACGAGGTTCCTGTGCCCACTACGCTGATAACGGCGGAGATGATTAAGAATTGTGGAGGACGCAACCTGCAGGAGGTACTTGCTGCCTATGTTCCTGGCATGACCATCGTAGACTGCGACGATGATATCAACATCGCCATGCGCGGTATCTACAGCAACGGACAGGAGAAAATCCTCATCATGCTCAACGGTCACCGTCTGAACAGCTATGCCACCAATATCGCCGCCCCCGACTTCAGTATTTCACTCGACAAGGTGAAGCAGATAGAGGTGCTGCGCGGACCGGCCTCATCACTCTACGGTGGTGTGTCGCTTACAGCCGTAGTTAACGTCATCACATGGCAGGGTGCTGATATTGATGGTATCGAGGTACATGCAGGTGCTGGCAGCTACGGACAGTTGAAAGCATCCATGATGCTGGGTAAACGCTATTTCGATCTCGACCTGCTCATCTGGGGAGGCCTCTATAAGGCAAAAGGTCAGAAAATCTATGTACCGGATGAGGAAACTGGTCTTAAGCGGGAAGGTGGAAATGCGATTGTTGGTGGTATTGGACCCAAACCATCCTACGATGTCGGTGCACAGCTGAAATACAAGAATCTGAGTTTCCTTTACAACGCTCAGTTCTCGCAGATTATCTCGCCCATGACACTCAATGTCCTGTTCACGCCTTATGACTACGACAAATACCGGTCATTCAATGGCATCAAACCCAGTTTCGCCACTCTCTCCCACCATGGTGAACTTAATTACGGACAACAACTGGGTAACGTATACCTGAAAGGAACGGTCACCTACGACAATAGTGACCTGACACACTATCAGGTCATCTCTGACAATCCTGCCGCCTCTATCATCCCGTCACTTCCTATTCAAGGTGACTTGAAAAAAACACTCATCAACAGCAACGGTGGTCTTTCGCGTTATCTCAACGGACAAGAGCATACCATTGGTGGTAAGATTCAGGGGGACTGGAGTTACATAAACAGTAAACATCACAAGGGTATTCTCTCTTTCGGTGCCGAATACAGCTACTTCCAACTCGACGACGTACAATACATGTTTGGCTATAACTTCGATAAACAAGCTACGAGTAACGACAGCATTCCAATACTTGGCAAGGGACATGAGAGCAATATCAACAGCTACGTACAGCTGAAACACCATTGGGGACCGTTCATCCTCAACGCTGGTCTGCGCTTCGACTATAAGAACCGCTATAACGACACGAAGATTCGCGAGTTCTCACCTCGTGTGGCGCTCATCTTTGTTCAGCCGAAGTGGAACGTCAAACTCAGCTACTCCAAGTCGTTTATTGATGCGCCATACATGTATCGCAAGATTAACCTCTTCCTCGCCACCTTTGCAGGATACAAAGACCTTGCTACCGAGCTCGATCCAGAAGCACTTCATTCTTACCAGCTCACCTTCGGTGCCAACCAATGGCTGCCTGGGCTCGACTTTGAAATCAATGGATTCTATAACCGTGCCAGAGACATCATCTATATGAACATCATTGAGCATGAGAACTCCGGTAGCAGTGATATCTATGGAGTAGAACTCTCCGCCAAATACAAGTATCGCAACTTCACGGCGAACCTCAGTGCCGCTTGGCAGGATGTCAAGAAATCGTCTATTAATAACACAGAGTTCAATTTTGCCTTCTGCACACCCAAACTCTCTGTCAGTACGGTATTGGCATGGCAGGCAACCAAATGGCTTAATGTGCATGGGCACATCGACTATTACAGCAGTCAGAAATCCTGGACGACAGACGCAATTGGATACGCACTTTTTAATGGAGCAACGAATCATTACGGAGAAATGTATAAACAGTGGATGATAAATCCAACTCCGGAAAACGAAAAGTTAATGAACCAAGCTGAGATGGCAATGTATGAGGCATATCAAAAAGTCAACGTCACCCACGACTTCAGTCCACGTGTTCTCTTCGACCTCGGTGCTACCTGCAAGTTTGGTAAGCTGACCATCTCCGCTGACGTGAAGAACCTGTTCAACAAGAGCTACAAGCAGAGCGGTCTGAACACAGGCCCCATCCCTCAGAAAGGTCGCTGGTTCATGTTTGATATCGGATATAAATTCTAAGGAAAGGAGCTGCTAAGGCTCCTTTTCTTATTTAGATAGAACAAAAATAATGCTTTTTCACAAGATTTTGCAATCTCTGCTTTGCAAATTGCGGGAAATGTATTACCTTTGCATCTGTTTTAAAACAAATCTAATTAAATGGAGGCTTTTTTTCGTACGCATCGTTACTTGGTAGAGCATGTGAATGCTCCGGTCCGTCGCACCCTGATGGATGAGATTGACTGGAACGACCGCATGATAGGTATCAAGGGAACGAGGGGGGTCGGTAAAACCACTTTCCTATTGCAATATGCGAAAGAACATTTCAGTATCCAGGACAAACAATGCCTCTATATCAACATGAACAATTTCTATTTCCAGGGACGCGGCATTGCCGACTTTGCCGGTGAGTTCTACCATAATGGAGGACGCGTACTGCTAATAGACCAAGTGTTCAAACAAACCGATTGGTCGAAGGAACTGCGCCGTTGTTATGACGAGCATCCGGGACTTAAAATCGTATTCACCGGCTCCAGTGTGATGCGGCTGAAAGAGGAGAATCCTGAACTGAATGGTATTGTAAAAAGTTACAACCTGCGCGGTTTCTCTTTCCGTGAGTTCATCAACCTGATGACAGGTAACGACTTCAAGCCATACACCCTTGATGAGATTCTCCATAACCATGAGCACATCATCAAACAGATACTGCCGAAAGTATCTCCTAACAAATACTTTCAGGATTACATTCACCATGGTTTCTATCCCTTCTTTCAAGAGCACCGTAACTACAGCGAGAACCTCTTGAAGACGATGAACATGATGACAGAGGTAGATATTCTGTTAATCAAGCAGATTGAGTTGAAATACCTCTCCAAAATCAAGAAACTGTTCTATGAGCTTGCAGAAGAAGGTCCCAAGGCTCCTAATGTCAGCAAACTCGCCAAGGACATAGAGACCAGCCGCGCTACTGTCATGAATTACATCAAATATCTGACAGATGCCCGCCTGCTCAACATGATATATCCCGTGGGGGAAGACTTTCCCAAAAAGCCTTCAAAGGTAATGCTTCACAACTCCAACCTGCTTTATGCCATCTACCCTATTCATGTAGAGAAGCAGGACGCTATGGAGACATTCTTCGTTAATTCCTTGTGGAAAGACCATAAGGTCAACCAAGGCTCCCGTGACTCTATTTATATCGTAGACGAGAAAATCAAGTTCCGCATTTGTGATGCGGACATCCATTATAAAATAAGGTATGCGCCCGACACTATTTATGCCCGTTATAATACGGAGATAGGCAAGGACAATCAGATACCTCTATGGTTACTTGGATTCTTATATTGACAAGACAACGAAATATCGAAATATCGAAAAGTATTAATTTTTAATGACTAAACAAATGGCAAAAGAAAAAAAGTTTATCACATGTGATGGTAACGAGGCTGCGGCTCACGTGAGCTATATGTTCTCTGAGGTAGCTGCTATCTACCCCATCACCCCGTCATCTCCTATGGCGGAGCATGTTGACGAGTGGGCTGCCCGTGGTCGCAAGAACCTCTGGGGTCAGACCGTCAGTGTTCAGGAAATGCAGTCTGAGGCTGGTGCTGCCGGTGCCGTTCACGGTTCTCTGCAGGCTGGTGCCCTCACCACTACGTTCACTGCTTCTCAGGGTCTTCTCTTGATGATTCCTAACATGTACAAGATTGCCGGTGAGTTGATTCCTTGCGTATTCGACGTTTCCGCCCGTACGCTTGCCTCTCACTCTCTCTGTATCTTCGGTGACCACCAGGACGTAATGGCTTGCCGCCAGACTGGTTTCGCTATGCTTTGCGAGGGTTCCGTACAGGAGGTAATGGATATGACCGCTGCTGCTCACCTTGCCTCTCTGGAGACTTGCGTACCTTTCGTTAACTTCTTCGATGGTTTCCGCACCTCTCACGAGTATCATAAGATTGAGCTGCTCGACCAGGAGGATGTTCGTCCTCTCGTAAAGGAAGAGTACATCAAGCGTTTCCGCGACCGTGCTATGTCACCAGAGCGTCCTATCACCCGTGGTACCGCTGAGAACCCTGAGACCTTCTTCACACACCGTGAGGCTTGCAACCCCTACTACGATGCAGTACCTGAGGTTGTAGAGAAGTATCTGGGTGAGTTGTCTAAGATCACCGGCCGTGAGTATCACCTCTTCTCTTATTATGGAGCCGAGGATGCTGACCGCATGATTATCCTGATGGGTTCTGCTACTGATGCTGCCCGTGAGGCTATCGACTACCTGAACGCCAATGGTCAGAAGGTAGGTATGATCTCTGTTCACCTCTATCGTCCATTCTCAGTGAAGCACCTGCTTGCTTCTGTTCCTAAGTCAGTGAAGCGCATTGCCGTTCTTGACCGCACGAAGGAGCCAGGAGCTAATGGTGAGCCTCTGTATCTCGATGTCAAGGATGCATACTATGACGTGGAGGACCGTCCTCTCATCGTAGGTGGCCGTTATGGTCTTGGTTCTCACGATACAACTCCCGCTCAGATCATCAGCGTGTTCAACAACCTCGCTATGCCCGAGCCTAAGAACCACTTCACAATTGGTATCGTAGACGACGTTACCTTCACCTCACTGCCTGAGGTTGAGGAGATTGCCCTCGGTGGTGCTGGCATGTTCCAGGCTAAGTTCTTCGGTCTGGGTGCTGACGGTACCGTAGGTGCTAACAAGAACTCTGTGAAGATTATCGGTGACAACACCAACAAGTACTGTCAGGCATACTTCTCTTACGACTCTAAGAAGTCGGGAGGTTTCACCTGCTCTCACCTGCGTTTCGGTGACACACCTATCCGCTCTACCTATCTGGTAACCACACCAAACTTCGTGGCTTGCCACGTACAGGCTTACCTCCACATGTACGACGTTACCCGTGGTCTGCAGAAGAACGGTCAGTTCCTGCTGAACACCATCTTCGACGCTGACGAGCTGGAGAAGTTCATGCCTAACAAGGTAAAGCGTTACTTCGCACAGAACAACATCACTGTATATACTATCAACGCTACGAAGATCGCACAGGAGATTGGTCTGGGCAACCGTACCAACACCATCCTGCAGTCTGCATTCTTCCGTATCACCGAGGTCATCCCTGTAGAGCTTGCCGTTGAGAAGATGAAGGCTGCTGCCTTGAAGTCTTACGGTGCCAAGGGTCAGGACGTAGT
>Ga0247611_10001356_pt1 | contig 43954 bp, 34 predicted proteins | sample 177DNAGHGhighgp2_FD_192422 | JGI IMG/M metagenome (GOLD analysis project Ga0247611, IMG submission 192422) | Sheep rumen microbial communities from Palmerston North, Manawatu-Wanganui, New Zealand - 1770 DNA GHGhigh gp2 | ecosystem: Host-associated > Mammals > Digestive system > Stomach > Rumen... | reverse complement strand
AGATGAGCGGCTCGTCGTCGCTATGTTCTTTGGCATACTTGTGCTTCACGTCGACGTAGATGCTCGATGCCGACTCAACCTCGAACACATGTTTAAACCCTAAATCCTTCAGTGCTGCGTAGATGCGCGACACGCGTATGTCGTCGGGGAATTGCCCCAGAAACACCGCAGGCAGCAGGGCAACAGAGTGGGGGAACTCATGCACCATCTTGAAGTCGTCCTGCTTGATGTAGATGGCGTCGACAGGGCATGCCTCGTGGCATTTGCCGCAGTCGATGCAGCGGTCCTCCATGATAATAGCTTTGCCGTTGATGATACGTATGGCCTCGGTGGGACATATCTTCATACAGCGCGAGCAACCGATACAGTTGCCCTCATCTATCTCCAGGGCGTGGTAAAACATGTGTGTCTATTATTATATTGTTAAACAAACTTGACCATCATCTCGACCGTAGTGCCCACCCCGACCTCGGAGGTGACATTCAGTATGTCGACATTCTTCTTCATGTTGGGAAGGCCCATGCCGGCTCCGAACCCCATGTCACGTACCTCTGGGCGTGCAGTGGAGTAGCCCTCCTGCATGGCTTGTGCGATGTCGGGGATGCCGGGACCCTTGTCGGCCACCACCATGTGGATTTTGTCTGCCTCGATGTCGACCAGCACTTTACCGCCATAGGCGTGGGCTATAGCGTTAACCTCTGCCTCGTACAAGGCCACTACCACCCGTTTTACTATCTGCGGGGCAACCCCCAACTGCTTGAGGGTCTTCTTCACCGAACTCGATGCCGTGCCGGCATTGGTGAAGTCACCTTCTATTACAGTATACTCTTGATGCATAATGTCTTTTTGTTCTTAGGGGTTAGTATAAAGGCTGGATGCCGGCGTCGAACAGCAGGCCGCAGGTCTTGAACATGGAATAGCTGGTGGCTATCAGCACCATGTCGTTGTCTTCGGCCAGCTCAACCATGTCGGCCGTCGGTTTCTTGTTGCGCACAAATACCACAATATCAAGAGTGGCCATGTCGCAGGTTCTGATGGTCTGCACGTTGCAGAGCCCGGTTATCAGCATGGGTGTATCCTTGAGTGTCAACACATCGCTCATCAGGTCCGATGCGAATGCGGTGGTCACTTCTTCATTCAGGCGTTCCTCGCCAAGATACACTGTAGCATTGAGCGTTTCAACTATTTCTCGCAGTGTCATGATAATAATAGTTTAGTTCTGATATATTAAAATGAATTTGCAAATATACGAAAAAAAATTAATATGTTAACTCCATTACGAAAAAAAAGTGTGCCCTATGTTCGTCATATCATGCCCTTTTGACACACATTTATCACATATTCAGGCGTATGCCGAGGCTCAGCTGGCTATCGCAGTGCCGCCTGTTTTTCCCCAGTCTCCAGAAGAGGGTGGGGCGAAGTACGGTCTTTCGCGTGCCGTTTCCCGTGAGACCAGAATCGGTCAAACAGACCTGAAAAGGACGAGATTGGTTTGGGGGTAGGCCTAATGACCTATTGGGGTTAAATGTTGCCTTGAGGGGGCGCTACTGTTTGTAGGATTCGATCCATTTTATGGCGTCCTCTAGCGGAGTCTCGCTGACGACGTCGGGAGCTATCGGGTCGTCGCAAAAGACCTCGCCCGTTCGCGCCACATCTTCGCCGATGTTGAGTATCAGCATCGTTCTTTTTGAGTTGTAAATAAACAAAAAAATGTAACTGAACATATAGTTCGGTAGGCGGGTAGTCGACAACTAGTGGAGGTTGACTGAAAGTAGCCTTAATGACCGGTTCGGGTTAAGTCAATGCATAACGCGCGGATTAGTATATGGTAGGGGGGAGAAAAGCTTCGGGATGGACAATAAAACAGGCAAGATGGCGTTTTGAAACCAATAAGATATGCAATTCTAAATGACAATACTATGGATGCAACAGCCTCTGTTATTATTCCGCCTAGCCTGAAAAGGGGCGACAAGATAGCCATTGCAGCTCCGGCACGAAAAATCAGTGCCGAAGAGTTGAAGCCTGCGCTTGATTTGTTCGGCTCGTGGGGGCTTGAAGTGGCGTTGCCCGACCACCTGTTCGACACCTGCAACCAGTTTGCCGGCTATGACGACACGCGTGCCGCTGTGATGCAGCAGCTGCTCGATGCCCCAGAGGTGAAGGCCATTGTGTGTGCCCGCGGGGGGTACGGCACGGTGCGCATTGTGGACCGCTTGGACTTCTCGGGCTTTGCACGCAATCCCAAATGGATTGTGGGATATAGCGATATCACAGTGTTGCATAGCCATATCCACCGGCATCTGAATGTTGCCACTTTGCACGCCACCATGCCTATCGACATCCCTGCCGTGGCTGCGACAGACCTTTGTCCCGCAACCGAGTCGTTGCGCAGGATGCTTTGGGGCGAGACGGTGCAGTACCGCTGTGGGGGACATCCCCTCAACCGTATCGGCGCCGCTACGGGACAACTGGTGGGTGGCAACCTGTCGATTCTGTACAGCCTCTGTGGCTCGGGCAGCGACATTGATACCCGTGGCAAAATCCTATTTATCGAAGATTTGGACGAATATCTCTATCACATCGACCGCATGATGATGAATCTGAAACGCAGCGGACACTTGGCTGGGTTGGCCGGGCTGGTGGTTGGCCGGATGAGCGACATGCACGACAATGCCGTCCCTTTTGGAAGGACGGCGGAGCAGATTGTGTCCGACGCGGTGGCGGAGTACGGCTATCCTGTGTGCTTTGGATTTCCTGCCGGACATATCGGCACGGAGAACCTAGCGTTGGCGATGGGACAGCAGGTGCGGCTAGAGGTCGACGGTGGCAGTGAGTTGCTTTTTTTGAATCAATCCCCATTCGGCCATTATGCCGACTAGTATTTGAGGTGAATTGTAGGGCATAGATTAGGGTTTATTTACATGGCGCTTTGGCTGTGCATTTTTTATCTTTTGTATGCTCTCCCTAAATAATAGATAAGATTCGGGCAATGAGAAAGTAATGTGTACAACACAGGGACAACCGACTGTCTTCGTACATCACATCCTTCAGCGTTTTCGATTTCCTAATGACCTGTTTTGTCGTTTTTTCTCTCATAGAAATAATGTAGAAAAAAAATAGAGAGTAAATAGAAAATACATAGGATATAAAAGGCTAGGGGACATAATGGTTAGTGAGAGCGTGGTTTTAGCCTTTTCGGGGTGGGGATAGGATGGTATAATAATCCCCAATTGGTCATTGGGGTTAAAAAACACTGTCGCAAAGCAACTTTTTTTTGCGTATCAAAAAAATAGTTGTATTTTTGCATTTTAAAAATCAACAGTTATGCTGCTGATATATGTTCCAAAACTGACCAACCGTGCAGGCTACACAATCAATGTGGTCATGCGGAATATATTGCAAACCGATTTTGCCATCACTACCGATGTACATGCATTCAAGAGCCATGGAGGGGCTCGACTTTGCTACGCTTTAAGACCAGTGGAGGGCTGCGACGCGCCTTTTCAGAAGGCAGCTCGGATATTGTTTGAAACCAGTATCGAGGAGCAAGAATGCCATTGCTTTGATTTCGAGGGAAGGAAGGTGCTGTTCCCCGTCTACGGTTACGACACGGTGCTGCCATTCGATCCCTTTGCCGCCTCGTTTTTCATGCTGTCTCGTTATGAGGAGTATCTGCCGCATCGCAAGGATGAACACGGCCGATTTTTGGCGTCGGAAAGCATTGCTTACCGTGAGGGGTTTCTGCAGTCCGCTGTGGTTGACCGCTGGGCGTTTATGCTCAGGGATGTTTTGGTTGCTCGCTACCCTGAGTTGCAGTTCAGAGCACGCACATTTATGTTTGAGCAGACGGTTGACATCGACGCTGCTTATTGCTATCTGCACAAGGGCGCTTTCCGAACAGTGACCGGTTTGATGCGTGATGGCATCCATCGGCACGATATGGATGAGATATGGCATAGACTGAGGGTGTTGCGTGGGAAAGAAGAAGACCCGTACGATACTTTCGACTATATTCTCGACATGAGTCAGAAATATGTGCCCCACAGCAATTTGATTTTCTTTGCACTGATGGGCGATTATGGCATCTACGACAAGCCCGCTTCGCCGTATTGCAACGAGTTCAGGCAGTTGCTGCAGCATCTGGGTGATTATGCCAAGATGGGTGTCCATGGGTCGTATTATTCATCAGAGGAGCCAGCAAGGCTGGAACGCGAGATTCAGCGCCTGTCGGATATTCTGCACAGGCCAATTGTGCGCAACAGGTTCCATTTCCTGCGGTTCAACTTGCCGTATGCCTATCGCAATCTGGTGCAGCGCAGTGTGTTGCATGACTATTCGATGGGGTATGCCGAGCATCCTGGGTTCCGATGCGGTACATGCACCACGGTGCCTTTCTTCGACTTGAACAGCGACCAGGAGTCGCAACTGAGTATGCACCCCTTTGTCGTTATGGACGCAACATTCAATAGGTACATGAGGGTGTCTCCCGACGAGGCTATCAAACTGACGAGGGCTTTGATGGATGAAGTGCGCGAGGTGCAAGGGACTTTCTGCTGCGTCTTCCACAACCAGAATCTGAGCGACGATTTTGAATGGAAGGGCTGGAGAGTGTTGTATGAGGATGTGCTGGAGTACGCTACGCGACAGTGATGCTTTCTGCTGATTTACAGACTACTGTTTACTCAATTAAGATATATACTATGATAAACTACAAAGAGAAATTGCATGACATAAAGGCTTTTGTGTTTGATTTCGACGGCGTGATGACCGACGGAAACGTTTGGACTTATGCCGACGGTGAAACGGTGCGTTGTGGCAATATCAAGGACGGTTTCGCCATCCAGTATGCCGTGAAGAAAGGGTATGTGGTTGCACTCATCTCGGGTGCCACATCGTTGAGTATTGACAACCGGATGGCGGCCTTGGGTGTGAAACAGTGTTTCACGGGTTGCGCCAACAAGATGAAGACCTATCACGATTTCCTGTCCGCCAATGGCTTGGAGGAACATCAGGTGGTGTGCATGGGCGACGATATCCCCGATTATGAGATTATGTCGCATTGCGGTGTGGCGGCATGTCCTGCCGACGCAGCCACAGAGATAAAGCAGATTAGCGACTATATATCTTTGTATGGCGGAGGACGAGGCTGCGTACGCGATATTATTGAGCAGGTGATGAGACTGCAAGGTAAATGGTTTGACCCGTCGGTGGTAAATCACGAGGCTATGAATTGGTAATTAACTAAATATATTTTGTTATCGAGCGAGTTTTATCCATATTGATGTTGATGTCGATGCTGTCCGCCGGAGCGCAGACCGATACTGTCAAATCGGGCAGGACATCCGAATCACAGCCCAAGGGCACTGTGATGCTTGGGACGTATTATTCCGACAGGTTTGTGGGGAGAAAGACGTCCAACGGTGAGATTTTCAGGCAGAACCAGTATACGGCAGCGCATAAAACGATTCCAATGGGGACATATCTGTTGGTGACGTATCCTGTGACTAACCAGCAGATTGTGGTGAGAGTGAACGACAGGTGTCCCAGACCAGGGATTCTTGACATGACAAAACTGGCAGTTCACAGCATCGGTATCCGGGGCTCGGGCAGAGTGGTTGTCACTACCCTCGACCCGTCAACGGGTTATGCCATGTGGGTGGGCCAGGATACCCTGGCGTTGGATGCGGAGGACTATTACGCTTTTCGCGACAGGAGCCGGTCGAAGCGTATCTCGCCTTATCCTATTTCCCCTTACGATACAGAACCACCTAAGACTGGCAAGAGCCGTAAGACTTCTGAAAAGAAAAAGACCACGGTGGACGAGAATGTGGTGAATCCTAATGAGGATAAAGGTCTGCCACCAATCGACACCCTGCCTGAGGCACAACCTGTCACAAGGCCTGAGGAGAATGTGTCGGTGCAAGTGGAATCGACAGAGCGGCTGTATGACATAGAACTGTGCATCGTCAATTCGCAGATGGCTGCCCAGCGTGAGGTGGGGCGCCTGCCTAAGGAGTTGCAGGAGAAGACCCTTTTCCGCAGAAACCAGTTGAACAATCAGGTGCATGTCATCCTGTCGCTGGGCGATTCGCGCAGCCATGCTGTCCGTACCCAGGCCATGCTGATAGATGAGTTTCCCGACAGCTGTCTCATCCTTCATGAGAAGTGATTTGTGCCTCTTTTTCCTATTCGGCTAATCGGGTATTGTATCCTTGTCAAATTCAGGCATCAAGCCGTAAGATGAAAGAAAAAAAAGAAAAAAAATATAAAAAAAACATTGCATGTGAATAATTATTGCTATCTTTGCAAGTCAAAATCTGAATTGCTTTTTCGTGGGAAAAGTAGCTCAGAATGGCATATATATAAAAGAATATTAAATAGTTACATGATACTAAAATGAGTGCTCGCATGAGAATCAAACTAAGCAATAAACTGTCACTTTTGTTGATAGCATTGGGATTTTCATGTGTTGCCATGGCCCAACAGGAACCACAATTTTCGCAATACATGTTCAATAGGATGTCGTACAATCCTGGCTATGCAGGCAGCTCTGGTTCCATCTGCGCAACAGCGATGTACAGGCAACAGTGGATAGGGTTCAAACTTGACGCACCTTCATCGTCTGCCAATGCTGGTTCCACCCCTACCGACATTCTGTTCTCCTTTGACATGCCTGTGCGGTTCCTCCATGGCGGTCTGGGTCTTACCGTAGTCTCGGACAAGATTGGTTACCATGACAACATTGAATTGTCTCTCGATTATGCTTTCCGTATGTTCTGGGGTGAGGGAAACCTCTCGGCCGGTGCAGAGTTGAACGTTCTGAGCAGTTCGCTCGACAAAGGATCCCTGCAAGGTAATGACCCCAACGACCCAGTGCTTTCTCAGCTTGGCGAGTCGGCAACATTAATTGACGGTTCTGTGGGTATCTATTATCAGGTACCTGGCAAATATTACTTAGGTCTTTCTGTAAAGAATCTTTTGGCTGCTCACAGCAAAGAAATTATGTTCACCAACGCCCGCACTGTCTATGCGATGGGCGGTTATGAATATGTCCCTTCGAGTGCACCGTCTATTCGTATCAAACCTTCTGCATTGCTCAAGACTGCTAATTTCAGCCTTTTCCAAGCCGACCTTTCATGCCTTGTCGACTATCGCAACGCGTTCTGGGGCGGCATGGGATACCGTGTACAGGATGCTGTCTATTTTCTGGCTGGCGTTCACTGGAAAAAGTTGCGTATAGGTCTGTCTTATGATATCACGACAAGCCGGTTGGGTACTTTCAAACCGGGGCGAAGCATGGGTACACTTGAGTTGTACCTGAAGTTCTGCTTCAAGGTTGTTGTGCCGCGCAAACCCAATACTGTATATGGTAATACAATCTATCTCGACTAACACCGATTAAAACGTAAAAACATTTAAAAAACGAAACCTTTTGTAACATTCTTACGTATAAACAGGGACATACAAAGACACGTCAATAAAGTTAATACATTGTAATATATTAAAGTGATAAACAAAATAAAGTACTAAATATGAAAAAGTTGTTTTTCTTGTTAGCGGCCTCAGTGGTATTATTCTACGGCTGCTCGTCACAATCAGAAAATGGCGAATTGGTTGGAGTATTGGACCGCTCCCAGTTTGAAGACATTGATTTAAAGGGTATGGTCTTTGTCAACCAAGGTAACTTCAGCATGGGTGCCGGTGTTCAGAACAACACCTATGGCGTCACCTCTCAGCCACGTACTATGCAGGTGTCTTCTTTCTTCATGGATGAAACCGAGATCACCAATAACGAGTATCGCCAGTTCGTATTCTGGGTTACAGACTCTATCGTCCGCAGAATGTTGGCCGAGGCAGGTGTTGAGGGTGAATATCAGATTGAAGAGAACGAGTATGGTGAACCCCTCGATCCCCCAAAGTTGAACAAGAAAACCAAGATCCGCTGGAACGAAGCCGAGACCCGCGAGGCTTTGAACGATCTCTATGTGGCCGAGAAGGACAGATACTTCGGCCGTCGTGAGATTGATGCTTCCAAGCTGAACTATGAATATTATTGGATTGACTATGCCGATGCTGCCCGCAAAGAGGCTGGCGTTCAAAATAAGGAAGAGTACCGCGGTACCATGTATACTGCCCGTCCCCGTGGCTTGAACAACCGCACTGCTTTCGTCCATAAGGAGAGAATCAATGTGTATCCCGATACCCTCTGCTGGGTTCACGACTACACCTATTCCATGAACGACGACTTCACCCGCAATTATTTCTGCTCTTCGGCCTATGACAACTATCCTGTGGTGGGTGTCAGCTGGCTTCAGGCAAAGGCATTCTGCATCTGGCGCAGCCATTTCCTCAACGATTATCTCGAGAGCATCAACTACTCTCACATGAACGATTTCCGTCTGCCCTCCGAGGCTGAGTGGGAGTTCGCTGCCCGTGGCGGTATCGCTGCTGAGAGCTATCCTTGGGGCGGTCCTTATGTCCGCAACCCGAACGGATGCTTCCTCGCCAACTATGAGCCGCTCCGTGGTGCCTATGACGATGACGGTGGTGTTCGCACCTTGGTTGTTGGTCACTATGCTCCCAACGATTACGGCCTGTATGACATGTCTGGTAATGTCTCCGAGTGGTGCGCTGACGCCTACAACGAGAACACCTATATCGTTGCCAACGCCCTCTCGCCCTACTACAACTACAACGCCAAGGAAAGCGACCCGATTGCTCTGAAACTTAAAGTTGTACGCGGTGGTAGCTGGAAAGACCAGAAGTACTTCATTCAAGTTCAAACCCGTGCCTTCGAGTTCCAAGACACCAGCAAGTGCTATATCGGTTTCCGCTGCATACAGCCTTATCTGGGCCGTGTGAAGGGTGATAACTTGAAGACCGCTTCTAACGTCTATTAATATCATTAGAAGAAAGCTTAAAGGTCTCCGGGCATGTCGACCCCCCGGAGACCTATTACCAAAAAACAATACATCAATTATTATTAAGTAACACTAAAACATTGCATCATGAGTTTTATTGACAATCTTGTACGCAGTAATGGATACAAAAACTTCATGGCCAAATTGTACGGTTGGGGTGCAGCCGTCGTTATCATTGGAGCCCTTTTCAAGATTAACCACTGGCCGGGAGGTGAACTTATGCTTATTATCGGTATGGGTACCGAGACCGTCATCTTCTTCCTTTCAGCTTTCGAACCCCCTCACGTGGAGTTCGACTGGACGCTTGTTTATCCTCAGTTGGCCGGTATGGAAGGCGGCGAGGGTTTAAATGCTAAGACAAGTGCCCTCAACATCGTCGACAACGAGATTGATATCCCCGAGGCTGAGGATCCCCTCACTGCCCGTCTCGACAAGATGTTGGAGGATGCAAAGATTACGCCCGATCTTATTGAGAGACTTGGTAAAGGCATGGAAAATCTGGCCGACAGTGCCCAGGCAATGAATGGTATGGCTAGTGCCGCTGCTTCTACTGACAAGTTTGTCAACACACTAGAAGGTGCTTCGGAAGCTGTTGGCAACCTCAAGCATGCCACTGAAGCAGTCAATACCCTCACCACTATCTATCAAGAGACCGCCCAGGCTCTCACCAGCGGCGATGCTTCGTATGCCGATGAGATGAAGAAACTGGCCAGCAGCCTTGCTTCGGTCAATGCCATGTACGAAATGCAACTGCAGACCTCTACCAGCCAGCTAGAGGCAACTAAGGCCGTTGAGGAGCGTATCCAGAACATGATGGCCAACTTTGCCGATTCCGCTGAAGGTGTCCTTAAGTATAAAGATCAAGTTGATGCGCTCACCCGTAAGGTGGCCGAACTCAACAATGTCTATGGCAACATGCTCGCTGCCATGCAGACAAGACTTTAATCGACTTTATTATACTCAACAATAAAACCACACTTTATAAGATATGAGTGCTTCAAACTGTCCGGAAACCCCGCGACAAAAAATGATTCAGATGATGTACCTTGTGTACACCGCCATGTTGGCACTTAATGTGTCGGCAGAGGTTGTTGAGGGATTCAAAACGGTCGGTAACGCCATGACCAAGTCGAACGAGAACATGGTCACCAAGCTTGACGACACCTACAATAACTTTGAAGCCGCACTCAAGAACAACCCTGCAAAAGTAAAGGAGAAATACGACAAGGCTCAGGAGATTAAGAAACTCTCCAACGAGCTCGTATATACTATCGATACTGTCACCTACAGTTTCATTGGTGAGATCACCCAGAAAGCCGACATTTCCATCATTGACCCCAACGATAAGGAGAAGACTATCAAGCGCACCATTAACCTGATGAATGCCGATGGCTCTAAGAATTTCGACAGCATTGCCGAAGCATTAAGAGTAGGCGGTTTCAGTTGGATACAGAAACTGGATAACAACCACATTGGTACACCTTACTTCATTGGTAAGGCCGAAGGTAAAGAGGTCTCCGAAGGTGCAGCTGCCGAGGTGAAACGGCGTATCATTGAATATAAGAAGGCTGTCAAGGAGAAACTCGGTGCCGACTCTTCGCATGTGGCTTTGGGTCTCTCCGTTGAAGATATGCACCTCAACAGCGAGGGCAAACCCCTCTCTTGGGAGCAGCTTAACTTCAACAACACCGTTGCCGGTGCCGCTCTTGTCACCCTCACCCGTATGAAAGCCGAGGTGATGAATGCTGAGTTCGATGCGGTCAACATGCTCTACAAACAAATCAAGTCCAACGACTTCTCTTTCGATAAGGTTGCTGTTATCACACGTCCCAAGTCCTCTTATATCATGCAAGGGGGCAAGTATGAACTGATAGTCAACGTTGGTGCTTATGACTCTAAGGCCAAGTTCGAAGCCACTGTAGGTGGAACACGTTTCACAGCCAACGACACTGGTGCCGTCGTCTATAGTACCGTCTGCAACGCTACTGGTCCTAGAACGGTGACAGGAACGGTTTATGTTAAGAACGATAATGGTACTAGCAGCTACGACTTCAAAGAGTCCTACTTTGTTGCTGAGCCCATGGCTGTGTTCGAGTTGACTGAGATGAACGTTGTCTATTCTGGTATCGACAATCCTGTCAGAATTTCTATTCCTGGTATCGCAGCCCATAATTTGGTTGTTTCGCTTGCCGACCCCAATCAGGCTACCATCGTTCCCGATACCAAGGCAGGTGCAGGTAACTACATCATCAAACCTAAAGTCAACAAAGGCAAAATTAAGGTCAATGCATCCTTCAAGGATGGCAACCAGACCCGCTTTGCCGGTTCCACCGAGTTCCGCGCTCGTCCGCTTCCCGACCCCAAGATTTATCTTGGTACTATCGAAGCCGGTAGGGGTATTCCCATCAACGACCTCAAAGGCATGAAAGGCCCCTCTGTACGTTATGGACCGGACTTCGCTTTCCATATGAAGACCCCCACCATCAACAAGCAGACCATCGATATCACCAAAGTTAATGGTGCAACCGATATCGAGAACCGTGGACAGCAGTGGGGCGCCGAGGTGATGAGTTATATCCAGAAAGCCAAACCAGGCTGCAAAATTACCCTCAGCATCGATGTCAACATGCCCGACGGAACAAAACGTAACATCAGTAGTACATTCCGTATAACACGATAATTGATAATAACGAATAAAAAAGTATATACCATGAAAAAAGTATTGCTAGGCCTTAGCCTCATGATGCTTGCCCTGGGAGGAATGACTGTCAATGCACAGAACATTCTCGACCCCGAAGATGAAAACAATCTGAGCAACTTCTACACACGGAAAATCACCATGTCCAAGAAGGCTATACCTTATCCTGCACTTCGCGAGAGCGATGTCCTGTGGGAAACCTGTATTTGGCGTACCATTGATTTCCGCGAGAAATTCAATCAGTTTTTCTACTTCCCCAAGGGCGAAGACTCTCTCAACAACAATCAGGGCCGTATCAACCTCGCTTACCTCATCTACAGATCCGCTGCAAACGGTGAATTCGAGATTTTCGAGGACGACGAGCTTAAGATTCCTGTCGACTGGGAGAACATGTACAAGAAACTGAACAAGGCTGACTCCACCACAACCGATCCTGTATACGATGAATACGGTGAAATCATTGAGGAAGGTCACGACACTGTGAAGTACAAATCTTTCACATCCGACGACTACTACAAAATCCACCTCAAGGAGTTCTGGTACATCGATAGCAAGGATACCCGTATGAAGGTGCGTATTGTCGCCTTGGCCCTCGTTGACGAGAACTGCAAAGAGATTGATGGCGACATGGAGTGCAACCCCACCATCCGTTTCTGGATTCCCATGAACGATATGCGTGTCCGCAACATCTTTGCCCGTACCAATGCCTACGACCTCTACAACAACAATGCAGAGCGCAGCTACGACGAGATTTTCATCACCCGCTATTTCGATAGCTTCGTCACCCGCGAGACCAACACCCACAACCGTGCCGTTCACGACTACTTGACTGGTGAGGATGCTCTGCTCGAGTCCCAGTCTATCGAAGAGCGCATCTTCGACATTGAGTCCGACATGTGGGAATACTAATCACGAAAAGGATTAAGTACGGATTCGTATAAATCTCAATGACATAAGAGTTAGGAGTAAGTCCCGCTTATTCTTAACTCTTTTTTCTTTTCACAGTATCTATTCCCCGTCAATCACGTCATTCGTTTTCTAATACAGTTTTCGATATAGTTCCAACACTCATTCCAGTGGCTCGCATCAGCAAAATAGTCCTCTTTGTACTCTTTCTTGGCAGTTTTGCCAACGGAGTGCGTGCGCAGTGGATTGAGCAGCAGCCCAACGACTACTATCAACGCTCCCTTACCTGGGAGCAGAGGCCACAAGAGTTGACCTATGTCCGCGAGGCTGATGTTTATTGGGGAAAATTGCTGTGGCGCATCATCGATGTGCGCGAGAAAGAGAACCAATACTTCTATTTCCCGGTGAACCCCGAAGGCGTTCGTGGGCGGAAGAACCTTGCCTACGTGCTTTGGGATGCTATCCTGGCAGGCGAGATAGAACTCTTTGAGGACGATGAACTGAAGATTCCCCTCGACTGTGCCAAGGTCATCGACCGTGCCACCCGAAGCGACACCGTGCAGATGGAGGTCTACGACGATTACGGCGAAGCCGACTACACCACAGTCTACGTCCCTCACGAGTTCAAGTCGGACGATATCTACCAGTATGCCCTCAAAGAAGCGGTTTTCCTCGACCGCTCGCGCAGCGGCATGCAGGTGCGCGAACTTGGTCTTGCACCCATGGAAGACCGTTACAAAGTCATCGACGGCGAGACCGAATTCATGGGAACAGTTCCCCTCTTTTGGGTACCGATGCTTTCGTTGCAGACCCGCGTCCTGCTGGCTAAGAAAGAGGCTTACTGCGCCGAAAACTATGTCCATCTCCCCACATGGGAGTATGTATTCAATTCATTCATGTACTCCTCCTTCATCACCCGTGAAGACAATGTGTGGAACCGTGCCATCCACGACTATCTCACGGGCGAGGACGCTATCCTCGAGTCCCAACGCATCGAGGAGGAAATCATGAATATCTCCCTCGATATGTGGGAGTACTAGTCAGCCAGACAGGCATCCAACTGGCGGCAGATGCCCTCCTTGTCCATCTTCTGTCCAATAAAGACCAGTTTCACCATGCGGTCGCCATACACATCGTCCCAGTCGTGAACCAGACCAGCGTCGCGGCGCATCATCTCTATCAGCTCTTCTTCGGGCATGGTGGCATACCACTGGCCGGCCTCCGATAGTTTCACCTGTACTCCTGCCTGCTCAAAGAGGTACGACATGTCCTTGTCGTCGGCAAAATAGCAGACCCCTTTGGCACGAATAACCGTCTTCGGCCATTGGAAATTGACAAAATGGTCGAACTTGTCGATGTCGAAAGGCTGCCGCCGGTAATACACAAAAGTGCCGATACCGTATTCCTCCGCCTCGCCCTCGTCGTCATGGTGATGATGGTGGTGGTGATGATGATGGTCGTGGTCGTGTTCCTCATACTCGTCATCTTCGTGGTCGTGTTCTTCGTGGTGGTGGTCGTGCTCCTCCTCGTCGTCGTGATGATGGTGCTCCTCACCGTCGTGGTGGCGGCGGGCCTCCTCATCTTCGTCGTCGGTGGTCAGGCGTTCCAGCTCTTTCACCCATCCGGCCTGTCCTTCAGTCTCGCCGTAGTCAAAGCTGTTGGTGTTTACCAGCTCGTCAAGGTCCACCTCGGCATAGTCGGCCTCGATGATGCGTGCGCCGGGGTTCAGGTTATGCACTATCTGGCGCAGCCGTTCCAACTCGGCAGGTGCCACTTCCGACCGTTTGTTCAACAATACGATGTTGCAGAACTCTATCTGCTGGATAATCAGATTCTCAATGTCCTCTTCGGCGATGGCCGACCCAAGCAGCCTCCCGCCACAGTCGAACTCGCTCTGCATGCGCAGGGCGTCGACAACGGTCACGATACAGTCCAGCCGCGGCACTCCGTAGCGGGTATACTCGTCCCCCATGCGGGGCATGGAGCAGATAGTGCGTGCTATTGGTTCTGGCTCGCAGATACCGCTGGCCTCAATCACAATATAGTCGAATTTGGCCATGCCCATAATCTCGCTCAGCTGTTTCACCAGGTCCATTTTCAGCGTGCAGCAGATGCAGCCGTTCTGCAGGGCCACAAGACTGTCGTCGCCCTGCCCCACGATACCCCCCTTCTGGATGAGCGAAGCGTCGATGTTCACCTCTCCTATATCGTTCACCATCACGGCAAACCGTATGTTCTTCCTGTTATTGAGGATGTGGTTGAGCAACGTGGTCTTGCCACTGCCCAGATAACCCGTCAGCAACAACACTGGCGTCGAGTTCAAATGTGTCATGTTCATCATATCGTGTGTGTTTTTGTTTCAACTCATGTGGTGCTATGGGACGTGGTGCTGGGGCATTGCCGTCCTTCTCCGTCCGCGATGCACAGCATCCATAACGCACGAACGTGGATATTATTTTCATTAAAGAGCAGTAAATTTTCCACCCCATCGTTCTTGGCACTTGTGGGGAGGTCCCGACGGCGCCAGGGGCAGCCTTGCCGATGAGGTAGCTTCTTTTGATTGTCGGGCAGAACCATCTCAGGAAGTGAAATGGTCGCAAGGCTCCTTTCTGCAATACATCATGCTTCCGACGGTGGGATGACTAGGAAGTCGCCGTGCTGCTGGATGTGCTCGATAAGCTGGGCGTAGAAGCGGTGGCGGGAGAGAGTCTCGGCGTTGCCGACAATGATGAGTTTCATGCGGGCTCGGGTGATGGCGACGTTCATGCGGCGCAGGTCGTTGAGGAAACCTATTGCGCCCTGGTCGTTGTCGCGCACCATGCTGATGACGATGACATCGCGCTCCTGCCCTTGGAATCCATCCACGCTGTTGACAGAGATTTGCCGGTAGAGGTGGCGGAAGAATTTCTGCCATTTGAGCAGTCGGCGGATGAGCCGCACTTGGGTGCGGTAGGGGGAGATGATGCCGAAGTCTACCCGCTCGTCGTGTATGCGGGTGGTCCCAATCATTTCGATATAGTCGCGCAGGATGTGGATGAGCAGGCGTGCCTCTTCGGCATTGGAGCGGCTGAGGGTGCGGCTTTGTTTTTCACCGAAACGGCACTGCGAGGTATCGACCCAGGTGAGAGGCGTATCAAGGGGCGAGACGAGACGGTCGGCCACTTGCGGCGCGGCATTGAGCTGGCCGTGGTAGAACCAGCGCGATGGGAATGCCATGATGTCGCTATTCATGCGGTATTGAGTGGTAAGGAGGGTGACGCACTGGGGTTTGGCTTGTGCCACCTTCTGCATGAGGGTGTGGTCGAGTCCCCCGTGGGCGGCCTCAGGACATTTGATGGTGGGAGGCAGCTGTTGGTGGTCGCCGCTTAGGATGACGCGGTCGGCCTTGAGAATGGCTGCCCAGCAGGCGGGTTCGAGCGCCTGGGCGGCTTCGTCGATAAAGAGGGTGGAGAAGCGGCGGCGGTCGAGTATGCGGTAGGCGCTGCCGATGAGGGTGCACGAGATGACGCGTGCTTGGTTGAAGAGTTCGGACTGTATGCGGATTTCGAGTTCGGTGGCACGGCTGCGTAGCTTTTCCAGCCGGTTCCTGTGTTCTCTCGAGGGGGTACCGCTGTCGTGTTCACGGTGCAGGGTGCGGCGTATGTTCCACAGCTCGGCATAGTCGGGGTGTGCTGCGAAGCGCCGCTCATAGCTGCATTCAAGCATGTGGTCGCTCATGCGCAGGGGATTGCCTATGCGTAGCACATTGACTCCACGACGGGCAAGCTGTTCGCTTATCCAGTCGACGGCGGCATTGCTGGGCGCGCATACCATGACTTGGGTCTCGCGCTGGAGGGTCTCGATGACAGCCTCGACAAGGGTGGTTGTCTTGCCTGTGCCCGGTGGACCGTGGACGATGGCCACTTCCTGGGCTTCGACGACGCGCTGCACAGCATGCTGCTGCCTGTCGTTGAGCCAGGGGAATGAGAGGCTTGGCAGACGGCGGAAATTGGGTGCAAGGGGCCCGATGAGGGTGTCGCGCAGGTGGGTGAAGGTCTCGTTGTCGCTGCGCATGGCGGCACTGAGGGCGTCGAGCATCACTTGGTAGCTGGTGGTATCGATGCTTGTCTGGATGCCAAGGAGTTTCATCTGCGCAGTGGAGCGCAGGGATTGGAGGGCGGCCTGGTTGGGGATGGCAATCGTGAGGATGCCTGTGTCCACTTGGTCGATATAGAATTGGTGGGGTAGCAGTCGTGGCGTGCCATTGTCACCAAAGGTGAAGAATGCCACTACTTTGCCGGGTTCGAAGTCGGTGTCGGGTTCGTCGTCGGAGACTTCGAAAGTGACGGTTGCCACCATCTGATCCAGGGCGTTGTAGGTGGTATTGCCAAGGGTGACGGGATAGCGGCATGAGGGCTCCTGCACCAGACTGGCGAATTGGAGGTGGGTGAGGGAATGGGCGTATGCTTCCGTCTCGTATTTCATCTCAAGACGTAGCAGTTCAGCCTGTTTCTGTAGTTCGGATATAGGTGAAAGTTGTTTCATAAAAGCGTCATCCTAACGGCAAATAACTAAAATTATTTTGTATAGTTTTGTTCAATCAAATAAATTGTGTATCTTTGCAGAGTTCCCTGTATATTGTGTATAGGGTGTAATTGTTTATTAATTAATATATTAGTATAAAAAATCAATCAAAAAATTAATCCAAAAATAAGGAGTTTTCATATGACAAAAGTAAAATCATTAGCTGACCTCAAAGCAATGAGAGAAAAGCTTCAGTCGAGTCTGGATATCCGCGAGAAAGCAGAGCATCCCGAGTCGCTTGTGCAAATTAAAGTGGCTATGGCTACCTGCGGTATCGCTGCCGGAGCCAAGCAGGTTATGGAACACATGATGGCCAAGGCTGAAGAGCTCAAGATTGCGGCCGTTTTCACACAGACCGGCTGCATGGGCTATTGCCATGCCGAGCCTACGCTGGAAGTACGCGTACCGGGCAAGGATCCTATCGTTTTCGGACATGTCGACAACGACCGTGCCGACGAGATTTTGACCAAGTATGTGATGAACGGCGAACTGGTGGAGGGTATCATCCCTGTTAATTACGAAACTATCGACAAGTAAAACGGAGGACACACTATGGCAAAGTACAAAATGCATGTTCTCATCTGTGGCGGTACTGGATGCAAATCCAGCAACAGCCTGGATATTATCGAAAACTTCCATACTATTCTGAAAGAGAAGAACCTCCAGGACGAGGTGCAGGTCATTAAGACCGGTTGCTTCGGTTTCTGCGAGAAGGGCCCCATCGTCAAGATTATGCCCGACAACACGTTCTACACCCAGGTGAAACCCGAGGATGTCCGCCGTATTGTCGAGGAGCATCTGATTAAAGGTCGTAAGGTTCCCGAGCTGCTCTATATGAACCCTGAGAACAAGGAGCACGTGGCAGACTCGAAACACATGGACTTCTACAAGAAACAGATTCGTATCGCACTGCGTAACTGCGGTTTTGTGGATCCTGAGAATATCGAAGAGTGCATCTCCCGCGGTGGTTACGAGGCTCTGGCCAAGTGCTTGACCGAGATGACCCCCGAGCAGGTTATCGCCGAGGTGAAGGCTTCCGGTCTTCGTGGCCGTGGCGGCGCCGGTTTCCCCACTGGTTTGAAATGGGAACTCTGCGCCAAGAACAAGGCCGACCAGAAGTATGTCATCTGCAATGCCGACGAGGGTGACCCCGGTGCTTTTATGGACCGTTCCATCCTTGAGGGCGACCCCAACAGCATCGTCGAGGCTATGGCCATCTGCGGCTACGCTATCGGTGCAAGCAAGGGTCTCGTCTACATCCGTGCTGAATACCCCCTGGCTATTGAGCGTCTGAAGATCTCCATCAACCAGGCCCGCGAATATGGCTTGTTGGGCGAGGATATCCTCGGCACTGGCTTCAACTTCGACATTGAGCTCCGCTACGGTGCCGGTGCTTTCGTCTGCGGTGAGGAAACAGCCCTTATCCACTCAATGGAAGGCCAGCGTGGCGAGCCCACCCTGAAACCCCCGTTCCCCGCTGTGAGCGGTTACATGGGCAAGCCCTCCAACGTCAACAACGTCGAGACCTTCGCCAATGTCCCCGTCATCATCACCAAGGGTGCTGAGTGGTTCAACAAAATCGGTACCGAGAAATCCAAAGGTACCAAGGTCTTTGCTCTTGCCGGCCAGATTAACAACGTCGGCCTTATCGAGGTCCCCATGGGCATCACCCTGCGCGAGATTATCTATGAGATTGGTGGCGGTATCAAAGACGGTCGCCAGTTCAAGGCTGTTCAGACCGGTGGTCCTTCCGGCGGATGCTTGACTGCCAAGCACCTCGACACTGCTATCGACTACGACAGCCTCGTGGCTGCCGGCTCGATGATGGGTTCCGGCGGTATGGTCGTCATGGACGAAACCAGCTGTATGCCCGCTATCGCTAAGTTCTACCTCGAGTTCACCTGCGAGGAGAGCTGCGGTAAATGCTCGCCCTGCCGTATCGGCAACAAGCGCCTGTGCGAAATCCTCGAGAAAATCACCGACGGTCGCGGTACCATGGAAGACCTCCAGGAGCTCCGCAATCTCGCCGCTGTGATTAAGGATACCGCCCTCTGCGGTCTCGGCCAGACTTCACCCAACCCCGTCCTCTCCACCCTCGACAACTTCTGGGATGAGTACGTTGAACACGTGGTCGACAAGAAGTGCCGTGCAGGTGTCTGCAAGAAACTGATGAGCTATGTTATTGACCGCGAGAAATGTATCGGCTGCGGCAAGTGCGCCAAGGGCTGCCCCGTTGAGGCCATCACCCGTACCGACTATACCGCCCCCGGCCACAAACTGGCTTCCATGGTTATCGACAGCACAAAGTGCATCAAGTGCGGCGCATGTATCAACAACTGTAAATTTGGTGCCATCTCCATTCAGTAAACGGTACAATAATTAATATTTAAAAGAAGACTTAACAATATGATTAATCTCACTATAGATAATAAACCGGTTCAAGTTCCCGAAGGCACCACGATTCTTAAAGCTGCCCGCATGGCCGGTATCGATATTCCCACTCTTTGCCATTTCGAGCTTGATGGGATGAATTTTGAAAACAAACCCGGCGGATGCCGCGTGTGTGTTGTCGAGGTGAAAGGCCGCCGCAATTTGGCTCCCGCCTGCGCCACCGACGTGATGGAAGGCATGGAAGTGCTTACCCACAGTGCCCGCGTCATCAACGCCCGCAAAACCGTCGTCGAGCTTATCCTCAGCGACCACCCGAACGACTGTCTCCAGTGCGAGAAAAACGGCGACTGCGAGCTGCAGAGCCTTACCAAGCGTCTCGGCATCAAGGAAATCCCCTTCAAGGGCGCTACCTCCACCTACCGTAAGGACAGCACCCTCAGCGTCTACCGCGATATGGACAAGTGCGTCATGTGCCGCCGCTGCGAGTCGATGTGCAACAAGTTCATGTCTGTCGGTGCCCTGAGTGGTGTCAACCGTGGTTTCCAGGCCGTCGTCGCTCCCGCTTTCGAGCAGAATCTCGGCGACAGCAGCTGCGTCAACTGCGGCCAGTGCGTCCAGGTGTGCCCCGTGGGTGCTCTCACCCTCGTCGACAACATCAGCGATGTGCTTAAGGCTATTGCCGATCCTACCAAGAAGGTTGTCGTGCAGACCGCTCCCGCTGTCCGCGTGGCTCTTGGTGAGGAATTTGGCATGAAACCCGGCGAAATCGTCACCGGCAAAATGGCTGCCGCTCTCCGTCGTCTTGGTTTCGACCATGTTTACGACACCGACTGGAGCGCTGACCTCACCATCATGGAAGAGGGCACCGAGCTCCTCGGCCGCCTGAAGAAAGCCCTCGCTGGTGAAGAGGTGAAACTGCCTATGTTCACCTCCTGCTGCCCCGCTTGGGTCACCTTCTACGAGAAGAACTTCCCCGATTTGCTTGAATACCCCTCGACCGCCAAGTCGCCCCAGGGTATGTTCGGTGCTGTTGCCAAGAACTACCTGGCTCCCAAACTGGGTGTGAAACGCGAAGACCTCGTGGTCGTCTCCATCATGCCTTGCTTGGCCAAGAAGAGCGAGCGCGCTCGTGAGGAACTGGCCGTCAACGGCGACAGCGATGTCAACTACACCCTCAGCACCCGCGAGCTGGCTCACATGATTCGCCAGTGCAACCTCAACCTCAACGACATGCCCGAGGAAGACTTCGACAGCCCGCTCGGTCAGTCCACAGGTGCTGGTGTCATCTTCGGTGCCACCGGTGGTGTTATGGAGGCCGCTCTCCGTACCGCCTACGAGCTGCACACCGGCAAGACCCTGCCCAAGGTCGAGTTCCACGAGACCCGCGGTTTCGACGGCGTGAAGGAAGCAACCATCGATATCGACGGCTTCCCCCTGAAGATTGCTGTCGTCTACAGCCTTGCCAATGCCCGCAAGATGATGGAGCAGGTGCGTCAGGGCAACCCCAACGGCTACCACTTCATCGAGGTGATGGCTTGCCCCGGCGGTTGCATCGGCGGTGCCGGTCAGCCCTATCACCACGGCAACAGCGAGATTATCCGCAAGCGCATGGAAGCCATCTACCGCGAGGACGAGGGCAAGCCCATCCGCAAGAGCCACGAGAATCCCGAAATTCTCGCCATCTACGAGGAGTACTACGGTGAACCTTGCGGCCACCTCAGCCACGAGCAACTGCACACCCACTACTTCGACAAGTCCGACAAAGTGGAGGTAACAAAATAAATTGAAAATGGAAAATTGAAAGTTGAAAGACAATGCGCGTAAGCAAATTTTCAATTTTCAACTTTCAATTTTCACTTAATAATAAGAAATATGGCAAACATCAAGTTATCTGAAGAGAAAATAAATATCATCAAGGAGATTGCCAAATCGTTTGGCAATAAGCCGGGAGAGGTTATCAATGTCCTCCATCAGGTGCAGGGCAAGTTCGGCTACCTGCCTGCCGAGGTTCAGGAAGTCGTTGCTCACGAACTGGGCATTCCTGTATCGCGTGTTTATGGCATTGTGTCCTTCTACAGCTTCTTCACCATGGATCCTAAGGGTGAGCACCCCATCGACATCTGTCTGGGTACCGCCTGCTACGTCCGTGGTGCTGAGAAGGTGCTTGACGCTTTCAAACGCGCCCTCAATATTGAGGTTGGCAAGTGCACCGCCGACGGCAAGTTCTCGCTGAACACCCTCCGTTGCGTTGGTGCCTGTGGTCTGGCGCCCGTTGCCATGATTGGCGACAAGGTCTATGGCCGTCTCACCCCCGACAAGGTGCCTGGCATCCTGGCCGAGTATAACAACTAAACAATTCGTGAATGTGTGAACACGTGCGTTTGATTTGCGAGCTTGTTGACTTGTGAACGTGTAACACCGATAAACTTGTTGGCAAATTAGCGAATCAGCAAATTAACGGACGTTTTCACACATTCTAATACGTTAACGTGTTAGTGTGTAAATCGGATTGACGACTTGACACATTAACACGTTAACTCATTTTTCTACTATGGCCCTTACACAACAACCGCAATGGGTGGCGGCCTACACTTCTCCCCGCGCCGAGAAGATTGTCACCGAACGTATCGCCAACGAACTGCAGTTGGAGTCCTATCTCCCTTTGCACAGGGTGCTGCGCAAGTGGTCCGACCGCACGAAGAGCGTCCAGGTGCCGCTGATTCCCTCCTACACCTTTATCAAGATGAGGGAGTGCGACCTTTGGCGGGTACGTGATATTAAAGGGATATGCGGATTCGTCTCTTTCCGCAGCACGGGTATTGCCGTCATTCCCGAGCAGGACATTTTCAATATCCGGCGTTTGGCCGATTCGATGGAGGAGATCCATCTCCACAACGCCGACCAACTGCGTGTGGGGGCATACGTCAGAGTGATAGGAGGAGAGTTCGAAGGCATGACCGGCTACATCACAAGCGACGACCATGCCGGCAACTTCGCCATCGAGGTGGCGGACCTCAACATCTATCTTTCCGTCACCATCCACCAGGACCTGCTTCAGGCCATCGAACCTCCCAAGGCCAAGCCTGTTGGTCTGTTATATAAGTAAATCAGAGGCCTTTACCTTCGGCACATAGTGTACCCCGCCTTCGCGATAGTAAGCGTGGCTTTCCTCGGGTGCAATCGGCTTCAGTTCTATTTTCTCAATCCCTTTTCCTATTGCCACAATCATCAGTGGTGTCAGCGGCAGTTCCAGCTCTTCCTGTATCTTGGTGCGGTCGAAGGCTCCTATCGCCAGTCCGTTCAGCCCCATCTCCACGGCCTTCAGCAGCATGCTCTGTAAGGCTATGCCCAAGTCGATGTCCACCAGTTTGTTCTCCTCGACAGTGCTGCATATAATGATGAATGCCTCGGGCTCGGTGCCGGGCAGGGGCAGATGCAGTTCAGGCAGGGCTGCGCCAAGCCGGATATTCTTCAGTACCTTGTCGGCACCGGTGTCGCGCGTCACAAGGCGGAACCTCAGCACCTGCTGGTTGCGGGCCGACGGCACCTTGCTGCACACTGCCGCAATGCGTTCCAGCTCCTCCCGCTTCACCACATAGTTCTTGTTGTATCCACGATAGCTGCGGTTGCGTGCCAGCAACTCGTCGAGCGTGTGCCCTACGCGTTTCACTTTTGTGTGTCCGGACCCGAACACCTCTTCGTATCTTTTTTCCAAGTAGTTGTCTGCCATAGTCTGTTTGATATTAATGTGTTGCTGTTGTGTGTCAATTGTGTTGTCGTCCGTTGTCAATATGCAAAAGTTCGCACATTCTCATATTCGCCCTGTTCACCAAGCTGTAACTCCCTTCAATACAGCATTGAAATAGTATTGACACTGGATGGTTTTCCGTTATAGTAAAAGAGAACGATGCTGTAATTATGCTGTAACGATGCTAGATTGAAGGGCGTAAGTGATGGTTAGTCCACTGATGAGGAGTTGGCGGCGTAGTTGCGCCAGCGTTCCAGCACGGCAGCTATGTCGGCGGGTATAGGGCTCTCGAAATGCATGTGTTGCCCCGTGGTAGGGTGTTCGAAACCCAGCACAAGGGCGTGGAGGGCTTGCCGTGGTAGCAGCCGAAAGTTGTTCTCGACAAACTGTTTGTATCGTGAGAAGGTGGTGCCTTTCAGTATGCGGTCGCCTCCGTAGGCGGCATCGTTAAAGAGGGGATGGCCGATATGGCACATGTGGGCGCGGATTTGGTGGGTGCGTCCGGTCTCAAGGATACATTCCACCAAAGTGACATAGCCGAAGCGCTCCAGTACACGCCAGTGCGTTACGGCGTGCTTGCCGCGATCCGGGTCGTCGGTGACGTGCATGATGCGGCGGTCCTGCGGCGACCGTTCCAGATTGCCTATTATCGTGCCTTCGTCTTCGTCGAAGTTCCCCCATACCAGGGCATTGTATTTGCGTTCGATGGTATGTTCGAAGAATTGTCGTGCCAGCACCACCTGTGCATCCTCGTTCTTGGCAATGAGTAGCAGGCCCGAGGTGTCTTTGTCGATGCGGTGGACGAGGTAGGGCTGTACCGGCTGCCCGTCGCGCCCGGTCTTGCCTTGGAAGTAGTGGAGCAGGCCGTTGAGCAGGGTGCCGGTGAAGTTGCCGTAGCCGGGATGAACCACCAGCCCGGCCTGTTTGTCCACAATCAGCACATCATCGTCTTCGTATACCGATTGGAAGGGGATGGGCTCCGGCAGCAGCTCGGTTTCGTGCGGAGGCTCGGGCAGCACGACGCTGATGAGGTCGCAGGGTTTTACTTTGTAGTTCGATTTGGCGGCTTTGCCATTCACCAGCACGCAGCCGACTTTGGCGGCGGCTTGTATCTTGGTGCGGGAGATGCCCTCCAGCCGCATCTGCAGGTATTTGTCGAGCCGCAGCATGGCTTGACCTTTGTCTACTTGTATGCGGTGGTGCTCAAACAGTTCTTGTTCGTCTGGTTCAAGCACATCGGCGTCGGTGGCATTCGTGAGTGGGTCGGGGGGCAGGGGTGTGGACATGAGGGAATGCGTTAATGAGGGAATGCGTTATTGTGTTAATGTGTTAATTCGTTAATGTGTTAATCGGAATGCGTGTTCTTTCGTTATCGCATTTTAGGGTATGATGATTTTCCGTGCGGGTTCTGCGCCGCATCGTATCAGGTAAATGCCGGGCTGCAAGGGTTGTGTGGTGCAGGTGCCGGTGGCTTTGCAGGTGTATAGCGTGCGCCCCATCGGGTCCACGACTGTCACGGTCGAGGGTTGGGCAGGCGTGATGACGATGCGGTTTTGCTGGACAGCAATGCGGCTCTGCGATTGTACCGGCTCGTTGATATCAAGGGTGGCGCTGTGTCCGAATCCTGGGCGCAGCATGAGGGCACCGCGCAGGATGCTGGTCTGCCACGAGGTGCCTGTCAGGTAGAGGATGTTGGACGAGGCATCGTTGTTGCGGTCGAATCCCAGGTTGATGTAGTCGGTGGAGTTTTGCTCCAGTCCTACATAGATGGTGCCGCTGCAGGTGACGGGTCCGTCAAGCAGGTAGCGCACATAGCGGTTGAAGCCTTCGAAGATGGGTCGTCGTGAGTCGTTGTCTTGGTAAATGATGTTGCCGGGATGGCCGTTGTCATCGTCCCAGATGGTGATAAAGAAACGTATTCTGGCGTTCTGGCTCTGGAACGTCTGGTTGAAGTACAGGTTGAGCGCTGTGATAGTATCAGGGGCGTTGAGGACGAAGCGGCAGGCTATTTTGATGTGTGGAGTGGTGGAGGTGATGCCGTAGCCGTTTTCAGGGATGCCGTCGTCATAGGCATAGTAGTTGCCGAAAACCTGTTTCCTCACGATGGTGTCGTTCTGCGGGTGGCCGTCGCCGCTCACACCTTCGCGGATGCCGTGTACCACGGTGTAGGTGGTGGGCATGTGGTCGTAAGCCACGGGCAGGGTGTATCCGAAAGCGGGCTTGGCATGTGCCGCTGCGGTCTGGTAGGAATGACCACGCCAGTAGACGGGGGCATTCTCAAAACCTCCGTCATAGTGGTGCAGTTCCCGGCCCTGGTCGTCGAATACGGTGTAGCTGTAGTTCGTTGCCAGCTCCTCGGTGAAACGGTTGGTGATGGTGAGGGGGAGCGAGTCGCGCAGGTCGTTGGGGGTGAATTGCCGTGCAGGCATGGCCGTATAATGCTTCAGCAGCGACGGCGCCGGATTGACAAAGGCCACGTCGCGCGAGGCTGTGTCTTTGCTGTGCCGGCCGGCGTCGAGATATACATAGTCGATGTTCCATTGGTCGGCATTGCTCAGCATGCCGTCTTTATTGTTGTTCTCGAGACTGCAAAGATTGTAGAAGCGGAATTGGAAGTTGGGTTTGAGGTAGTCGGGATTGAGGATGGGGATGTCGTGGAACTGCCAGTAAGACCCTGTGCGGTCGTGAAGGGTGTCGGCTTGGCAGCCTTTGGTGGACCACACCCGTTCCCAGATGCTGTCGACAGGGTTGTAGAATTCGAGGATGAGGGAGTCTTGCTGCTCGGGGGTGTCGCCTATGCGTTCCCACATGTTGCCATAACCGCCTCCGGGCAGATAGAAGAAGCTGAGGTAAAGCGAGTCGCCAACGGTAAGGGGGCGCTTGTAGGGCTGAAAGATGGAGTCGAGTCGGATGGGGCGGGAGAGGAGTGTGTCGCCTCGGAATAGTTGCCCTGTGGCGTCGGGGTAGAGGTAGCCCTCGTTGTCGTAGGCGTCGAGGGTGGCCATGCCGATGGTGGGGGGAAGCGGTGCATAGCCCTCGTTTATGAAAGTGCCCCCAAGATGCCACAGGGTTGCACTACGGTCGGGCTTGGAGAAGTCGTCAAAGAACGGCAGCGTCAATGGGGTGTTATCCTTCGACTCAAGCACCTCCCGGCACAGGGGCAGCAAGGTCTCCTGGCCGACGGCAATACCGCCGAGGAGTGAGAGCATTAGTATGGCAATCAGACGTCTCATGTTACCAATCCCAGCCCTCGTCGAAATCGACATCCTCTTCGGTGGTGTAGTAGTCATCGTAGTATTTGTCGAATTGGGTGGTGAAAATCTGTGTGGAGTCGACCTTGAAGTTGGAGATGATGCGTTCGACATCGGCTTCGGTGGCGTCGCAATACCATATTTCCACCTCGGTGCCAAGGGGGTAGCGGGTCACTCCCGTGTAGTCGGGATAGAGTTTGAAGCATACCGCTTCGTTGCGGTTTGAGACCCCGTCCCAGTGCTCAACGCCAACGTTGAGCGAAGCAGAGAGGATGCCCCGTCGTGCTTTGGATGCCACTTGTCCGATGACGAATGGGACGCGTGTCCCAACGGGTGTCTCGCCCATGCCCACGGTCAGGTCTACTGCATCGCCTTGGTTCATCTTCTCTCCAGCATAGACCAGCTTGCCTTTCGACGAGGCTTCAAGAATCATGTTTCGGTAGGGGCTGTCGACAAACTTCAGTTTGCCGCAATGCATGCCTGCCGCCTCGAGGGCTGATACGGCACTCCGCACGGACATGTTGGAGAGTTCGGGCAGCACCACGTCGGCGGGAGCAAACGAGGTGACGGTGACGTATATCTTCCGGTGGGTCTTGACCATGGTGCCTGCTTTGGGGTCCTGCTGGATGACGGTGCCGCCAGGTTTCTCGGCATCGAACACCGAGTCGATGATGACATAGGTGAAATGAAGCGGGTTGTCGTCCTTCAGCTGCTCGAGAGAGGTGCCGCAGATATCGGGTAGTTCATATTCCTGTCCCTGTCGGGCAACGGCTTTGATAAAAAGGAATGCCAGTACAACGATGACCACCGACAGCACCAACATGTAAAGCAGGTGCTTGATAAGGGGGTGTTTTTTGAAGAAGTCTTTGTTCATAATCGCGTAATATAACGGAATCCGGATTGTTTTATTGTGGTGGTGTTTATAAAATGCTCATAGGAGGCTTTGGCTCGTCGCTTTATGTATTTGGGCGGCCTGTGGGCGGTGCATACCAGTCTTGTCGATGGGCTATGGCTGCACTATCTCACCTTTCAGGGTGGCGGCAGTGCAGTCGGTGACTTTTACCTGGATGTATTGTCCGGGCTGGGCATCGTGGCGGTCGAAGACGATGACTTTGTTCTGGCTGTTGCGGCCGAAGAGCTGCTCTTTGCTGCGATGCGACTCCCCTTCTACCAGCACTTCGAAGGTCTTGCCAATCTCTTTGCGGTTGTTCTCCAGTGCTATCTGTCCCTGCAGGGCAATGATTTCCTCCAGTCGGCGGGTTTTCTCGGCTTCGGGTATATCGTCCTCAAGGTGCTTGGCGGCATAGGTGTCCGGGCGCATGGAGAATTTGAACATGTAGGCATAATCGTAGCGCACCTTGCGGAACATCTCCAGCGTCATCTGGTGTTCCTCTTCGGTCTCGGTGCAGAAGCCTGCAATCACGTCGGTGGTGATGGAGCAGTCGGGCATGTAGCGGCGGATGGCTGCGATGCGGTCCAGATACCAGGCCGAGTCGTAGTGCCGGTTCATCAGCTTCAACATCCTGTCGCTGCCACTCTGCACGGGCAGGTGGATGCACTTGCATATATTGCTGTGCGAGGCCATCACTTCCAGCAGTCGGTCGCTAAGGTCTTTGGGGTGGGAGGTGGCAAACCGCACCCTCAGCAACGGACTGATGCTGGCCACACGGTGCATCAACTCGGGGAAGTCCACGTTGCCGTTCTCGCTCGCATAGCGATATGAGTTGACATTCTGTCCCAGCAGTGTCACCTCTTTGTAGCCTTGCTCGAACAAGTTGCGGGCTTCGGACACGATGGTCTCGGGGTCGCGGCTCCGTTCGCGTCCGCGGGTATAGGGTACCACGCAATAGGCGCAGTAGTTCTGGCATCCACGCATGATGGATATGTAGGCCGAAATGCCATTGCTCCCCAGTCTCACGGGTTCGATGTCGGCATAGGTCTCGGTAGTGCTCAGCTCGGTCTCTGCGGCTTTGGTGCCGGGGGTGCGCACGCTGGCCAGCAGCTCGGGCAGCCGGCGGTAGGCGTCGGGTCCTACCACAAAACTGACATTCTCTTCCTCAACCATCAGTTGGCTTTGCAGCCGTTCGGCCATGCAGCCCAATATGCCGATGCGCACCTGCTTGTGCCTTTGCTGCAGTGCCCTGAGCTCATGGAGGCGTTTGCGGATACGCTGTTCGGCATTGTCGCGTATGGCGCAGGTGTTGATGAGGATATAGTCGGCCGCTTCGATGTCGGTGACGATGGTGTGGTTTGCTTTGGTGAGCAGGGATGCCACAATCTCGCTGTCGGCGAAATTCATCTGGCATCCGTAGGTTTCTATGTATACTGATGACATGTGTTGTTGCTTGAATGGTAGGTTTTCTTATTTTACGATGACCTTTGTGGCGGGTTTGTCGCCGATACGTACTACATACACTCCGCTGGTCAGCGGTTGGCTTACCAGGCGGCGTGGAGCTGGGTCTTGACGGCTCGGGACGGAGAGCATCTGTTGCCCCATGGTGTTGTATATCGTCACGGCGAGGTTGGCTGGGGCTTCGGTCACCACGGTGCGCCCAAGGGCATACACACGTGTTGTGGCGTCCGGGTCGGGTCCGCTGACGGCTGTGGTGTCGCTGGCGGCAAAGTAGGCCACAATGGTCTCCTCACCCGTCACGGTGACGGCATGGGGATTCTCAACGGCGCCGTCGGACCAGCGCACGAAATGGTATCCACCGTATGGCACGGCACCCAGTTCCACCCTCGTGCCACGTGGGAAGAGGCCGTTGCCGGCGGCAGTGCCCATGGCCACGTCGGAGGCATGCACGCTCAGCGCAAAGTAGGTGATGGTGTCGAGCGGGAAGTCTTCGTGGATGATGATGTTGCATGTGTCGTGGTCGTCGCTGGCTAGCCACACAGTGTCGTGTGCCGTCAACCATACGGTGTCGCGAAGAGCCATCCACACGGTGTCGTGGAGTGTGAGAAGAACAGTGTCGTGAATATCACGCCAGACGGTATCGTGCAGCACGATGGTGTCGTGTATGTAGGTGACAAGCTTGGCCGACGGTTGTCCCCCTTGGGGCTCGAATAGGGCGGTGTATGAAACGTCGCCGCTCGCAGTCACTGTGCGGGGATTGTCCCTGTTGCCGTCGGTCCACATCGCAAAGGTGTATCCCGGGCGGGCGATGGCGGCAATCTCCACCTCGGTGTTTTCCACAAAGACACCGCTCCCCGAGGCGGTGCCCTGTCCGGGCGACGCACTGGTCACTTCGAGACGGAAACGTGCCGGGGTATGGACTATCGTGTCCACTATCCTTGTATAGACGGTATCGACAGGCCGGTAGACCAGGGTGTCGCTCACTACGGTGTTGAGGGTGTCGGTGTGGTGGGCCCATAGGGTGTCGTGAATCATGGTGGTCACCGTGTCGTGATGTAGGCGGTCGACCGTGTCGTGGACTGTAACGTATACCGTGTCGCGAATCACTGTATCGTTGCTGATGGTGTCGCGCAGTTCAATATTGTCCACAAAGAGGTAGTACTGGTATTCCGAATAGTAGTTGATGGCCACGTAGCGGGCGGAGGCAGGCACCGTCACGTCGCACTCATGCCATCCTGCGCTGTTGACCGTCACGTCGGCCACGGTGTCGGTAAAGTCCACAGAAGAGTTGCTGGAGGTGGAGTACAGCACCCTGAATAATTCTTCCCTGCTGTTCGAGCGGCGGTAATGGAAGCGCAGCCTCAATGGCGACGAGGACATCAACTGCGGCGAGACAAGGTATTGATTGTAGTCCGTCGAGCGGTGGTAGCTGCTGAAACGGAACTGGTAGCTGCCTTGATAGGGCGTGTTGCCGTCGGCAGTACCTATTGCTCCCAGCTTGTCGTCGTTGCGGTTGTCTATGCTCTCCATGGTCCAGCAGCCTTCGTCGGCCAGTTCGAAATCCTGCACCAGCGGGAAGTTCTGCACCGGCGCGCAGGCTCCCGAGCTGTGGGGCGTAAAGGTGAAGGTCACCGAGCTGTTGTTCGGCCCCGAGAGATGGATGTCGGTGATGCTGAACGACGAGTCGGGTGTACCGTCGCAAAGATAGGGGTGGGGATTGCTCGAGGCGTTGAAGGTTGTGCGTCCCGACACACCGAAAGCCGCCTGGCTATAATTGCCGTTCACGGTGTCGATGCTGCTGTTTGGACGGAACAGCCATAGTTGGTGGGGCGCGAGGTAGAAATCGAAAGTGGCATTGTCGGCTTCGCGCCGGTCGTTGTAACGCCATATCAGCATGCCCCGGTTGGGCAACGACGCATCGAAGGTGTCGGTGTTGTTGCGGTACTCCAAGATATACCACTCATGCGGCACCGCCGAGGAGATTTTCACCGCGTTGTTGGGACCCGAGCCGAGCGACTGGAGTGTGTAAGTGCCCGAGTCCGAAATCTGGGGAATGCTGTCAAACCAGTTCAGGTAGTGATACTTGAACAGAGAGTTGGTCTGCTGTGGGGGCGACATGTTGCTACACATCAAATCCCACGACCCTCCCGGCGACACCGAGGTGTAGTTGTCGTAGTGGTATATGTCCGGCGCACCCAGCGTGTGTGTCATCTCGTGGCAGAAGGTGCTTACATTGAAGTAGTTGCTACCGCTCCCTGCCAGCTGGAGGTTGTAGGTATACACCCGTTTGTTTCCCAGATTTACGGTCCTGTCATGCAGCGACCACTTGTGCGGCCACAGCAAGTCGCTCCAGCCTGTGTAGCTGCCGCTCACCACAAAGCACACGTTGTCCACCATCCCATCGTTGTCGATGTCAAGGTTGAGCGTGGTGTCCACCGGGCAGTTGAGGTTGACCCACTCGATGGCATTCTCCAGCAGGGTGAACTCCCTCGAGCGGCGTTGCGCTTCGTCGGCATAGCCGTCGGGATTGGTCACTGCATTGTATGGCTTATAGTAGTTGCGGGCATAGCCGTCCTGATACGACATTACCATCGTACCCGACGGGGCAGGACGGTAATGGGTCAACACCCGCAGGTTGCCGTAGCTTGTGTGTTTGAAATAATTATACATCGACACGCCTGTGGCGGTGCTGTCGTTAAACATGCTGTCGATGGTGCTGAATGGGGTGGCGGTACCCGTCGTCTCGTCAGCAAAGCGTATAAATATCACCACGTTGTTCAATGCACCGTGGTTGCGGATTCTGCTCTTGGGGCTCTCGGACAAGTTGACTTTGGGCTCACGCCAGGCGTCGTGTGCACTGCGCAGATAGTCCTTGTCGGGCATCAGCCATGACTGCAGGCCGGCCGCTTTGGGGTTGTCCTTTCCGGGCTTCAATGTTGTGGCATATAGTCCGCCGTAGACAGGTGTGCTCCCTGGGCAGTCTTGCTCCCGTCCGGCATATACATAGAAGCCTGTGGCGGGGTCCTGCACAATGGTGTACCCCTCGGCGTCGTGCAGCCAATTGTAGAATTCGTCGCCCGACGCGTAGCAGTGCAGCGTGTCGCCGTTGGGTTGGACGCGTGCGGCAGGAACAAACTTGGCCGGTGCTGCCATGGCACTGCCCCACAAGGCCAGTCCTGTCAGCAACAGCATGAATCGGTGTATTGTGTTCATTTTCTTCATATATCAGTTCGGTATTATCGGTATCTTCCTATGGCGGCCAGACGGTCGTAACGGTCGTTCGGCCCACGGTAGTAAACAAAAGCCGTGTATTGGTTGGGGGTCTCAAAGTAGTCGCCTTCCAGCACTCCCGTCGACCCCTCTGTCTCGCCAACTGGCAGGAAGAGCAGTTGGTACGAGTAGTAGCCCTGTTTCAAGTGCAGCCGCAAGGTGTAAGCCTTCAAGTCCGGACGGTATTCCATGCGGCTGGCCTCGTCCAGCCGCCATTGTGTCAACTCTCCCACCACATGCACACTTCCGTTCATGTACGGATACACCATCGGCAGCACAAAGTTCACCCAGACATAGTCGGCCTCCGTCTGCTTGTTGGTGCGGTCCCACACGTTTACCTTCATTCCGCCGTTCAGCACATCCTCCGTCACATAACTTTTTCCCGAACGGTCTTCCAGCGGTTTCAGTGTGGCGAACCATTCGCCGCCATACTCCGCTATCTGTGCCACATTGTAGGTGGCAGTACGTATGTTGCTAATGTCAAACCACCGGAACCGGTTGCCGCACCAAAATAGGTTCTCATAGCGGTGGCGGTAGCACAATGCGCCGTTCTCCAAGCCGCTGAACACCAGGCGTCGCATGTTGTCTGTGCGTCCGTTCTGCTGCACCACCACACTGCACCAGGCCTCGTTGAGCGAGGGACGGGGCTGGTCGCCCCGATAGTCGTTGTTCTCTGTTACCCGCACGTCTACTTCGCGGCGCTCCCTCACCTTACCCCCGTCATAGGGCACGCCCACCTCCACCTGCGCCTTCAGGCTTCCTTCGGTCACATAGAAACGCCTCGTCAGCAGCACACTGTCCGGCTGGTCCTGGTCGTACACCGTCACCACATAATTGCCTGACACCAGAAACTGGCTGTACTGGCTGGGGATATACTGGTAGTGATACACATAGTCCGTCAGCGTAGTGAACGAACTCTCATATCCCTCCACGGGACCTTCCTCAAAGCCGTTCATATATTCGTAGGGCTCCAGACCGTCCTTACGCCACCGGCTGTCGCAATGTTCAATCCTGTAACGGTAGTTTCCCATCTCAGCGCCCAGCACGTCGAAACGCAGCAGCAGTCGCTCGCCGTCGCCCAAGGTCAGCACCGGTGCCTCCAGCTCCACGCCTCCCCGCCAGAGTGTTGTCGTTCTCACGCGTGGCGACCAATTCGAGTCGGACACCTTCGTGCCTACAGGGGTATGCCAGCCGTCGTCTCCCGACACTGTTCCACAGCCACTGGCAATGCCTCTCGCGGCTGTCCCGATCGGGGTGGCGACCATCAACAGAATGACTAATAAAGTAATATATAGTCTCATAGCAGAATGCTTCTTATCAATTTAAACTGCAAAGATACGAAAAAAAATTGAATCCGCTCCCACAATCTGCCGTACACTTTTCCATGTCCGCCGGAACCCAGTGTGGCAATACATTTGCAGGAGCCCCCAACGCCGCTATTCAGCCTTCGGTGAAGTCTCGCACCCCGCAACTGTTTCGACAAAGTAACAACAGACGTAGAGAGCCATAAGTATGGGAAAACAAAAAACCGCCTTCATCCTGAAGACGGCTAAAATGCGGTGGTCTGTGGCAGATTCGAACTGTCGACCTCTTCCGTGTGAAGGAAGCGCTCTGAACCAACTGAGCTAACAGACCCTCTCTTTTTGACATGACAAGCGGAGGCTTGATGACCTCCGGCTTGTGTGGTGATCTGTAACAGATTTGAACTGTTGACCTCTTGCCTGTCAAGCAAGCGCTCTAAACCAACTGAGCTAACAGATCGTACTTTTCATCTCTTTCCTCTCGAAAAGCGGTTGCAAAAGTACGAACTTTTTTCGGATTGACAAAATTTTTTTTCAGAAATCGTCGCAATGTGTTGAAAATAAACAATACTTTTTTTATTGAATCTGTCTGGAACGGATTGCAGAATGGACTTTTTCCAGTCTTTTGAGAGGATTTTTGGACCTTTTTCCGACTGTTTTTGCCAGTATATTCGGCAAGGCGTTTATTTTCAGAGATATGAGGTGATATTACAATCTCAACACATGCGCATGGGGGTTGGAAGGAGAACCGCCTGGGGCTGTTTGGTAAGACGGCTATTCGATGGTGGAGAGCCCCCAGGAATAGTGCATGGGATGGAGGTGGCCGATATGGATGGCGTTGAGCAGTTGGAATGGGCCGCGGAGCATCTCCTGTCCCAAACGGGGGTCGACGGGGAACATGGCGTGGTCGATGGATGGGTAGTCCTGGCGGATGTCGCGCAGGATGGAGAGGAAGAGCTTTTCCATCTGGTCGTCGGTCACCTTTACGCGGTCGATGTCGGAGGGGTCGGCGACGGGCGGGAAGTACCAGTTGTTGCAGTCGCCAGCATGGAAGAGGGTGGTGCCGTCGCGCAGCGTGATGACGGTGCATACTCCTACATCGGTGGAGCGGTAGGCTTTGAGATGGAAGTGGGGAGTGGACACCTCTTCGCCGAAACGCAGGATGGCCAGCGGCAGCGATTTGTCTATGCGACGGCGACGGACGGTGTCGTAGGAGGGGAGGAGGTGCCAGTTGGGGTTGTCGGCACACCACTGGGGGATGTCGGGGTTATAGTGGTCCTGGTGGAAATGGGAGATGATGAAGTAGACGGCTTTGCTGTGAGCGTTGTCGAGCAGACGGTGCAGCAATCCTTCGGGGTCGAGCCAGTAATCGAATACGATTAGACAGTCCTCCTCCTCGGCAGCGAAACAGGAGTGGTGGATGTAGTGGAGTTGCATGGGCTGGGCGCGATGGTCAGAGTTTGGGGACGAAGTCAATCATCACAGAATGCTCGTCGAAATGGACATCTTTAAGGGTGATGCGGTCGAAGACGGATGCCAGTTGGGGACTCTTGCCAAGGGCGAGCATCAGGCGGTTGCCGTCGAGGATGTCGAGCAGGTCGGCGCCTTGTTGTTTCTTGAACTGGCCAAGGGCGGTGCGGACCATGAACTCGATGCCTGCCCCGCCGCCGTAGGAGAGGAAGATGTCGGAGCCATTGATGCGGTCGACATTGATGTCGAGGCCGACGGAGCCCATGAGGGGCACTTTGTAGGCAACGCGGAGGGTGTGAGGACCGCCGTAGGCAAGGGGGAGTTCTTTGCCGGTCTTTTCTTGAATGAATTGTCCGACTTCGGAATAGGTGAGATTGAATTGCATAATATCGTGTGTTTTGTGATGTTTTTTTGTGGAAATAACGCCTAATCGAAAAAAAAATTGTATCTTTGCAATCTGAATAAATAAAACTATTGACTATGAAAGTTAAGGAACTTGTAGAGAAATTGAATCTGAAGGTGCTGTCGGGCGCCAATGGCCTCGACCGCGAAATAGAGGGTTGCTATGTGTCGGACTTGCTGAGCGATGTGATGGGCAATGCCGAGATGGGCGATGTGTGGGTGACGTTGCAGGTGCATAAGAATGTGATGGCTATCGCCTCGTTGAAAGAACTGGCTTGCGTCATCCTGGTGAAGGGGCAGACCGCCTCGGAGGACACCCTCGAGCAGAGCAACGAGGAGGGCATTCCTTTCCTGAGCACCACGATGGAGACTTTTGAGACGGCAGGAAAGATTTACGAGCTGCTGAAAGGCTGAAGGCCTTGAGGTGACCTTCGGGAAATGAAGATGCGAGCGTGTCGAACCTTTCGATAATTATTTGAGATGACTCCGTTCAAGGCCGACCTGCATATTCATACGGTGCTGTCGCCGTGTGGCGATTTGGAGATGAGTCCGTCGGCCATCGTCCAAAGGGCGTTGGCACGCGGGCTGGACATGATTGCCATCAGCGACCATAACACTACGCGCCAGGTGAAGGTTGCTCAAAAGATAGGCCGCGACAATGGCCTGTTTGTGCTGGGCGGTGTGGAAGTGACCTCGCAGGAGGAGGCGCATTGTCTGGCTTATTTCGAGAACGATGCGCAGTTGGACGAATTCCAAGAGTTTCTTGATGCGCATCTGCCCCCCATTCCCAACGATGAGGACAGGTTCGGTTACCAGCTTATCGTGGACGAGAATGACGAGATTGTGGGAGAGGAGGAGTACCATCTGCTGAATAGCATTGATGTGGACATCGACGGCATCTACGAGGAGGTACACCGCATCGGCGGGCTATTTGTACCGGCGCATGTGAACAAGGGGACCACGTCACTGACCAGCCAGCTGGGTTTCGTCCCGCCCGACCTGAAGGCCGACGGACTGGAGATTAACCGCTTTACCACCAAGGAGGAAATGCTGAAGAAGTTCGCCTATTTGAAGCGGTTTAACTTCATCACCGACAGCGACGCCCATTTCATCGACAACATCGGCGATGTATATAACGTCTTGTATATGGAACATCGCACTTTCGACGAGTTCCGCAAGGCGTTGAAGGGTGAGGATGGCCGCTATATCGACACCATGGCCTTCCGCACTGCCCCGCTGAAGAAGATAATGTAGATTTACAAATGTAAAGGCGCTCTTATTGTGGCAGGGATAAACGCTGCCACATCACTCGTTGTGGTATGGCTCGTGGCGGAGGATGGTGAAGGCTCGATAGAGTTGCTCGACAAAGAATAGGCGTACCATCTGGTGGTTGAAAGTCATCTGCGAGAGCGATATTTTGTCGTGGGCGACGGCGTAGACCGAAGGTGCGAAGCCGAAAGCACCACCCACCACAAAGACAAGGTTGCGGGTGCCGGCGTTCATCTGTTTCTGTAGGTACTGGGAGAATCCCAACGAAGTGTGTTCCTTGCCGTGCTCGTCGAGGAGGATGATGCGGTCGGCTCCCTCAAGACGTTTGAGCAGCAATGCTGCCTCGCGCTCTTTTATTTCTTCGGGCGAGGCTCCTTTCTGGTCTTTCAAGGCCGGGATGACATCTATCTCGAAGTTGGTGTAGTGGCGTAGCCGTTTCACGTATATGTCGATGCCCTCCTGCAGGTAGGGCTGGTCGGTTTTGGAGATGACGATGAGTTTGATGTTCATGGCGGCGATGCGCTTTCGGGATGGTTTGGGGGATAATGTCAAATCTTTTTTTGTAGAAGTTTCTGCACGAGCGGGTGGCGGAACCGAGTGACACGGGAATATGTGATGGGCTTGGCACCATAGAGGCTGTAGGAGAAGGCGATGCCGGGGTCCATGCTTCCCTCGAAATCGAAGGCGCGGGTACGGGAGGAGAGCCGTTGGATGATGTGCCAGAAGAGTAGGGGGGAAGCCCCGTTGTGGTGGCCGGTTGGATTGAGGGCGGAAAGAAGGGAGTAGGCGCAGCGGTCGTCGTAGGCGACGAAGCGGGCGGCATGTAACTTCCCGTCACCGTCGTTGAGGCCGAGGAGGATGCCCTGCCCGTGCCCCAAGGCGGTTTCAATCACACGGATGATAAAGTCCTGCGACAGCAGGTCGCGTTGTCCCCGCGAGGTCCAATAGTCGGCGTGGAAACGCGCAAATGTCTGGGGGGAGAGGCCGTCGACGGGCTGGAGTACCTTTGTGGCACGGCGTATGGGACGCTGGCGACGTTGTTTGTCGAAGCCGTCGAAAACCTGCTGGGGGTCGGAAATGTCTTCAATGCGGTAGGTGATGCGGTCGGAGGTGGTGTAGCCGGTCCACATCAGGGTATCGGTGCCAGGGGCAAAGTTCTGGGCAAAGAAGAGTGGCCGTAGCCGCCCGAAATAGTCCACAAGCCAGCGGGTGGTGGAGGAAGTGTCGGTGCCGGGACGGAACCAGGGACCGCTGTACTGTGTGAGCTGCGGTTGCAGCAGGTAGTGCATCCCATAGCGTTTGCCCCATAGGTAAGGCATGGCTGCCGCAATGGTGCCATCGGGCTCTTTGACCAGAGCGACATCCCATTCCTTGCCCTTGCAGACCGTTTCCATCCACCAATATTGCAGAAACAGAGGAATCGTCGACCCCTCTGTTTCGCATAGTTTCTGGTATGTCTCCTTGTCGCTCAAGGGCAGGCTTGAGGTGTTACTGAATAACGATGGTGACGCGGTTGTTGGCCATGCGGCCGCTGAGGGTGTTGTTGTCGCCCACAGGGTCGTCCTCGCCCTTGTACTGCACTTCGATACGGTGCTCGTCGATGCCGCGCAGCACCAAGGCTTTTTTCACTTCCACGGCGCGTTGGCGGGAGAGACCGGTGTTGTAGGTCTCGGTGCCCACGTTGTCGCAATAGCCGGTTACCAACACTTCAAGCCCCTTTTCCTGTTTCAGGTAGGCGGCCAGTTCGTCCATCTCGGCGATATAGGATTCCTGAATGGTGGCGTCGTTGGGGAAGAATTTGATTTCGGGGAACGACTTGGAACCTTTGGCGGCGCTGGGGAGGAGGTCGATCTTCTTGGAGCTGAAGTCGAAAATCAGTCCCACGCGGATCAGGTCTTCGGTGGGTTGAGGCTCGGTGTAGTAGGCCTCGTCCTTCCAGTAGCGCCAGTCAATCTGGGCCACCTTATAGCTCACCTTGTTCTTCATCTCCTTCTCGATGAGGATGTCGCGGAAGTAGTCGAGCGAGATGACAGCTTCCATCTGTGCCTTGGCAACAAGCTCGTCGCGCAGGTCGGGGTCGGTGACCGAAGGGTTGACGGCGAAAACCGCGCACAAGTGCATGGGGATACGTCCAGCAGTGGACAGGTAGTCCATCACCGGGTCGAACTTGCCCCAGTCGCGCTCTTTGTCGTGCTGCCATTTCAGTGTGCGGAAACGGTTGTAGTCGTAATCGATGAAATAGAATGTTTTGGCATCGAAAGAGGTGAATTTCCACACCGTGTCGTAGGCGGACTCGCGGATTTTGCGTTTGCCCGCCGGGTCGATGATGGGTTCGGTTTTCTTGCCCTTCTTGCCTGTGGCGGCGCTTGTCACCTGCTCATACAGGCCGCCAATGGTGGGGTGCCAACTGGTGTCGGCAGTGCGGCCGAGCCATTGGCGTTTGTTGTCGCCGTCCTTGGCAATCTCGGTGGTGGCCCTTTTCTTACGGTACTGAGCCTGAACATTGTTGGCCGGCAAAAGCATCAACACGGCCAGTAATACTATCGGAAAAAGTTTCTTCATCGGTGGTAGTAATTTTTCGGTATAACGCGATATAACGGAAATTATTGTTGTGGGTCGAAAAGTGAACCGTTTTCGCATACAAGCATGCGCGACTGGAACTTGTCGATCATCATGAAATCGTGCGACGAAATCAGCATGGTGGTGCCTGTCTGCCGGTTGATGTCCACCAGCAGCTGCATGATGTCCGACGAGGTGGCGGGGTCGAGGTTTCCCGTTGGCTCGTCGGCCAGTACAAGGGAGGGATTGTTGATAAGGGCACGGGCAATGCCCACGCGCTGCTGTTCGCCTTCGGAGAGCTGGTAGGTGGTGGCGCGAGCCTTCTCCTCTATGCCTACGGCCTTCAGGGTGTTCATAATCTGGCTCGGGATGTCGCTGCGTTTCCAGCCCGTAGCCTGCAGGACGAAGGCAAGATTGTCGTACACGTTGCGGTCCTTCAGCAGACGGAAATTCTGGAATACCACGCCCACCTTGCGGCGCAGCAGGGGGATATTGCGGTGTTTGAGGTGCATCAGGTCATAGCCGCACACCTTGGCCTCCTCGGCGCTCTCCACCTCATGGTCGGCGTAGAGCGTACGCAGGAGCGAAGTCTTGCCTGCACCGCTCTTCCCGATGAGATATACAAATTCTCCGGGGTTGACAGTGAGGTTGACATGGGTGAGTATTGGACCCTCTTCATGGCTGATAGCCACCTCTTTTAGCGATATGATAGGTGTGTCCATAGAGTCTTTGTTTCAAACTGCAAAAGTACTAATTTTTTTCCTATAATAGAGAAAGTGGTACTCTTTTTTTTCACGCAAGGTTGTTGATTGTCGATAATCATCTCGTGAATCACCCTTCTGGTGTTCCCTCTCAACCTGTCCGTTTCCCGGTCGGGGAGTCGAAATGTACCCCTTTTGCCAATCCTGATAGGTCAACCTATTCGTCCAATGATGTAGTGAAGCCAGTCTGTCATAAAGCTTGTTATGTGTTGCTATCCATTAAGTTGTCGTATTTCCCTGAAGGATTGAATCGTTAAACTTTCATAAATAATTGCAGCAAAACAGGGCGTGTGTGTCATATTGGGCGACAAAGGCGAAAGAATTTACCCAATTGGTGATGTGGAAAGTTAAAAAGATTTAAAATATGTTAATGAGGGGTATCCAAAATGGGGGGAACGACTCTTTATTGCGAGAGCACGTTGAAAACAGGCTACAAGTAGACGGTAAGTTTATCGTAGCATGTCATGCTTTGAAAACATATTAGAAACAAAAAAACAATCAAATTGTAAGATTTTGCCACCAATGACGTCATAAGGGCATAACCAATAAACACAAACAACATCAAATTACTACTTACTATGAAACGAATAGGACTTTTAATGTGTCTGGCATTGTTCTTGTCGGGCATGGCCCGGGGGCAAGCACCAGGCTCGGACACCATCCTCATTGGTGACACGACGCACATGTATCTGACAACCGGCAACTTCCGATTGCCCTGCTTGTACTTATCTACCAGCTATACCCAACAGTTGGTGAAGAAAAGCGAACTGAACGGAGAGGCGATGATTACAGGTATCGACTTCTACTGCGGTACGCCGAGCAGCATGGGCTGTCCCGGATGCACCATCTATCTGGCCAACACCTATGTGTCCAGCATGGGGTCCGGGATGGTGGGCTTCGGCCCCATGTTCCAGCAGGTGCTGGTCGACTCGCTGGTCTGTACGATGGGCTGGAATCACTACGAGTTCGACACGCCTTTCCACTACACCGGCCTCGGCAACCTGATTATAGCGGCGGACTGCCCGAATGGTTGGAGTGGGGGCAATTTCTATTGTGACCAGAGGGGTATCATTGATTCGAGGTACGTAAACATGCGCTTGGCCAATATGACCCCTTCCACTCCCACTACAGCCATGTCTAGTCGTAATATCATGCGACTGCATACCATGCCAGTCTCTACGACTGTCACCTCTTGTCCTGCACCCACGCTGAGGGTGGACTCGCTTGGCTCTACGGCAGTGAAGATGAGGTGGACTCCTGGCTATCAGGACACCTCTTGGAGGATGGACTGCATCACCGACGGCGACACCGCCTGGCGCACCAGTGGTCTGCTTTGGGGCGACACATCCTATACCATAACCGGTCTCGTCCCTGGCAGCCACTACACCCTCCGTCTCACTGCTTTTTGCACTGACACCTTTACCACGGTGCTGAAACATCTGCTCACCAACTGCATCCCGACGGTGTTGCCTTACGCCGAGTATCTGAATAGTACGTGGTCCGTTCCCGGCTGCTGGTTTGTTGCACCCGGCACGGCTGGGGATGTGCCCATTGTTTCTTCAAGGTTCAGCCATTCGGGGTCGCGTTCATTGAATCTCAAGGGCGGTGCCGTGGTGCTGCCCCAATTCGATGCGCCACCCGACAGTCTGGAGCTATACTTTTGGGCCAAGAGTAATGGCGGCTCCAATCGTAAATTATATATTGGCTTGGTGACCGACCCGTTGGACCTGTCTACCTTTGTGCCATTGGACACGGTGTCATGCTACTCGAGTTGGATTCCTGTAGCGGTTCGGACCGACCGTTACTCCCGGTCGTCGGGGCGTCTGGCCATCGTCACTGCCGACCCGTTGAACACCCATTTGTACATTGACGACATCGAGGTGAGCCATCTTGTGCCCTGCGAGGCACTGTCCGCCGCAACCGTGGACTGGAAGACCGACACTGCGGCACTGATACGCTGGGTGGACACCGTGGGGGCAGTCTATTACGATGTGGCATACGGCCCGACAGGTTTTGTGCCCGACTCTACCACCATTGTCACCGATGTGCGCACCGACAGCCTGCTGCTGACAGGCCTGACGCCCTATACGCGGTACGATGTGTATGTGCGTCCCGAGTGCGGGAGTTTCACTACCCACTGGTCGCCGGTGATGACTTTCCGCACTTTCTGCACCCCGTTGGACACACTGCCCTACGTCGAAAACTTCGACTCCTATGCAGGCAATCCCGAGCCTCCCGCAATCCCCTGCTGGCGTGGACACGCGGGTATGAACACCTGCGTGGTGACCTATACCGACAGCCGTTCCGGCTCGCAGGTCTTGCGTTGGGACTACGAAGATAACCAGTACGCTGTTCTTCCCGCCATCGACACTGCTATCTACCCCCTCCGCACCCTGCAACTCTCCTTCTGGGCATGCAACAACCAGTACAACTCCACCGATGTCCAACTTTCGATAGGGGTGATGACCGACCCCGATGTGGACTCCACTTTCCATGCCATCGACACCGTAACCATTACCGGCGTTGATTGGCGCCGCTACGATGTACCCCTCAACTCCTATACAGGCAATGGTGCCCATATCACGTTGCGGAGTATCACCAGTGACTATCGCGATGCTTATATTGATGATTTAATGATTGATTTGTTACCACCCTGCCCGAGCGTGACGGGAATGGCCGTTACCGGTCTGACTGCCACCTCGGTGACGGTGGGGTGGGACCCGGCGTCCGGGCTGACAGGCCCCGACAGCGGCACCGTGTGGCAGACCTGCATCGACACCTCGGCTACCGCGGCTCCCATGGCCGGCACATCAGTCCTCCATACTCCCGCCTGCACCTTTGCCGGCCTCACGACAGCTACGCCCTATTATGTGTGGGTGCGTGCCATCTGCCCCAAGGGCGACACCTCGGCATGGGAAGGCCCCATGCAGGTGATCCCCGGCATCTGGAATATGCGTGCCAACCGTAGCGACACCCTCACCATGTGCGGAGTGTCCCTCTACGACGACGGCGGCTCTAATGGCGATTTCACCTCCCAGCATTCCTCGTTGGTTATCCTGCCCGACATGCCCGGCCATCTGGTCAGCATCAGCGGCTATTGCAACATAGGCGGTAGCTCCACCCTCACCATCTACGACGGTGTCGGCACCTCGGGCCGTCCCCTTTGGGTCAGGACCTCCAACAACAGTTCAGCCATCAACTTAGGTCCCATCATTTCCGAGACGGGTGCCCTCACCATCGATTTCGATGGCTTCACTCCTTTCTCCATGTACTACGAGGGGTTTGAGCTGCAAGTCAGCTGCGTCCCCGACACCTGTATCATCCATCAGCTGATGCTCAACCCCGCGGTGCCCGCCACCGATTCCACCCTCGCGCTCACTTGGCAGTGCAACGGCGCTGCATCCTACGAGGTGGAATACGGTCCTGTAGGCTTCACTCCCGGCACGGGAACAAGCGTCTCCACATCCACCAATAGCCTTACCGTCACTGGTCTCACCAGCCTTGCCCGTTGCGAGGTGCATGTGCGCAGCATCTGCGGTGTCGCCGACACGGGTGCATGGACCACCGGTATCTTCAATACCCAGCCTTGCAGCAATGCCGTCTATCGCGAGAACTTCGACTCCACCATTTGGGAAGAATCCCATCCGATGCTTCCTATCGGCTCCAATGTATCCAATTATAGCCTTACCCAGACCATCGTCGACTCCGCTTTCCTTGCCGGTCTTGAGAACGGCATTACCGCCTTGGCGTTCCGCCCAATCAACCATACCGCGGGCGACCACCAGAACAATGTCACCGTCTATCTGGCCAATGTGCCGGACACCGCCTTCGGCAACGGTCCCATCGTACCCGATGCCGGGCACCGCTTTGTCAAGGTAATCGACTCGGCCAATTTCAGCCATCTTGGCACCACCGAGTGGCAGATTGTCCCCTTCGACTATCCATTCATGTGGGATGGGCACCAGAACCTTCTGGTTACTGTGCTCAACGAGGATGGCGGCGGTTTTCGAACAGAATATGCCAGCCACTACCGCTATTCCGATCTGCGAAACTATGTCTATCGCAGCTATCTCATCTACTCCGAATATCCA
>Ga0247611_10001355_pt1 | contig 43959 bp, 43 predicted proteins | sample 177DNAGHGhighgp2_FD_192422 | JGI IMG/M metagenome (GOLD analysis project Ga0247611, IMG submission 192422) | Sheep rumen microbial communities from Palmerston North, Manawatu-Wanganui, New Zealand - 1770 DNA GHGhigh gp2 | ecosystem: Host-associated > Mammals > Digestive system > Stomach > Rumen... | reverse complement strand
ATTTAGAAGGAAATGCAGAAACTAATAAAGCAAACCTAATGGCAATAGCAGGATTATCAAATGATGATTTCAACACATTAACAAGTAATTTAGTAGCACTAAAATTTATTAGATTTGTAGGCTATGAAATAGTCCCAACTGAACGATTTAGAAAAAGTATGTCTAAAATAAGTAAGACAATAAAACTAGAAAGACTGGGTGAAGGTTCAAATGCTCAAACTTAATTGGACATTTAGTGTAGATTTTAATAAAGATGATACACCACAGATGATACTATGCAAAGTAAATACTATGAAAAATGAGTATAAAAACCTAAACCCAGATTATTCTGGACTAGATACAGAAACTAATGGATTACATATTAAAAATTGTAAACCGTTTCTAATAAGCTTTGGCTTTGCAAACTTTGAAACCAAGCAAGCAATAGCTTATAATCTAGAAGTAGGATGTCCATATTTTGATAAAATAATACAATTAATATTCGAAATGTTTAGACGAACTAAAAAATTATTATTCTTTAACGTAAAATTTGATTTGCACATGTTAGAAAATATACATAATTTTTATCCTCATTCAAATATAACCGATGTCAAAATATATATTAGGTTAGCCGCCGATGCTAAAAGCAAAAAAGAAGGTGGCATACCTGAAACTTTAAAAGATTTCGCTGCTCGCTATATATCTGCAGATGCAAAACACTATGAAAAAATATTATCAGATGAACGAAAAAGAAAAAAAGTTGAAAACACTAGAAAATTAAAAACAACATTATTAAAATATGGACAACCACCAGAAGAGTTTAGAGTTAAAAATGAAAAATCGTGGACAATGGGAACTATTAATACATTCTTTCAAGATAAAATAAATGAAGTATCTGATTTGCCTGATGGAGTTAGAGAAGCCGTTCAAGAATGGATAAACACATCAGAAGATCCAGATAACTATGAAAATCTTGATAGAAATCTAGTAAAAAGATATGCTAAATATGACATAGTGTGGACTATAGAAGCATATTATATATCTCTACCAGTATGTATAACTAGACATCAAATGCAAACTGTAAAAATTGAAGAAGATGCAATAATGCCTATGTATAAAATGGAAAACGTAGGATTCAAATTCAATTTACAATATGCATTAGAATGTAAAGCTAAATTAAAAGCATATATTATACAACGTAGATTAGATTTATGTAAGCTTGCAGGAATAAAAATAAAATCTAATCAACATCAACTTATTAAACAAGTATTATCAGATTTAGGAATAGACTTAGATAAAGCAAATAAAGGAACACTTCATAATGCATTAACTAATCTAAATCAAAATCCTAATGAAGAAATTATAAAAGAATTTATAGGAACAATAGAAGAAGTAAGAACTTTAGAAAAATGGTATTCAACTTATATCTGTAGATGGATAGAATCATTAGGAAATGATGGACGTGTTTATACACAATTTAATCAAACAGGAGCAGTATCTGGACGTATTAGTTCAGATTTCCAACAGTTTCCAAGTAAACCAATATTAGATAATAAAGGAAATGTATTATTCCATCCTAGACGTTTAATACAAGTTACTGGAAATGGATATGATTCAATGGTATATATAGACTTCGCAGCAGAAGAATTAAGAGTTCAAGCATTATATACAATGCTAGTAGATCCAAAGAAACAAGGAGATTTAAACTTCTGCCGTGCGTTTATACCATTGCATTGTCATACAGCAGACGGAACTAAATATACAACAGATATGGCATATAAATGGTTTGATAAAACATGGTATCAAGATGAAGATGGTAAAGAATGGGAACCAACAGATTTACATACTAAAACCACTATGACAGCATTTCCAAATGAACCAACTGATACAGCATATTTTAAAAACACATTAAGAAAGAAATATGGTAAACCAACAAATTTTGCGTGTGTATATGGAGCATCAATAAATACATTAATTAATCAATTTTACTTTCCACCTGATATGGCTAAAGCACTACATGATGGTTTTTATAAAGCATATCCAGGTATTAAAGTATATGCAGATTATGTAGATGCAACAATTAGAAAGCAAGGTTATATTGAAAATTTATTTGGTAGACGATATTATAATACGACAGGACATCTTGCTAGAAATTATTTAGTTCAAGGTTCTAGTGCAGATTTTATGAAAATAAAATTTAAAGAACTAGATGACTATTTAACTAAAAATAATTGCAAATCAAGATTACAAATGTCTATTCATGATGAATGTGTATTTGAAATATATAAAGGTGAAGAACATATTATAAAAGACTTAAAAGAAATAATGGAACAACTTGATGGCTCTTTAATTCCAATATTAGCAGATGTAGAAATAACTAAAACATCGTGGGACGAAAAGGAAGATTATGAATTATAAAATATTATCTTTAGACCCATCTGGAGCTTATGAGGAAGGTAAAGGAACAACAGGCTACAGTATTTGGACATTCAATCCAGATAACTGTGCCTATTCATTATTAGAATCTGGAAATATAAGAGCATATAACTATAATTCTCAATATGAATATTTTAATGCACATATAAAGCTATTAGAAGAAGTAAATCCTAATATACTTATTATGGAAGATTATTTACTTTATGCACATAAAGCTAATCAACAAATAGGTTCTAAAATGGAAACCCCACAATTAATAGGTTTATTAAAATATGAATGCACTACTAGAAATATAGAAATAGTAATTCAAGCAGCACACGAAGTTAAACGTAGATGGACAGATAAAATATTAGCATATAAAGGAATTATAAAAAAATCTGGAAATGTTTTTAGAGATTATAATAATAAAGTAGTTTCTAGACATTCAAAAGATTCAATAAGACATGCAATGCATTATATAACTAAGAGGAGTAAATATGGAAATAGATGAAAAATTAATACAATTAGGATTAAAACCAATTATAGATGCATCTAAATTACTAAACTATAGTAATGAAAGTTATGCAAATATGAGACATATAGGTTTCGGTGCAAGTGAAGCATCTATATTAGTAGGAATAAATCCATTTAATACAATAGATGATTTAAGAAAACAAAAAACAGAATTAACTTATGATCCTGAAATAAGTAAAAAAGATGTAGTAAGAAAAGGTAAAGATTTAGAAGATGTATTTATGAAAAAGGCTTCTAAACACTTTACACTAGATATTCATAAACCAGATTTAATGTATGAAATAGACCATGAAGCTAGATTAACTGTAAACTTTGATGGAGTTGCATATGTTGAATCAAATTTAATACCATTTGAAATTAAAATGTGTAGTATATACGGTGCAAAACATTATGATTTTAATAAGTCATTAGCAGAAGATATATCAGATGAACACTGGAGAACTGATATTCATTCATTTATATTTACACATATGACTGATTCATTAGATACATGTGGTTTTCCACCTTATTATTATGCACAACTACAACAACAAATGTTAGCATTAAATGCACCTTATGGAATCTTAGCCGTAATGAATGATAAAACATGGACAATGCATTATTTTATTACTAAACGTAATGATGAAATGATAGCAAATATCAAAGTAGCGGCGATAAAAAATAAGGATTGTCTACATTCATTAGAAGAAATCCTAGAAACAATACCTCAAGAGCTTCGTATACTTACAGAAACCAACTAAATTTTGCATTTTAACGAAGAGCCGATAAATTAATCAATAATTAAATAAAAACAAAAATAGAGGACATTTAGCCGTGTCCTCTTTTCTTTTTGTGGCTTCTACAACTTCGACTCGTTCAGCTCGGCTACGTGCTCCTCATTGTCGCACTTCGCCTCGCTTCGCTCGTCTCGTTGTTCCGATTATTTTAAGCCTTGTAAATATTTTCCTGCGTTTACTCTACCTTTTGTAGTTCGAGCATTCCACCTATTATAACCAGTTGCAGTATATAATCTAGAATAAATACTTCTATAATTATAACGCTGTGCATTATTATAATAGTATATGTTATCTTTATATACTTTGTGGAATACAGAAGGAGCAATATCGTATAATGCAGGGTTGCCTTTATTAAGATTTTCAACTAAATCTTTACCATACATTACTTTAGATACGATTGGTAATCTGCTTAATCTATAATCCCAATTACTATCTCCACCTATTGTAAGTTGTTTAGCACCTTCGACAAGAGGACCAAGCAATGGATTAAGTTTACGATTACCTAATACATTTAAAGCATTACCACCAAATACTAATGAATCTAGGAATGATGAACCAGATTCCATAGATAAATTAGGAGTAATCTTTAAACCACCTTTAGTAATTCCAGTTTGATTATATTGGTTTTGTGCATCTTTACCCCAATTAGTAAGAACTAAATCTGCATAAATTTTAATTAATTCAGGGTGTTCATCTAACATTCTATCCCAGAATAGTGTAGTTCTAAGTGGGAAACTAATAAATGGAAAGAATAATTCAGCAATTAATTCACCTTCAGGTTTATCACCATAATTGAAGAATGTTTCTAAAACTCTATTATAAGATTCGCTGTGTATATAGCCTTTATCTAATAAGTCCATATGTAGAGCCAATCTGTTAATAGTTTCTATATCACTATTCAATGATAAATTATAATAAGGAGTTATAACTCTTAATGGATCATGTTTACCTAATCCCCAGTCACTAAATAATGCTTTCTTATAGAATCTAGTTAATGGATCATCTTTCTTAATAGCTTTACCATCTTTGCCTAATCTTTGTTTATTACCAATTAAGTTTAATTCGTTAGCTTTCTTGATATTTTGCATTTCTGCTGCGGCTGCTGGACTATTTACAAATTCAGATACAAAATCAAATTGTTCTCTATTAAAACTTTTAGTAATTTCATCATAAGCATCAGCCGTTTTAATATAGCGTTGTAGCATAACTAGTATACGTTTGTTTTGTTCTTCTTCTGTTTTATTCCATAATTTAGTATACTTATTTACTAATTCTCTTTTATTAAAACTAGTTAATTCAGTAGTATTACCTAAATTAACTTTGAATTCATCGACACTAGGTAATAATTCTCTAATGGCTTTCATATCTAGCTTTTTAATATCATCAATAGTTAATTCATCAAGATCGCTTATATTAAGTTTATTCCATAATTCTTTTAATAACTTAATATCATCGCCAAATAATGTTTTAGAATTATCTAATTCTTTTAACATACCTAGCCATTGATTATTTTCAAAACAGAATGGGCTACCTTGTATAGCTTCTGCTATTATACCAGTTGCTCTAGACCAATTTTTATGCCAAGTTATAGCATCTTTATAACGCTTAACAGTATGTAATTTATTACCTTCAGTTGCCACTAATGTTTTTAGAGCACCTTCGATAGTATTCGTAACTGTAAATCCTAAATTTTGTAAGCCTAAAACCTTTGTAGGTAATAATACATATTTAGCAACAACATCTCTAAAATGCATCATACGTTGCATATGATGATTATTTTTAAATAGTGTTCTACCTGTGTATGTTTTATTACTTGTAGATTGACCTATCATCTTTTTAAGAGTCATAAGATTATGATTATCAACTACAAAGTATCTAATACCATCTTTTTCTGGGTTATGATTTAGCATTACTCTTAAAGATTCTACGGAATCAAAATCAGTAGTTACAAACTCTGAAGCCATTTGTGCTTGTTTAGTTTGCTTATCTACATTATTAAATCTATCAGATGGAACCATAGCAACTACTTTCATATAAGGGTTACTCTTTATATATTTAGCCATTAATGCATAATTTATATTACCAGATTCATCTCTAAATAATTCATTAATCATTCTATTAGATTCTTGTGCATATCTAGCAGTATGATTAATAAGATTTTGCATTTTAGTTAAAGGCTTTCCATTTTTAGCATTAACTGCTTCTTGTGTAAAATCATAAGGCTCTTCTAATTTAACAGCACCGAAATATGCTTTTACAGCTTCTTTTATTTTTTCAGCGCCTTCTGGATCATTTGGTGTTTCATTAAACTTATATGATAGTAGCTTATCTAAGAAGCGTTCATATAGTTCTTGTTCTTCATCAGTTAATGTTAAGTCATTGAAATAATCTATAAATAGTTGCTTTTTAATAGCAAATGTAGGATCATCTGCTAAAGATGCTATATCTGCTATATCTTGCATTTGATATGAATTTAACTTAAACATCTCTTTAATATCTCGTGTTATTTTAGTAAATTCAGATTCTACATTTTTAAACTTATAAGGATCTCTTGTTTTATTAGCATCATATTTAATATCAAACGCATTATAGATATAATTTCTATCTTCTATTATTTCAGACATTTCATCTGTATAATTATCTGCTGATTTAAAAGCAATAGTATTCATAGAATTATTAATTTCATCAATAGTCATACCATTTAACTGTTCTACATAAGCCCTAGGTAATACAGTAAATGCATATTTTTCATCAGATTCATCTATATTAGATAATGGTATTCTTAAATCATGAGCTATATCCATAAGACCGTGCTCATCATTATTTTGAAGAACTCTTGCTAAGTCTGCTTTTTCTGCAATAATAGGATCTACTTTAGATTGATAAGTTCCTAATAGTCCTCGTTTACCTAATGCATTTACAATATTGTTTATATACTGTGAATCTGGTGTAGGTCTTAATATAGTAAGTGCGTTATATCCACGCTTATCTATTCCTAAAGAATAATCGGCTAAATTATCTAAACAGTTATCTACATAGTTTTTGATAATGTCTGCCATTTTATTTGCAGTATTTTCATCGAATGTTTTTATATGTTTAGATGATAATAATCTAGACATATCTTTTGTTATTAAATTATGTAGTGTAGTTGACAATGCTTCCATATCTGCTAAATCTTCTAGTTTAGCGTCTTTAATATAATTCTTTAAAATACTATCTATACTAGGATTGATATACCTTCTAAATCCCATTAAATCTCCCATTATACCAGAAAATGCTCTTTTATATTTACCTATATCTTTTGGATTAGCATTTACTAATACATCGTTAAATACATTATCCATTTCATTTTTAAATTTAATATGAGCATTTATTCTATTGGTATAACCCTTAAATAATTTAATGCCAGGATGATCATTATAAAAAGCATCTAAATTATAATTGTATTGCTTTAATATGTAGCCTGCAATAGTTCCTATTTTAGTATTAAATAATTCTTTACTAGTTTTTTCAATAGTTTTAGAATCATTTGATAGTAAGTATAATACTTCATTTATTGCGTTAGCTCGTTCCTCTGACATTGTCATAGAATAATTTGCTAATAATCTAGCAGTAGTTTCCTCTCTGTTTGTCTGAGGAATTACTTTAGAAGTTCCATGCAAATAATTAAGCTTTTCCATATAAGTTTCATAAGCCTTTGTATATGCCATGTCTACTTTATCTATTAAATTTAATGTATCATCATTAAGATATTCATAATAATGACTATTAAATTCTTGTAAACGTTTATTTAATTTAGCAAAATCTTTTATATTGTATCTGCCAGAAGGCGGTCTCATATCTTGAATATCTTCAAATTCTTTTAATATCTTATCTCTAAATTCATCTGTAAGTTCTAAGTTATCATTTTTAACTTTATTTGCAAGTTTAGAAGCAACAGTATTATCATCTTTTAGTTCTATAATACTAGAAGCATCTAAAATACTTAAGTCATTTAGAGGATGCTCATAAGGAATATCAATACTAGAATTAAGATTTTCTTTAAAGAATTTACTAGGTTCTTTACCTAATTTATTCTTAATATAATCACGTAATGCTAATGTCATTTTAGTATCATATGATGCATTATGTGCTGCACCAGCTTCTGGTTCACCAATCCAATGTTTATATAGATTTTCTAGATTAACACTAGGATCATCTTCAAATCCAGCACCCATTTCAGAAGCCATAATTGCTCTAGATAGCCACATAGTATCAGCCGTATCAACTGATTTAACTTTACCAGTTCCATATTTATTTAAGAAATTTAATAAAACAGGAGCATCGAAATCACTAGAGTTATGTCCTACAAATTGTAATACACCGTCTTTAGTAATCATACCTTTTTTCTCAAATAATTCTTCCATATATTCGGCAGCACTTGCTTTAGTATCAAATAATATATAAGGCACATCATTAACTATATATGTTCTGTATCCTGGTCCTGACTTTCCTAGTTTAGCGCCAGGTATATTCATAAAATTACCATTTACATAATCTGCATCTAATAGTTTTTCACTATAGGCTTTATATTTATTTGTTAGTCCAGGCTGAAGAATCATTATATTATAGTGCTCATTATTTGATACTCTAACAGTCGCTTGATATATTTCTGAGTCTTTATACCAATCAGAGCGTCCATCTCTAATAATAGGATTTGTTTCCAAGTCTAGTCCTGGTTTATTTAATTTATTAATGAAATCATAATCATTTTTATAATCGTATAAATCATTTATAGTAGGTTTCTTTGTAATTACTTTATTATTTCCTAATCTAATATTTGATATATAGGGCTCATCCCAAACTTTATATTCACCTTGTTTAACCATTTGCTGTAGTTCTTCATTTTTTGTATTATCAACAAAGTGTCTGTCAAATCTGTTTGCTTTTTCTATTTGAGATTTCATATATTTAGTTTTCATATTTGAAGTAGGATTGACACCTTTTTCTGTATCTTCTATAAAACTAATAGTCTCATTTACACGATCATTGAATCCTTTTATCATTTTATTGAACTCTATGATAGTATTTTCATCTAATGATTGACTTTCATTAAGTAGCATCTTATTTAGATTATTAGTATAAATAGTTGTTAATCTATTTTTAGAAGCACCTAATTTTATAGTTTCTTTGAATGATTTGTCTAATCCTAAATAATCAATAATTTGATTACGTAACCAAACAGATTTTTCTAGACCACCTATACTATCAAATAACTGACTAAAACCAGTAGAGGTAATATATATACCTTTATCTGAATCTGCAAATTTAATATGATATTTACCATCTTTTATAAACAATTTCTCTATAATTCGTTGCTCGCCTTTTTCATTAAAGAATTTACTAAAGAATCTATTAATATATTCCACATCTTTAGTAGCTAACACTTTATCATTAGTTACTCTTAAGAATGCTGATGTTATTGGTTCTCTTTGTTTCTTATTTAACTTTATATTACTAAGATTAAATACAGATTGTAGTTTTCCACCAATAGTTCCTTCAAATATAAATTTTGATGAATCTAAATTGTCCATGAACATTACTTTAGTTAATGAATTTAATTTATCATATAATTCATCAGTTTCTTTTTTAAACTTAGTAATAAGTTCTAATTGTAATTTTTCTGATGATGATTCATTTTCTAATTTAACTAATTTATTAATTAATTCTGCACGCTTAGCATACAATGTATCTAAAGAGTCATATATTGTTTTTCTAGCAGTATCATCTATTTGCATATTTTTAAATACTTCTTTATATAAATCTTTAGCATTTTTATTAGATAAATATGGAACATCTCCAATGGCATCAATAGTATCTTTAAATACAGTCTGTTGAATAAAATTATCAACAAAATCTCCATTACGCATATTAATTCCGTCTTTATCAGATGCAAACTTTAAAACATTTAATACTTTATCAAAATCATCTTTAAAGCTACGACCATTTACAAAACTTGTTTTAAAAGCAGATGTTATTTCATTATATAATTTAGAAGAACTTGTGCCTAGATTATTTTTAATAGAATCTAACATATCAACAAACTCAGCTAAATCAACATCCTTAGTAGCATCTTTACTTAACTTAATATTTAGTTTTTGTGAATTAAATGCACCTATAATAGACTTATCTAATTCATTTGTGTTGCCCATAATATAATCTATAATATTTTTTGATATTCTTCTATGCTCATTTGAATTAAGCATAGCACTTTGTAATGATGACAAAGTCATATAAAAAATAGAATTATCTTGCAAATATTTATTTGTTATATTTAAGTTACGTTTAACCGATCTAAATTTAACATCTGAATTTCTATCTATATCTAATGCTTTTTGCATATGTTCTTTGAAATTTTTTAAGAACCATTGTTCATCTGTCATATCAGTAATATCAGATGGCTTTTTAATTCTAGAACGAGATATTATGTTAAACATTTGTGTAGAGCCTTTTCCTACTTTTCCAAATTCAGTCATAGTTATATCATATGATGTAGGATTAACCTCATTTAATTTTCTTGCTAATTCTTCTAATACGCCTAAAGTAGATTCAGATAGTTGTTTAATTAAATCATCAGAAATGTTTCCAGTTTCTTTATATTGTTTAGCTGCGGCTTGATATAAATCACTAATATGAATATCTCTTAATCTTTGTAGCTTATCACTATCTTTAGCAGCAGCATCGTAAACTACTTTAGAACGTGACTCTGCTTCTTTAATAACATTTTCAGTATTATCTATAGCCTTACTATATTGTGTATATCGTTGTCTGATAAATGCACCTTGTCTAGCTTCTTTATAAAAATTTTGATATGTTTGTATATTGTCAGTTAGTTCTTCTACATCATTATAACCATGTAATAATGCAGTAGCATCAGATAAAGCATCACTAGATATCGAACCATATTTATATTGTGCTAATATTTCTTTTAATTCGTAATTAATCCTACCGTTATCTATATAACTATTTATACGATCAATAGTTTCTTTAGTAATGATATCTTGTCTATTTACTATGGCATCCATATCATCAAGGAATCGTTGTCTTGCTTCAGTATCCATATCTCTAAATGCCTGTTCATTTAATGCAGCTAAAACAGCATCATGCAGTTTATCATTATAAAATTTATCAACATCATTATTGAATTCATCCCACTTGAATGTAGTGTTAGATATTTTATCTATAAGTGTTTTGTATTTATAATCAGCACTACTAGTAACAGTTTTATTAGCTTCATTTATAATATGTTCAACTACATTAAGCATGTCTTTAACATCACCTTTAAATGTAGAAGGATTATAAATAGTATCTTCAAAAAATCTAATACCTTCTTCAAAATAGAATAAGTTTAATATAGTATCAACATTATATTTAATATCTTCTTCAGATAATTTTATTAAAGACTGATTGTGCTTATTTAATCTTTTTATAGCATCTTCTGCATCACCAAGTTTAATACTAATATAGTCGTTCTTTAAAACTAAATTACGTTTAATGCCTTGTAATATTTTAGCTTCTCTATATTGTTTGTTAGTATTAAACATAATAATACCATTTGACATTGATTCATATGCTTCTGCAACTTGCTTTGCAGACATATCATCAGTAATATTATATTTGATTCCTAATTCATCAAATTGTTTAAAGTAATGTTGTTTTGCCGCTTTTTCTAATATGCCATCTTTATGTGGTATAGAAGTAGGAGTAACAATATCTCCTTTTTCATATTGCTTTGCTACATTCAATAAGGCAGCTTCCCAACTATCATGTGCTTTTACTATAGCTTTCTTAGCCATATTAATAGTAAGACCTGGAACAGTTCCTTTATATAAAGTCTTTGCAAAATCTGCATCAAAGTTATTTATAAATGCAGTGAACCTACCAACCCTAGACATATTAGCTTCTTGACGTAGCACTTTATAAATACTGTCTATTTGTTGAGTTAATACTTTCTCATCATCTGATAAATATTTACCTATGCCAGTATCAATAATATTTTTAGTAAATGATTTTTTATCGCCATTCATATAGGAATGTATTACACTCTTAATACGCTTCTCAACAAACTTACGTTGTTGTTCAGCAGTTCTAATAATTTCTTTATTACCTTTTTTAATAGGCTCTTGTGCTAACTGTGCAGCTCTATGGTATTCAACTGCTAGTATTTCATTAGACTTAAATGCTCTTTCACCTTTAGTAGATTTTCTAAAAGCATCTAAACAAGCAGGTTCTTTTTCAGCTAAGTTTTTAACAGTATCTTTAGTTAATTCTTTAGTTTTATTGAACTCATCAATATTACCTATACCACCAAAAAAGTTAGCAGGATCTGCTCCATATTCCATAATCATATCTGATATAGTATTGCATACTGTTTGAGTTCCTTTTAAAAACGAGTTATCAGTTCCAGATTCTCTAACGCCTACATCAATAGAGGAGTTAATAAGTCCTACACCTGCTCCGACTACTGCACCAACTAATGCTCCTAAAGGTCCACCTTTTGAACCTATCTCTGCACCAGATAATGCACCGAAACCTGTAGTAACAGCTATTTCTCCACCAGGATTATCAGCACCTAAGACTTCACGAAGCTCTGACATATTCTGGTCTATTCTACCTTTAGTTCCTAAACCATAAGCATCTTTTAATCGTTCGCCTACATCTTCACCTTTAGCCATAGCAATTAATGGTGCTTTAATTAAATTGGCAGCATAATCTAAATCACTACCTATTGCACTAAGATTATTTAATAAGCCACTTGCTGGATTTCTAAACCATTCTGCAAAGTTATGATTAAACCATTCGCCTGCTGCATTAAGAGTAGTTTCAAACCAGTTATCTCCACCAGCACGTTCTCTTGCTTCAGCATTAAAAAATATATCAAACATACTACGAACGCTTTTAGCTTGTTTTCTTTCTTGAATAAGTTGCATTCGTTTTTGATATATTCTTTGATCGACTTTATTACGTAGACTTTCTAAACCTCTATTGTATGTGTAATTATTATAACCTGCCATATTATATTACCTCTTTAGTTATATTATAACTGAATTAGATAAAATAAAAAAGAGTTATTTCTAACTCTTTTCTAAAGCCTTTAGATTGGCATCAGATGCATATATCTGTGCATAAGCATTAGCCATTGTATTAGCCCATGTGTTATTAGCATTTTGGTTAGCCATAATAGCTTGTTGATTCCAGCCTATTTGTTGTTGTAAAGCATTAGCATAGTTTTGAGCGTGTGCACCTGCAAATTGATTAATAGTGCTATATCTTTGGTCTGCATATTGTTGGGCAATTTGTGTAGCACCAGTTTGTGCAGCTAATAGATTTTGTTGTTCCTGTGCTGCTAACTGTGCAGTGGACATTCCAGACTTTAAAGCTTGTTGTCTACGTTTTGCTATATCTCGTTCCATTTGTCTTTGAGTCATACCCAAAGTTCTATACATTTCATTTTCGGAACGAGCTAATTCATCCATAGCAGTTTGATATGCTATATCACTTGCTTGATTTTGAGCATCTAGCATTGCTTGATAATCAGCACCTAATGTTCCAGCAGTAGGTATTTCTATTTGTTGATTACCAGCTCCAGCAGCAGCCATAGCATCAGACCATGCTTTAACTGCCCATTCTGTATCTTGATGTTTATAATTACGTTGAGCTTCATCACCTAATAGCATATCATAATTATCAGATACAAATTGATTATATAACTCATCGAAGTTATCATCACGATACCAAGCCCAATTTTCTTCTCCTATAATATCTTTTAATTCGGAATCAGTAAGTTTGCTTCCTTTTTTAATTGTGGCATTTGCAATAGATTCAAGTTTCTTTTGGAATGTATCATATTGCTCTTTGGATAATATGCCTGTATTTGTTGGACCAGATACCATTCCAATAGAACTACCACCATATAATGGATTAAAAGTTGATCCAAATCCCTTCCAAAATCCGCCTGTATCAGAATTTTCATACGATCTGGTTTTCAATTTGCTGTTTGCCATTTTGCTCAACCTCCTTTTCTAATGCTTCAATTTCTGCTAGCTTTTTAGCCTGTTCGATATCATATTGTCTATCAAACCCAGGCTTACCTTTAATATAATATTCCATTATAGATGTTCTATCATCTAGTTCTGGAATTACTTTTGTAGTAACATATGTATCTGCATATCGTAAACCCATTATAGCTTGTATAACGCAGTTCACAACACGTATACCTATTGTAAATATAATCACAGGACTAATATCTTCCATAAGTGTAAACGCCATACTTGTAAAGAATAACATATAGCCTATTGATAATAACCACTTGTGATAATTATCTTTTACTAATCTAGCTGTTCTAGTATCTGGTTTCTTACGGAAATTATTAGATGAATTTATATTTACACCATTAACTATATATGATTCAGTTATTGCAACATATTTTATTTTATAATATTTAAGATTATCATGTTGCCATCTTGTACTAAGATATTCTTCATATGTTTCTATTTTTCTATTATAGTGCTTCCTAAATATTTTCCAATTTCTAAATCTACTATATCTTGCTTTATTTAATTTATTAGTATACTTGAAATTGAACTTCTTTTCTTTTTCTTCATAATTAAGCTCTTCTATACAATACTTAATTGAAGGTTTCTTTTCTTTAACAATAAGAGCATCTAATGTTTGTCTCTTTGTTTGAACCATTGTTCCTAAATGAGTTTTACGTGCTACAGGAACTGTATTAGATATTTGATCTTCTAATAAATATGCATCTATTTTTATATTAGCCCAGCAAAAGAATGATATGATAGTTGCTAATAGTGTAGTAAAATAATCTATCCAAAATCCTAAATCACTTAATCTGCCTGGATCCCAATTTGCTCTATACAAATCGTTAATACCAATTAATGATAGTATAATAATTTGTAAGAATAAATAAGGAATTACTTTTGCTGTAAATCTCATATGTTATACTTGCTCCTTAATTTGTCTTGACGTTTTGCCAATTTTAATTCTTGATACTCCTGTGAATAGTCTGTATCAAAAGCATCTATTATATTGGCTATTACTAGGGAGGCAGATACCCATGTAAAGCATTTAACAAATGTATGTATTGCTTCTAATGAAGCCCACATAATACAGACTATTAATATCAAAGGAGCAGATTTATACAATGAAGTAACTACTATTCTAAATGGACCTGGGCTTAACCACGCTAAAAACTTACGTATTAAGCTTTTTAAAAAGTAAAATAATATAAAGATAGATATGATAAGTCCACCAGTTATACGAATAACTGGAGGTCTATCTGTGAATATTTGATATGTGTCGTTTACTATAAGTATAGGAATTACTAAAAAGAATAATGTGTATCCGATTTTTGTTATTAGTAATTTATTCTTTAACTCGGCAGGCATAATATCACCTACTTTAACTTTTCCATAATAGCTTTCACAGCAGTATCAGTATCATTTGCTTTTACTTCTTCTATTTGTTCCTCTGTAGGTTTTTCTTCTAATGTTAATAATAATTTATCTTTAACATCGGATAATGCGTCTGGGCATTTATCATAAATCTTTTGTAGTTGTAATTTAACAGCTACATCTAAATTGGATCCTGCATAAGCAACATGAATTAAATCAATAACAGCACTTACTATTTCATTAGAATTCTTTAATGTTGTTAATGCTTCTTTTAAGTCTGCACTTATAGTTTCTATTTTTGAAGTAAGAGCATCTATTATAGTATTCTTATTAACTAACTCTTTAGCATTCTTATTATTTTTAATTAATAGGAATGTTGCTAAAGTTCCAAATACTCCTGTTCCAGCTAATGCTGCCCAACCTTCATTTACAAATTTTTGTATCAAATCTAAAAATCCCATTATAACACATCTCCTTTATTTTTTAATTCTCTGATTGCATTAAATACCAATTCAAAATTACTATTTGTAGAACTCTCTAATACTGCCAGTCTTTCTAATATACTGCTTATAGTAGAAGGATACCACTCATTACTAGATAATCCTAATACTACAGCACGAGTGATAGGTATTTTGTCTGATGTATAAATTATAGTTTCATTAGTATATTTGTTTACTAATACTATTTTTAACTCTAAATATGCACCTGATAACTGTTTAATATTAATAGAAAATGATGTATTAAACTCTAAAGGATTATTATTAATATATACAACTTGTGTATAATCATTTAGATTTATATTATCTTTGACTATTATAGTAAAATTTGCATTATCAATAACTGCATTATTTCCTAATGGTAAATAAATATTATTTTTATGTAGTATAAGTTTCATTTCATATATCCTCCTGTGTTTATTATAACATAATAAAATTAAAATGAAAACTATTTTGCATTAAGCTGCATGTAAACTATTGCATATTCTAATATATTTACATCTGATTTACAATCTAAGCTGAACACAACTCTAGGAATTCTACCTCTTGCTGGTGCGAAAAATGTTATTTTTTGGAAACCATTAACATTTTCTTGTTTACCTTTATAATGAGTATTAAACGGTGTGTTATGTGAATGTAAATTACATGTGGCTAGTTGATTAGGAACTACCAATTTACCATCTGTATATAAATCTATAGAATAATTCATATTTAATAAACTGTCAGGTAATGGACCGACTGATAATTTAATTTCACGGAATAACTTATCATTCATTATTGATATTGATTGATTACCAGAATCAAAATATACATTTATATCTTTTGCTGTAACAGTTTCGTTTTTTGTTAAAGAATAATTATCTTTTGTTCCTAAATATGATGTATATATAACATCTTGTTTACTATTTATAAAACTTGCAACAGATGGTATGTGTAATAAGTTATCATTAGCAGTAAGCATTTTAAAGCCCATCATATTTATATCATTGGCTATATCAGTAGGTAGTATATACCAAGGAATATCATATGATGTCCAAGTTTTATTATCTATGCTATATTTGTATATAATTGTTAAGCTTTGTTTATAGCCTAGATGCATTGCTTGAAATATGTATATATAACTGTTAGTTGTATACACGTATAAATTATTAGTATTTGATATCCAAGAATTCTCTGATTTATAAGTATACATATCATTAATAGCTACGCTTGATGCATAAGTATATTGTCCTTCTGTATAATCAGCATCGTTATGAATTCCTCGTTTATTCACTAGTGCGTTATTATATGCCATTAAATTTTTATTTATTAAGTAATTATTAGATGTTTTATCATGATTCTCATTATAAAATTTAGCTAAACCATTATACAACATAGTAGTCGATATAGAAATTACATTTGTTTGCGTTGTAGCAAATACATATACTAGCTGTCTTGGAGTTTCTGAATTAGGATTATCTACATCCCCACTAATTAAAAATGTAATAGAATTAGCATTAGTTATTATATGATTTAAAACTTGTTTAGCAGTATTTGATAATCTGTCATTACTACTTAATTCTGGAGTATCAATATCACAAAAACGGTATCCAACAGTATTTATGTATATAGTATCACCATCGTATACATAGCATTCTGATTTATTAGGTTCTAATATTTGACCTGCCCAATCTGATTTAAGTGTATTAAATTCAGATAATGTCATAGTGACAGGTTTAACAGATAAACTAGTTATGGTGTCATAACCAACTTTATTCCATTTATAGAATCTTTCTATGGCATAATTGAATGGGTTGTCCAATAAATCATCTATTTGACTTGTCATTTTAATCATATATACGTCTGCTGCATTATTAACATACTTATTAGGTTTTATTAGATATCCTTTATTATTGTTATTGATAAAGAATACATCTTTACCTATAGACCTAACTGTATTTATATTTGCTTTGCCTAAACGTGTATTTGCTTGTATTAACGTTTGAGTGAATGGAATTTCTCTACCATCAGTATCATTTGTTGATGGGACATTTCCACTATGTAATAAATAAATATCATCAGTAGTAAATATAACTAAATTACCATTATGAGGATATGCATATACAATAGGGTTATCTAATGTAATAATATAATTAGCTGGAAAATATGATGGGTCACCATATGCTGAATAACATAATGAATTATTATTACTACCATCCCACACAACAGTATGTCCTAAGTGATTACATATATTTAGTGCCGATGACTTAAATATATTTGGTATATCACTTTTATCATATTCTATGGATGCTGTGCCATCTATACGGATACTATATAATTTTGAAGTTATTTTATTATAGTCTATATATGAGTATGCATTTTCAGTAGAATTTATAATTTCAAATAGTTCAATGTTAATACTGCTACTATCAACGGTGCTTATTGCATATTGGCTAATAGGTATATTAAAGTGTCTAGTATTATTAGATTCTTGTACAACATACACAAAATCACTTTTTATATCTTCTCGTGTTGTATTAAATCTAACACTTATATCTTTAGATATATTATCTGCTGTTCCAAAAAATAAAGCATTGTTTAATTGAGTAAATGATAATGCTGTAAAATCTGTGTCATAATCATAACTATCGTTATTATATTTTATACGCTCACATAAAGATTCAAATAAATTATTATAAGTAGCTTGTGTTTCTGTAACAATCTCTGTCATAGCACCAGATACAGAACTAATAACATTACGAGTATTTGTTACAGATATTGTTAGTCCATTTATTTCGGTTGCAGTATCAAATGTAAAATTATTAGTATAACTAGTGCTACCAAATATTGTTGTATTTAGTTGACTAGATGTTATTCCAAAATCATATATACGAAGATTTCTATATAATGTTGCATCGGAATTACCCACATCTACTTTAATATAAGCGGAATCATTATCATCTGCCGCTAAAACTTCACCAATAATATCACTTATCCAATCTTCTATCACGCTATCACTAACATTGGAAGTATATAAAACTTTATAATCCAGAGTGTATGTAATTTTGTAGCCATTTAAATATGATTCTATTGAATTAAATGTAACTGAATATGAATCTGTACCTTGCTTAGTAAATTGGAGTTCATGTCTAACAGGTGTATAATCATCTCCTGCGTAATCACCGTCATTATTTGGATATCTATATAATTTTATAGCGGATGGGAAACCAGTTATACTTGCAGATATACCAGAAGTTGATGTAGTATAGGTAGGGTTATATACAGTTATTTGTTTTTTAACTAAAAGTGCTATTTTATAAGAGGTACCATCACTGTCAAATGATGTAGGTTCTTTAGTTATATATAGCTTATTAATATACATACCTTCTTGTTCACTATAAATAAATGGCTTTATAGTGCTGGATGATTCTGTTATACTAGTATTGTCTAGAGAATTTAATAGAGTATGTGCATGCGCTGTAAGTTTGGTAGTTGTTAGATTATATGTGTATGATCCTGTAATATTACTGTCTGTACCATTTCCACTGCATTTATATATATCTATTGCTTGTGTTTTTAATTTAAACTGTAAATCGAATGAGGCATTAGAAGGTTCTACAACTTCATTATTAGCACTAAATGCAATAAGTTTTAAATCTGGTAAATCATAATTAGTTACAGTAACTTCTTCATTTTTTATTGTATTTCTTAATGTATCATTTGATGTTCTTATATTGTTTGTAGGAACTGATATGTTATATGATTCATTAACATTAGATGTTATCATATTGCCATATTTAAATGTTTTATTTGTAAAATCATAATATAATTTAGTTCCGTATTTATTATTAGCAGTTATAACTGCGCCATAATGCCCATACGGCATAACATAATAAGGTCTTATATAAACATCATGTTCAGTATCTGATGCATTTATGCCATATAGCATTTTGGCATTGGCAGAAATAGTTGCATAAGGACTAGGAGCCACTTCTGAATCATATAATGCAACCGTTTCTATAGCTATAACATTTTTTATATCTTTCGAATTATTTATACCCATATAATCTTTATAGAAGTCGTGTTCTGCAAATGGAACATAGTCTTTATATATTTGCGGATTAGGTGATGCTAAATTAACACCATATGTATTAACATTATTAATATCAACCTGATTAAATATAATTTTACTTAGTATAATTTTTTTAGCAGTGGAATGATAATATGCTTTAAGCATTCCTTTATATACAAGGGCACTTGAATTTGCTATAATACTAAAAAATGTTATTGAGTAATCTTCGGGGTTTATACAATGTGGAATAATACCATTATCTGCACATAATATAAATAACTTAAGACCATTAATTGATTGCCCAACGTCTCCTTTAGGATCTAAGTCATTTAGTACCCAATTTAGTTCAGTATTATTAGAATATATAGTATTACATAAATCGCATTCTTTATTATCTGAATCTAACACTCTAAATCCAAAATTAGTAGAACTAAAATCATATATATTATGCTCATATTCGTATTCACTTATAAGATTACTAAATAGAATTATTTTATTATAAAATTTACAAGGAACTTCTCCTAATTTTCCTATAATATTATTATTAATACCCATTCTTGTTTTAGTGGCAGAGTTTGAAGATTCCAATTCTAAATTAGCAACTGCCCTACAAACATATGGTTCTAGATCAGCATTCGTGTAATTCATACCTTTGATAAAAGGTTTGTTTGTAAATATCCTTTTTGGAGTTTGACTATAAGAATTATTGATTGGCATGTTGGTTCCTCCTTAATTGTCTTCGGTGTTATTGACTATGCATATTGCCACTATTGGGGACAAAATAATTACTAAAAGTATAATGTAAAAGTTAGACATAGCATCACCCTCTTATAAGATAATTATATAATAAATGTTTATGAATGTAAATAAAAAGGCACTAATGTGCCTTAGTCTTTCATTGCTAAATAATATTTTAATGCTTTACCTTCTGGAGCATCCTTATCGTCTAAAAAGTTTTTAGCCAATCTATAATAAGTATTTACATCATTAGAAACTACACCATAGAAATCAGAATATAGCATGTTCATTACATAATTCCAATCATATTCATTATAAGTTTCTAACCTTAAATTATTTTGTTTAGCAACACTACTAGTTTGCTCTAAACTCCAATGAGGTCCTGTTGTGCCATCTTCATTTATCATATGTTTTGTAGCACACTCTAGCATCCATGCATTAAAGTGACAACCATAAGTCTCTTTATAAAGATAGATTTCAATATCATCGTGCAATTCATGATTTGTCTCTTTAATCATTCCTAAAATATCATCAAACATTTCTCGTAGTTTCTCATCAGAAACATCTTTTAATATTTTCTTATGCATTGTTTTTCTCCTTTAATAATTTTATTATTTCTTTATTTTGCTCAATAATGGTTCTTAACATACTATTCTGTTCATTTATTAATATACTATCTTGTTCTTTAAGGTGAGTATCTAGACTATTAACTTGCTGTTCATTTAATTCTAAATTTTGAATACCTATTACAAATGACAATATAGTTAATATATCTAGAAACTCAAAATTCTTATCCAAGATATTCAACGTCTAATGAAACATTTTGAACAGTAATAGCAACACCACTATTTACAAGAGTTAATGATGAACCTTTTTCACTACAGAATACTCTAACTATTCCATTAATATTAATTGTTCTTACTTCTGTATCTGCAGTTGTAATTGTAGTTGAAGCAGTTATACCTGGAATATTAGTATTATTCTTTTGTGCAACGATTGTAACATCACCAGCTTCTGGAGCAGTAAATGTTATAGAACCATTTACTTTATAATATCCTGGTGCTCTAAAAATTATACTATTAGTTCCGTCTTGTAAAGCACATCCATCACGTCTTTGAATAGTTGTTAATGGCACAACTCCATTTGCTAAAACGGAAGCATTTGTAGTTGTAGTCATATAAATTAAATTTCTACTCATAATAGTTTCTCCTTTCATAAAATAAAAGAGAGAACTGACATTGTCAATTCTCCCTATAAATGACAACATGTCATACCAACGAGGTTATTAAATATTTCCACAACCACAGCCACAATTACAGAATGGGTTTGTGCCACTTGTATATGTAGTTTGGTTAGGATAACGAACAACACCTGCTACAGCTTGATTTAATTCTAATTGATTAATTCTAGCTTGCATTGCTTCAATCTTGTTCTCTGTAATTAGATCACGAGTCTTTTGATTTTCTGCAACAATAGTTTCTTTAATAGCAGCAGTGTTCATAGCATTGTTATAGTTTACACCGTCTATTGCTCTAAGATTTGCGCAGCAACATTCATTTTCTTTAGCTAATAAATTAGCTTGACCTACTGCTAAACCAGCTACATCTCTTTGTAATTCATTATACTTGTCGTTAAATGCGAAAAGCATATCGTGGAATGTTTGATTTGTAGCAGCAACAGATTGAGCAGTTCCAGATGTTACTGCAGATAAAATATCTCTAGTTTGTGCTTGTAGATTTTGGTTATCAAAACCACGGTTTACATCAGCTTGAATAGCATTAGAATTTCCTGCATTTCCACCAAAGAAACCATTACCGCCCCACATTAAAGCAAGGATAGCAAATAACCATAATCCTGAACCACCACCAAATCCGAAACCATCACCATAACCATAACCATGATTAACGTCCATTACTGGAGTAATTCCTGTTCCTTCCATAGTCAGCTTTCTCCTTTCATAGATTTTTATAATAATAGTCTCTAGAAAACTATTATTAACCAGTTATTGATTTTAAAAACTGTTGAGGGTCTACGCCTCTTTGTCTACACATCATATTAAATACTTCCTGTGGACTTCTACTTCTCAACAATTCAGATATTGGTTTTAAGTTTGGATTTTGTGCAGCCATTTGTTGGAATAATGCCATTGGATTTTTAGACTGCGTTAACATTTTATATACATTTTGTAATTGAATATTTGGATTTGTATTTTGAATATTAAATGGATTTGGCATTGTCATCAACCTCTTTCTTAGAAACTAATGTATCTATTTTAGCCATTAGTTTATCAAAATCAGATTTAAGAACATATTCGGGCATAGGTGGAGTTAATATATTACGAACATCTTGCTCACTGATAGGTATCATTTGAAAATACTCTATAGTTGCCTGTCCATAAGAATTAGCAGACTTCTTATATATAATAGGATTGTCTGAATCTAACAGCATCATAGATTGATTAGGCTGTACTTGAAATGATTTTGCTCCTTCAATACCATTAACAAATGCATATTGATTGTATCTAGTGTTATACATATTAGGTGCAGGAGCTGTATAAGGGTTATTAAAATTTTGCATAGTAATGCCTCCTTTATTTAATTTCACTTTTATTTTAAATATCAAAAGCATTACTGAATAGTTGACAAAAAGTAGACAAAATAAAAAACCGAGAAATTAATCTCGGTTTCTAAATATTTTCTTTCTACTTCTGTTAATAGATTTCTTTATAGTATCTATATCAACATTTTCAATATCAGCTATTTCTTGATATGTCCTATTATCTATGTATTTCATTATCATTCTATCTGTTGCATTTTTAGTTAAACATGCCTTATTACATAGTAATAATAACGTATCTTTGTCTTTTAAACTATCGTAATTTATTATGAAGTTTTCTAATGAGAATTCTAAAATACAATTAACAAATGCTATTAAAAATATAATTAATAAATTACTATACATTGATACATCTAAATTATTGCATAGAAATAAGTATAATAATTCTACTGCTATTGTTATAAGCTTACACAATCTTACAGCTTTAACAGGATTCTTTTCTATTGAATCTGCATGGAATCTATAATTAAATCCATTTTGTATAAGCTCATAACATAATATAAATATTAGCATTTGATAAAATCTATTTAGAAAATAAGCAGCTGTAAGTAAACATATGTTGTATAGTATATAAACTATCCAATCTTTGACTATATATTTATACATTACTTACTCTCTTCTAACTTAGCAATTTTAGCATCAATTTTCTTAACAATTTCCATGTCAGGATATTCTTTTGCTAACTCTTGCTCTTTATAAGCTTTTAATTTAGTGACGTCCTTACAAAAGAACCAAATACCAGCTAGACCCATTGTACTCACCCCTATCCATAATATTAATAAGAAAATATAATAATCCAGTTGTGCAACTGTAATAAATAAAGTTCCAATGTCATCAAACGCTATAGGCAAACTTCTTATAAATAGCATCTGTAATTGCCATAGCATTACTAATACTTGTATTATTATAGGATATACTATAGATATCCATTTACTAGATACCTTATCTTCTTTTAATAAAACAATTATAGGTATAATTACCATTGATATTATCTCACCTATTACTGCAAATTCAGTATATATTTTAATTACATAAGTGGATATAAATAACACATTCATAATAATACCTTCTGCTATACTCGTGTAAAATTTTCTTTTAACACATGTTAAATATACCAAATTAGTATTTATTAAATACAAGCATGATAATATTAAATATTTTAACCATGAGCTATCTATGTAATTATTAAAGGCTAATAATGATTCATTCTTGATCACTATTGGATACCAAATTCCAAAACAATATTTCATGATAACTAATATTATTAAGCAAATCCATAAACATATCCAAGTATTTAAAATAAGTTTACGACCATTGATAAGTTTATTTATTAAATTTTTCATTTCTTACATCTCCTATTATACTTTGTTTTTATATAAATTACTGTTGACATAGTGTAGACAATTCCTCTTCTAACTGATTGATTTCATCACGATATGCTTTACGTTGTGCCTTATATGGAGCATATTCTTCTTCGGTATACATTCCTTCAGCATATTTAATAGCACGATAATCACTTTGTGCAAGTAGTTGCTTCAATTCGACTATGCGTTCGTTGATTTCTTTAATTCTTACATCTTTAGTATTATCATAATCAATAACACAATTATTTTCTACATCAAAGCACTTTGTGATACCCATTTGCTCTAAATCTTCAAGTGACACCTCGATAGCAGTTTCATCAAGAGGAAATGACTGACAATTAAATTTTGAAATTATTTTTACCATTTTACTTGGTTTCTTTTCTTGTTCTTGCATTGTTTATTTCCTCCTATAAATTAGTTCCATAGATTGCGACTGGTATAACATAGTCATCAAAGAAATCGCCATCTCCATAACAGTGGTCAACATTAAAACTTGTATCTGAATTATAATAAAGAGGTCTTGATAGCACTTTTCTTCTTGGGGCACCATTAGTCCATTCTGCTATTACATAATCTAACATTATTTGTGAACCAGAAGGAACCTTACCATATTTATAATAGTTACCTCCTTTTTGTGAAATATAAGCTACAACTATAAACTTAAAATTACTTTTTGCTTGAGATAAATTTATTGTTCCTCCTGTAAAAGTAGTTGAAGGGCTTCCGTTTTCCCACAATAATACAGGTTCTTTATTATGAGAATCATAATATGGGATATTCCTAATTGCTTTTTCTGTATATGAAGAACTTAATTTATATTCAAATTGAAAGTCTTTTAAACTCGCTTTGAATTCTGCTCCATTAGAATAATCATTATCAATAACATATATAGCATTACCATATATACATATTGTTTTATCGGAAGCAGTATCCCAATGAGAAACTGGGTCTGGAGAATAAGTATATTTATTACATATTATATTAGCATTATTATGGTCGCCAGGAAGAGTAAATTTAGTTAAAATTTTAAAACGTTTGTTTCCGCCTGTTGTTCCTTCATAACCTGCACTTGATATATCTCCACTATAAACATATCCAGTTTGTCTTGTAATAGTGACTGTACCATCACTATTTACTACCCAACTATCATATGCTCCAATATTGTAAAGACTTTTTTCTATTAATGTTTGTTTAGAACCCCATTCTACTAATGTTGGCAACTTATAGTTACTATCAATATTAACTTTTGGATTAACTGTTGATGTACCGCTAATAGACAAACCTGTTCCTGCACTTACACTTGTAACTGTACCTGTATTTGTTGTATACCCCTTACCCTCAACAAAATTTTTTACAGCTTTCGAAGTAGGTATTTTAGTATCACTATTTGTTAGCGATGTTTCTTTTGAGGCACCAGCTAATGTTTCTGCATCTAATGCCATATCACTAAATGTGCCATCTTGATTTTTTACATATGGTCTATTACTCATTGAATAAGACCTCCTTTATTAAAGTTTTTTTAGGAATATTCCACCTATAGCTAAAGATGCACTTGGTGTTGTTTGACCTGATGTTCCAAATTCAATAGTTTTTGCTCCTGCAGTTACAAGACCTTTAGAGTTAACTGTTACTGCTGAATATGTACCTGCTGTTACTCCACTGTTCGCTAGTGTTAATGCAATAGAAGTTGTACCACTACCAGTAGCATCTCCAGTAACTGTGATAGCTTGGTTTCCTGTTAAATAAGATGTTGTATCTAAAACCCAAGTATCTGCTGCTGTTTTCTTTAATAATCCACTTGTTCCTGATAAACCTGCTATTGCAGTTAAATCTGCATCTAGTGGTTGGTATATAGATGATAAATTAGGAATATCTGCTGCAGTTAATGCTCTAAATGATGGGGCACCGTTTGCACTTGATGGTGCAGCCAATACATAATTTTTAGTCTTTGAAGCATAAGGGTTTTTAGTATCACCATAATTATCTGCTAAGCTGATTGTTGTTGAAACATTACCAGTTTGGCTAGTTGCAGTTGATGAAACTACTGGACCAGTTGCAGCAACAGTTACACTTGTAACTTCATCTGTATTATCAATTTTTTTCCATTCAGATCCAGTAGATATTAGCCAGTCTCCGACTTTTAAACCTAAACTAGCAAAATTTCCTGCAGTAGATACTACAAAGAATATACCTTCACATTTGTTATATCCTGCACTAGTAGTTACAGTGGATGTAGAACCATTAGTTAAAGTGATAGAAGTTGTTGCTGAAGCTACACCTAACTTTGTTTTTGCATTATTAGATAATGAAGCTGAAGCTGTGTAAGCATTGAATGTACCACCATATACTAATTGACCTAAAACTATATCTGGCAAGTAAGATACTGCTATCTTATTATTTGTAATTAGATCATTAGTACCATCAGGCTTCTTATCTAGTTTAGCATTTAATGCAGTATTAATATATGTCGTGCTATAAAAAATAACATTTGATTCATCATATTCAAATTTATTTGGAGTATCACTACCCTCATACCATCTAAGATATCTTGTACTTACAGAATAAGAATTATCAAGAGCAACACCTGAATAGTTTACAAAAGTAGCCCAAGAGTCATTTTCTAAGCCGCCTACTTTATAAAAATATGTACTAGCAGCACCACTATTAGTCACATGAACTACACATTGTTTCTTTTTTAATTCTAATTTTTGTGCATCAGTTAAAGTAGCACCTGTATCTGAAATTTCTACATAACCTATATCACTTTTAGAAACTGCACCAACATCGGCAGCTGTTAAACTAACGTTTCCAGTTCTGTAATTAACCTCTGCATCACCTTTTACACCAGTAACTCCACCAGTTTGAGCCATTGTATATACTTCTTTTAATGCATCCTGAACATTACTTGCCTGACCTTGATACTTGCCACTACCTTTTTCAACTAAAACTATATCGGCATCAGTTTCAAAGTGTTCGATTTCTAAATCATTACTATCATTTACTAATTTTGTATATTGTCTTTTGACTGTTGTATTTGCCATATATTTTTCCTCCTTTATTAATCTTTTTTAATTAAAATATATTGGTTTACTTGCGCATTGGAAGGAACTCCATTTTCAGAAGTGCGCACTATTCTATCCCTTAATTCATCTACACTTATTTGTGCAGCTGTGCCATTATCATTAGCAAATAATGTAACCCTATTATTAGGTGTGCTTGCATTTACATTTGATAATAATTCTAAACGTTTAGGAGCATAGTGTTCATAACCTTCTGCTTCTGTCATAATGTCTGTTAAAGTAGCCTCAGTTGCAGATGTTAAAGTATACATTAAACTATTATAGTGAGCAAATATATTTGAACCAGCTCTAGTAAATACATATGTATAAACATTATTACCATCTTTATAAGAACCAATAACTGCATGATGTTTTCCATCACTCATATAGTCCCATACATATGCAAACAACTGTTCTCTTGATGTAATTTCAGTATCATCTATTCTAATATAGCCTATATCATCTACTTGATCGATATGAACATCGAAATCAACATCATAACCTCTCATTTCAATAAATACTTCAACAGGTCTATAATATGATCTGAAATCATCAAATGGTATAAATATATACTTATATCTATGTAAACCTTCTTTAATTTCTTCATCTGGTTTAGCAGGAACTAAATAACCATAAGGATTTTCTGCTTTGACTCCAGTTGTAGGAACCTTCATATGTTCGCCAGTTAGAATATTCTTTCTACTAGAAAGTTTACCGAATGACTCATCATACCATACTTTACCAGGATTAGGTAACTTGTAATCATTAGGCGAATATTCTAAATCAAAGAAATTATTAGATTTGTGTGTTAAGGGCATCCATTTATATAAATCAGAAATAAGTTGCTGTTTATATTTAGCCAACTGAGAAGCATATGTCTGTGTTCTAGATGTAACTGCAAGTTGTGCATTATCCATAGCAACAACTATATAAGTTACAATATAGTTAAGGATATGCGTATCAGAAAGCATAGTATATTCTGCATTAGCATAGCCAGAGTCTGACTCACTAATATCAGGAGCTGCAGCAATATTTCTGAATAGTTCTATTTCCCCGTTTATCTCGGATATAGCTTCTTGAAAATACGGATAAATGTCATCATAAGTCCAATTTGTTTCTCCAAATGACTTAGCATTAACCGCATCGACTATTTTACTAAGCTTCATATATTACCCTCCTTTATTATAAAAATAAGGAGGAGCTATAGAGCTCCTCCCTCTAATTGAGCAACACCGCCGTATTGTCCTGTAGTAGCTTGCATAGCTGCAACTTTGGCATCTATGTTTGCTAAATACTGTGCGATAATTGGAACATATCTTTTAGGAATTCTTCGCTGCACTCCATCAGCAGGGATTTTAATAGTCTGCCCATTTACTGATGCGATAACTTCTCCTGTGTATTGTCCATAGATTTGTGGTATAGCATATAACACAGTTTCCTCTTGAGATATTCTAACAGCAAGATTGTTGTTCTCCATCATTTTACGATTGAAATCCTCTTCTATTTTTATTCTACTAGGTGTGTCGCTTGCCTTAACAACTGTTTGAGAAGCTGTTCTAGCAGGAGCAGCTTGTAAAGCTGCTGACACTGCTGAAGCGATCATAGTTTGAAGTTGTGATTCTGTTAATTGGATGACCTCATCCTTTTCGGGTAAATCACTAAATCCCTTGCGATTGTTTGCCATAATTAAATTCCTTTCTTTTTATTAGTCTCTATTTTGCTCGTTAGTTGCTAATACATCTTCATTAGATGCACCAGGGAATTCTGTTCTATCCTTACCTGGAGTTGCAGCTGGACCGAATTCATCAGAACCCTTGAAGTATGGAACTTGACCCTTTGGAACATTGAATCTGTTAGTATCAACATTACCAGTTACTGGGTTAAGCTTACCATAAGAGTTATAACCTTGTTCAGTTTGTAATTGCTTATATCCATTTCCTGGAATCATATGTGAGTTAGTATTCATAGAAATATTACCTCCTACACCGTTTGTACCATATGTATACATTAAATCATTAGTATCAACAGCACCAGTTGGAATTGTATAACATACAACTACTGCTTCTGGCTTTAATAATGAATAACCTAATGTATCACACTTCATACCGATTGATTGTCTTTGATCGATTGGGTCTAATACACCAGCTGAACCTAAAGGTTTAGTATACATTTTGAAATCAGTATGTCCTTCAATACCAGTTTCAATTAATGCATCCTTACCAATTAAGATACATCTATGAATTGGGATTTGCTTAAATGCTTCAGCCTTTAATGCTGCAGCTTCAGCAGCTGTTAAATTAACATCATAAGATCTAGTTACTGATTCAGTACCATCAGCAATAGTTATAACAGTTACTTCTTTATCACACTTAGTTGAAGTTGATAATGATGCAATAAATCCGTTTTCACCGTCTAGTTCCCATGTTACCTTTTCTGGAATATAAGAACCATCTGATAATCTAGCTTCTTTTACTGTTCTAAATACTTTAGTTGTATTATTTGCTGTAACACTTGAAGGTACATTAATATAATAAGTAGTTTTAGTAATTGTAGTTTCAGTAGTTGTTGCTTCTGGAGTTGCATAGATTCTTAAAATCTTAGTTGGGTTATTATTAGAATCAATAGAATCTAATTCACCTGGGTTAGCTAATTCATAACCATAAGCGTAATCATCTAACATAGTTTCCTTGAACTTAATGTTAAATAATACTGGTAATTCACCATCTGCATAAGCAGAAATACCATTCATTTGTCCATAGTATGCCCTTAATAGTGGATCAGTAATTAAGTCAAACTTAACTTCTGGTGAACCAATTAAGTGGAAGTTATTACCTTCTTGAGGCTCAACTAGCATTCTCTTCATTCTAGCAACCATAACTCTGTAGTCATTATATTCTAGATGATCACCAATCATAATGTGGTCTAATTGTGCACCAGTAAATGTAGCACTGCCTTTAACATAACCTGCAGCAGCTGGCACTAAGATTGAAGGTGAGTGTAATAACTCGTTACGAGCTAATCTCTCTTTTGTTCTAACAGCTAACTTACCGTACTTCTCAGTATAAATTGCAATAACTGGGTCGATAGTCTTGAAGCTTACAGCGTCTGTAAATTCCATATATCTACCATATGCATTGTAAGTAGCAGTGAAGCTTTCTACACGAGTCTTATCTGATTTAGGTGGAATACCTTCAGGTAATGGTGTAGTATGTTCAGTTAAAGAACCGTATCTCTTTAACTTCTTATTTTCATGTCCCTCTGGAACATAATAAGGTTTAGCATATTGCTGGAAAATATAATTTTCAGCACCTAATTCGATAGCATCTAATAGATACTTATCATAGAAATCTTTAATTACAAGATCATTAATGTCATTTCCTAACTCCTTGTTGAAGTAGTTGACCATTGCGTTAATACCAATTCTGTCTGATAACGCATTTAAGTTGTTTTGTGGTTCAAAAGCCATAATAAATTCCCTCCATTATTATTTAGAATATTTAGCAGCTAATGATTTCCAATCTACTGTCTTTTTCTTATCTGGGGAGTTATTATCATTTGAATTTGGTAACATTGACCCATTGGGTGTATTAATTGGGGCATTTTTATCTTTAGTATACTCTGCTTCCCATTTTTTCTTCTCCTCTTCTAATCTGTGTTGGAAGACATAATCTTGATTGAACTGAACGAAATATGTTTCTAGTGGGATGCCGCTAACCATAGGATTAATTCCAGCTTCAATTAATTGTCTAGTAAAGTTATCAAATGTAGGCTTATCCATATTATACTTAGATACTAAATCTGTAACCTCTCTACTAAATCTTGCTTGCTGTTCATTTTGCCTATATCTTTCGTTCTCTTTTTCCAAATCTTGAAGTCTCTTCTCAACTCCGACAGGTATTTGGTTCTTTTGGGCTTGTTGCTGTAGCTGCTCTTCAGCTTTCTTAACTAGAAAGTCATCAATACTTTCATAACCCATAGCTTTTACAACAAGTTCAATGTCCTGTTGTTTCTTTTGCAACTGAGAATTTTCTGTTCTCATTTTAGCAAACGCCTGATTAGTCTTTTCAGTTTGATCAGGTTGTTGCTGTTGCTGATTTTGATTGTCTACTCCATTATCATTTTGTGGTTGCTGTGTGCTAGGGTCTTTGCCTTGTGGATCCTTAGTAGGCTCTCCTGCTGGTTGTGTTCCAGCTCTTCCATCTTGGAATGCACTAAAAGCATCTTGTAATTGAGTATCAAGTGTGTTATCGTTTTGCATCTGCCTATCTCCTTTTCTGAAATATGAATGGCGGGTTCATATTCCTGTATCTCGTATTTATGGGTATACGGAACCTCTTAATTTTATTATAATTTAAGATTTATTTAATGTCAATAAAAAAGCCGTGAGATTTTATCTCACAGCCCTTGTTGTTGTGCTTGTGGCGAACCACCCGCTACATTTCCTAATTTAGGATTCTCTCTCATCATGGCTTTTTCATCTGCTAACATCTTGATTGCACCATCTGGTGAAACACCTTGTTGCATTAATGAACTGAAGTTTACAACATTCTCTGTAATCTCTTGAGTATCGTCTTGAACTCTTTGAGCTTCCATACGTTGTAACATCTTATCCTTTTGAGGGAAGTCTTGATATTTTAACCACTCCTCAGGTGTAATTAGAGGTGGGTTCATTTGATATTGACCTTGCATTTCCATAATAGATGTTGCGGCTTCTGCGTATCTAATTCTATTCTTTGGCAAGTATGGAGATGCATTCATACTAAAGTCAAACTTAGTTTCCTTCTTACGAAGTTCTGCAAAATCAACCTTATAAATATCTTTTAATGCAGGGTGCTTTGCTTTGTTGAATACAGAATATGTATCACCGAACTCCATATAAAAATCAAATATTAATTTAGTTAAGTTCTTAACGAAGTGTTCTAACATAGCTATCTTTGTAGCATCTGTTAAACTTGCTCTTTGCTGAACACGCTCAACTCCGCCTGTTGTAGTAACAGAGTTAGTTTGTCTACCAGTATAGATAGGATCTATTCCAGATATTAGGAAAATTGATTCCTCTAGCTTACTTCTATACTCGACTAAGAAGTTTGGTAAATCTGGTAAGTCAAGTTGATGAACGGCTTTAGTTGGATCACCATCAACTGGAATAGTTGAATCTGGATTATTGATATTGGCAGATAAGTAATCAACACTAATACCTATATCTCTTCTCATAAGAGTTGCACGTCTTTGCTGTGCATAAATATGTGTAATACCCATTGAGTCTAAAAGGTTAAGTGCCAAACAGTTTCTTAAGCATAACTTAGTAACATTAAATCCATAAACATCCTTTACTGGAGGCAATCCGTATAAAATACCTACAGGGAACTCATTAGGTTTAATGTTCTCCTTACTATCTAAGATAGTATTTTCATCTGCAATAATATATTGGTCTATTCCGCCTTTTTCATTTTTGATGAATGCATTTAATAGATGAACTACGTCATCCTTATTAGAAATTGATTTAGAATCTATATAACCTCCACCATAGTAAGATGAACTTGCTAAGCTAACACTATCTTTAGTTTCGCCTAGCTTGTCCTTATAGCTTGGATTAGTTCTAATAAGCTCACGTCTTGAAACAATCTCTGCAATGAATAATGCGCTACCCTCTTGATATACTCTAACAGCAGGATCTAAATAGATACAGCTTGTGTCTATAAATCTAGGTTTAATCTTTTTATTTTCCTTATCCCATTGAATTAAAATAGCACCTACATTTAATAGTGCAGCTCTATCTCCTGCTAATAGCATATAGTGGTTTAACTCAACATCATCATACACATATTCCAAGAATGCATTTATATTTCTTGCTAAATCCTCATCCTCTGCTGAACGAGCATTAACATCTGCAATATATCCACTTGAATATATACTATTAACTTGATTTTGTTTGATGTAGTTTATGTAGTTAGTATCAGATAGCATTTGGTGTTTAGGCAATCTTGCCTTTACATGACTCCAGAAGTTACCAGAGTCATAAGCATCTAGTTGTCTACATACTCTTGAATAACCTGCCTTTTCAGAACAGTAATAATGAAATATTTCTAGAATTTCCTTTAGTTCCATATATTACACCTCAATTTCTAAGACTTGTAAGCCATATCTTTTAGCGATTTCTTTTTCGATAAAACAACCATTATAATTGTCAATATCTTTTAAACATGCTAATATTTGGCATTGAGATAATAATTCAATAGATTTACCTAAATACCATATTGCTTGATTATTAGTTTCATAAGGTGGTTTATCTTGAACTATTGTATTTATAAATTCAATGTTTGGACCAAACTCATAACGAGCTATTTTCTTCATTTCTTCAATCATTTCTTCAATTTCTTCTTTTTCTTTACCTTTCATAGGGCAACTAATAAAAATCTTTTTCATACTACTTCACCTCCTTCTTAGCAGGTTCTTCTTCAAATAATTTATCTGGGTCTGACATAATTTCAAACCATTGTGCTAGTTCAGACTCTGATGCCTTTTCTGGTTTTTTAGGATCGTTAACCTTTACAGCACTAGCGTCTACTTCTAGTTTTTTAATACTATACTCAAGTTGCATCTTCTTAATCGCAATATCTTTTTCTTGAGCTAATTCTTTTTCGTGTCTGCTATCCATATGTCTATTACATATAATAGAAATGGTTATACCGACACCACCAAGTATAGCTATAAATAATAGTATAAATAAGGCTTTAGCCAAATCACTCAATTCTAAAATTACCATAAACTTTCATCTCCTAAATCTCTAATATGTGTTGAACTTCTTCTTTGTGGCTGTGATGAATCAGCGTAAGGATTATACATACCTCTTGCTTTTGCAACTTGTTCGTCCTTATATCTTTGTTCCATCACTGCTATACCATTATTATATATTATATAATTCTCAAAGTCTAGTTCAAATGGAATATCCATCATAATAAATTCTAGTGCGTTAACTCCGTGGTTACGTTTATCTATAGGCTTATCCATATTAGCTCCACCTTGTTTTTCAAGAGTCTTCTCTGGGAATTTATAATCATTAATCTCTGAACATAATCCAGGGCACATGTCCTTGTCAATTTGAAACCTACCCTCTTCTATAAATCTGTTAAGGTGTAAAATTCTAGAATTAATATCCATTTGTGCTGGTTTGAAGTATGCACCTTCTGCTAAGAACATCTGACCTATTGTTCTAATAACTCCTCTTTCTGTATCAGTTCTCTTTGAGAAGCTTCGTCCATCCATAACGGGAGTTAACATCTGACCTCTAGGTATTTGGTCCACTATCTTAAAATACTCTGTGCATATATCATGTATGTTTCTGTTGTTTAGAACTATCTCACCAAATGCAGTTACCATCTTAGTAGAACAATCAATGTGCAGGAATACAAAGTGTGTATTATCTGAAATACCGTAATCCATACCCACTGCATACTTAACACCTAATCCAGTTCTTAATTCTATATCCTTATGTGCCTTTTCACACGAAATAATATTAGGGTATACTAAACCTTCTGCGTATTCGAACGAACCCTCAAGGTATCTTCTTATCCACCAACCTGGCTTACCTTTACTAATCTCTTTTTTAAACCCAGGGGGCAAGTGGTAATTCGCTTCTGTTGGAATTATGTAAGACGTTCTGTTAACATCAGGCTCTATAATGTCATAAAACGGTAATGCTCCATATGCAACTACCTTTCCACTATTTAGCAGAAACTGCTCTCTAATCCAACCAGAATCTGGGTTGCTTTCCAATGTTCCTTGTCTTACGTCACACTTTACTAAAGGTATCGGTAATCCGTTCTCGTCCTCTGTGTAAATTATATTGTTATCTTCGTCAGTTTCGTAAACAACTCCGTTAGTGTTTCTTAGACGTGTCTGCAACTGTGTGAAATTTTCAAAATCAATTTCTGATGCTTCTACTAAATGGAACCTTGTTAGGTTCAATGAACGTAGGTTACCTTCATCATTCATCGGTCTATACATTAGTTCGTGTCCATTGTGGAATGTAATCTGATTCTTCTGAACAGACAGCTTCTTTACAAAGTCATATGGAAAGTCTGTTTCAAAATCCTTCTTCGCAGTGTTCTCTAGCTGTGGAAGTGTATCTGCTCCCATTAATGTCCTACCTTTTGGAACTAAAAGTATATGCTTCTCATCGTCCTTAAATAGAACAGTGGTTTTAGATGAACCATATCCTCCTGCTACCATTACGTATCTCGTATCATCTGCATGTATATCTTGTTGGAAATCCATAGGTATATATGTGTCAATGTATGTCTTGCATTGTGGTCTTGAACACTTCACCCAGAATGTGGACTCTTGCTCATTAATACTTTTACACGGAATAGTTCTTGCTCCACATCTAGGGCATCTTATCTTTTTCTTATCTATATAGATCATATGTCGTCCCCCAATTCGATGTCATGCTCTCCAGCCCATAGCTTAATATACACTAGCCAAAAGTCTAAAACTGCTATAATGGTTGCTACTATTTTATACCACCTAGGGACATCCAATGCCCATGCAGTTATTAACATAAATATTGCTGTACTAAACATAGTCAATTTCATAGTTTCTGCCTCCTATGTTTATTATAACACGATGAATATTTGATGTAAACAAAAAGACCGCTCCTGCCAGAGCGATCTTAAGGAAAATGAATAGAACTAAAAAAATTTAATTGGGCTGTAAGATACCCTATTTATATTATAGCACTAATTTGGCTTATTTGGAATCATTAATGTTAACTTTTGAATTTTTTATTCAAATTGGGTAGTTAAGAAGCTGATTTTTTATTTTTATTTTTATTTTGATTGTTGTGTGTTTATTAAAGATATAAAACTATGTGCCGTGATTAAGACCATGAAGGAGTCCCTCATTTTTAAACCCACCCCAGGGTCAATAATATATAATATATGTTTAAGCGTGCCTATTCGCCCGATGGGTTGAAGTAGGTATTGTTGTTGGCTGATATCTACTAAACTGAATAAGGAGGTGAATAATACACCACTTACGAGTCAACAAGTTGGTCCATCGTTGGGTGTGCATCTGTCAGGAGGATGTATACAGCTCGAGTATCCTGCACATATTAAAAACCTTAGGAGGACATAACAATGGAAAAGGTTTATATTGATCTAATCTTAATCAACAAAGGTATTTATGTTGAGACAGATGAAAAAGGCAATGAAACTATGCCTGAAACAGTTACAGTAACTGATAAAACAACTGGTAAAACATTTAGCTATTCACAGAAGAATATTATCCCTGTAAAGGTAGCTAACAAGATTGTATGGGGATTCACTCCAGTAGAAGGAAAGCCATACATCTATTTAAGAAACAGATATCAGAAGGCAAATATCTGGTCTCTATTCTTTCATGCAGATGCTATAAAGAAGGCTGTTATAGCAAATGCAAAGAAGCCTACATTTGTACAGAAGTATAAAGAAGGTAAACTTGATGTTATATTCCATTTCATCAATCGTCAAATAGTTGATGGTGAGGAAGTAGTATATCAGTTCAATACTGATCCATATTTCCCAAAGCCAGAATCAACTACATTTGTGGATAATGTAAAGTCACACTGTGATTACATCACTACTATGGATATGTGGGGTAAGTCAAGGCTTAAAGCCGTTATTCACAACAAGAAGGATAATGCAATTGATCAAATAATTAGAGGTACATTATTATCTCAATTAGGAAATGGTGAGAATATTGATGATATTCAAGCTAAATCTAAATTAGTTGATAACAATATTGTGCAATACTATAATGATCTTAAGCATGACCTTAAGACATTAATTAATAATATTAGCAGCATTACTCACAAGGAAGAGGTTGAAGAAGAAGTAAAAGATGATTTATCTAATCTTATCTACTACCGCACTTGGTGGCAGGTAGATTACAAACCATTTACATATCACTTCCCTAAAGCTTTCAAATATTTGATTCCTAGATCTACTAGAGATTCTAAGTATTTAGATCTTCATTTCGACCTAGATGATAAGGATGCAATACTAGACGCAAAGGTTTATAACCCTGTATGGAAAAAGGATGCAGAAAATCCTACAATAGAGGATTATAAAGTATCCGAGTTACATGAAAAAGGTGTAACTGTTACACCACTTAAGAATGTAACTGTAAAGAGTCGTTGGATATATCAAGGTAAATATTACTTATTATCTATGGGTGATGTTATACTAAACCCCGTTAATAAGTATAATGCAGCAGCTGCAATGGTAGACGCTGAAAAAATTGATTATCACTGTGAGTTTAATGACCATAGTTGGATCAGTCAATACATTGGTGCTTGCCACGAAAAATATACAGATAAAGAAATAGTAGACATACTAAAATATTCTGTATGTGGTGAATACTCAATGCTTGAGTTGAATATGTCAGCATCCAACGCATTATATAAAATCCGTAGAGATTTAACAATGCTAAATAGATATCACTATAATGGTGAGTGTTGGTATAAATTAATTAGAGATCAACGTATCTTAGTTGATTTAGACAATAAAGGTAAAGCTGATGATGATGAGGATAATAACACTAAAGCTATTGTATATCAAAATGATATTGATGTACTAATAGACACTTATCCAGAATGCTATCGAAAGATTAATAATGAGGAATATCTAGTATTCCAAGTTAAGTAATGATGTAAAGGTAATAAGAAGTCAGTCTTTGAACAGGTGGAAGAAGTCCCTAACGCTTGGGTAACTTGCAAAGGCTGACTCGCCTTTATATATAATATTAAAATAAATGGAGGAAAATATCATGTTAAACAAAAATGAAAATAAATATGAAGTAACATTAAATGTTAATAATGATGAAAAGGTATACATTTGTAATACTGCTGAAATGCTAACTCTTGTAAATTCAGGAGCAACTACAATGGTAATGGATTCTGATACTGGTGAAATATTATATGATAAGTTGTTTACACCAGAATGTGCATCAGATGCAGAAAAACTTGCTAATGATATTAAGAATGAAGCTGAATATACTATCAGACGAGAAATATATAATTGTGCTGAACAGGATAAGCAAGATTTATTAAATGATTTAGCAGAAGAATTAGGAATTGTAGATGACTTGAATCATAAACCAACAATATTCGATATTATACATGAAATAAGAAGTCTTCGTTCTACTATACGAAATACTAGAATGAAAAACTTAACGGTGGCTACACCATCTATTAACTTTAATCTAAGAGAAAATAGAATCTGCAAAGTAAATGGTAGATGTGAGTTTACTAAGGAATACAAAGAGCATCTTATAAGTGCTGCACGTAATGTAGCAAATGAATACACAGGTCATTATTCAGATGACTATAAATTTATACCATTAGGTTCATTTGGTTGGACTGCACGTACAGTTAATTGTTTATCTAGAGCAGGTATAAGTTGCTTAGGACATCTTCTAGATAAGTCAGATACAGAACTAAGAAAGATTAGAAATCTAGGCAGACTATCACTAAAAGAGATTAAGCTAACTGTCCATGAATTAGGATTTATTCTAAAGGATGAACAGCTAACAAATGACAATTTAAGTAAATGTGCAAATTGTCATCATTGTGTATCTACTCCACACAGTATGATATGTGAAAGGTATGACAAGTGCTGCACACATATTGCAGAATCTTGTAATATGCAACATGCTATTTTAGATTTTGATAATGAGGATTTAGATGATGATGGTTTACCATTTTAATAATAACAACTAAATATATGATGTATTGGGGTATTGATTACGGGCTAAGCGTGGTCGATGCCCCTTTTTTTTGTTATTGTGCAACGATATAATATACCGCTTGTTTAGGAGTGTTAGTGAATACATTGTGAAATGAATACATTGTGTAGTGGGTTGTATGTGAATGTATATTTTATAAGAAAGAGCGTTGTGTTGAATATACATTATGAGGTGGTGGTTTATCTAGTTTACCTTACTATGTTTAATAATATACAATATCACCAAAATATACAAAAGTGGCAAAAGTTAAAATTATATGAGTATGGAGCAAAATTATTACCCCCAAAAATAACACGATATGTCGTGCCTTCAGTAACGATACTCCGTGTTAAAATGCTTAAATTATATTATATACTATTTAATTGTATACAATTGATTATGCCATTTTAATATAGATAGAAAAAGTAATAAATATAAATAGACATAAATAATGTATAAATGTTATATGTGAAATAATTTATTATATATAAAATAAAATATAATATATGATAAGTTGTTTATGAAATATATAATATATAAATAAAATAATAAAAATTTTAAATATATGTTATATATGAATATTAATATTTTAATATAAAAAATGAATAATATATAATCTATGTTATTTATGAATATATTAATTTATTAATATATAGAAATATCATAATAAAAAATATAAATAAGGAGGATAAAAATTATGAGACTTTCTGAAAAGTTTAAGTATGATCCATTTGCTACACCAGTAGGCAAATTCAAGGACGTAACTGCTACATTTACTGGTAAAATCATTGAGATGACTGAAGAGCAACTTAATGCATTAAAAGACGGAGAATTTGATGAAACATCAATCATATTCAATGTTGATGGTGAAGAATACCCACTTAAATTACGTAATGCTAGAAAACATGAGAGTGATGTAACTGGAGAAATAACATATGAAGACTATTCATTCGTTATCAACTTCATCAATGGTATGATTCAAGTAGCAAATCTATCTGGTAAACAGTGCAAGAGTCTTGATACTGCAATCAAGAGTCTAACTGGAAAAGAATTTACTATTAGAGTAACTAAGACTGAAAAGGATGCACCTAACTATAAGGTAGTAGACCCAAACAGTGAAAAGGCTACTGCTAATGGTAAGTCTACATACACTGCTTACTAAAATGAATGAGAGGAAGAGAAATCTTCCTCTTTTTCTACTTATTTATAAACATACAAGCAAGCAAAATTGTATACATACAGAATACAATATAATCATATAAAAATACATAAATAGTTAGTTAACACTAACCAAATAACACGGAAAGCCGTGCACGAAGGCACAGAAAGGCGTGTTAAAAACGGGGGTAAAAAATTTGGACCTCACGCAGTAAAAATAAGTTTTACAGAAAATGTCCGTCATACACGGACAAATCATTTTCTTTATTTTTAGTTATTTTTGAATATTTTTTATTATTAATGGAGGAATAAGCCTATGCCAATAAGGACGATAACGATAGATAAATTCCATGAAATGTATTTTCAGGGATATAACAAAGGAGCAGTTGCAAGAAAAATGCAAATAACAGGCTCTGCATATTCAACCATACTAAATGGGACAATAAGCAAAAATTCAAAATATTTTAAAACTGCATCAGAATTTATAAGAGCATATGGATACTATTTAATAATGGATACTCCAGAATTTGCTCTACAAAAGAAATATGAAAGCCAAATAAGAAATCTAACCATAAAGTTACAAGAAAAAGATCAAGAGATTACATCTTTAAAAAATGAAATTCTATGGTATAATAATACTAACCCAGAACTAAAAAAACTATATTTAATATTAAAGGAGAAATTTGAAAAATGTATCTAAATTTATACCCATTCCCAAGGAAAAATCCAACACAATATAATGCTATTAAACAAGGTGAATCCTTATTCACTCTAATTAAAACTTACAATAAAGAAAAACAAATAGAAGAATGGAAGCTTACTAATGTCCAAACTCCATTAAATGAAACACAATTAAAAGAAATAGCAAAATTAATACAAGACCTAAATAAAGGTAATTCAATTACAATATAACAGTAAAAATTTTACAGTAAACGCAATATTTTGTGTAAAAATTTTGCATGAAATGTAATTTTAATGCTAAAAAATGGCAAGTAAAGCCAAGAAACGCAAAAATTTTATACATAAACGTATATTTTTAAAGAATAATTAAAACCCAAAAATAGGTAATTAAAGTATCTAATTTGTGAAATTTTCACAAAAACGGCAATTAAGAACTTAAAAATTGGAGGTAGAAAAAGATGAATAAATTTAGAAAGTTAAAAGAATATGATAATCTTGGTAAGAATGATATTACAATTCTTAACTTAATGGATACTAGATGTGAGTTTAGATACAAAAACTATCAAACTAACGAATGGCAATCTTATATACCAAGCGGAACATATCGTGGAGAATATAACTTCTTATTAGAATATTATGTTGTAGGTATTTTTCCAATGTATAAAATTGAAAACAATAAGATTATACCATATATGCGAATAACATTAAGAAAAGAGGTAGAAGAAGATGTGTAATTATATAATTTGGAAATGTGAAAATGAAGCTGAATTATTAATAGAAATATTAAACGAATGTGATCTGCCAAGTGTTCAAAAAGAATTTTTAGAAAAAGGATATATTATCATCAGAATTGATTACGCCTTTGGCGTAGTATTAATGAAGGTAGTAAAACAAGATGATTAAAATAATAGACGGAAATATACTTGATACTACAGCACCTTATATAGTACATCAAGTTAATGCTAAAGGAGTATGTGAGAGGATAATGAGATTTATAAGAACAACAAAAAGCATTTATAGTGGTATTCAACTAACAAAAAATACAATACTTGTTAATGGAAAGAAAAATAATAGAAAGTATCCTGTTTCTTTAAAAAATAACAATATAATTGCACAAGCTGACACCATTGAGGAATTGATAGACTGTTTAACTAAAAAAGAACCAAAGCATAAACATCCAGAATTATTAGTTGGAAAACCTAATATGTATCTTAAAGATGAAAGAACATTAAAATATATGACTAAACGAATTAAAAATAAAACCATAATAATAAGTGGTTGTATTTGGATAGGTGACAACTTAATCAAAGTATCAGAATTAAACGAGAAAGGGGAACTTGAACTAATATGAATGTAGATTTATTAATTAAAGAAAATAAAGAATTAAGTGAAGAAAAGCAAAGATATAAAGAGATGTGGTTTACTGCAAATAACTCACTTGCTAAATACAGAAAACTAGAAAATACATTTAAATTAATAGAAGAAATGTATAAGAAACCAGTATGTTGGAAAATTACTGATAAAGAAGTTGCTACTTATAATTATACAGATTCTACTATTCTTTATAACCCTAAAACAAATGAAATAGAAATATATGAATATGACTATGGATATAAATTTGAAGCATGTTATAAAATAGAAGAATATGGAATAACTTGGTGGCTTAAAAAGGATAAGAATGAATAGAAGAAGATGATAGTTATAACAAAAAATGGAGATAAATTTGAAGTTATAAAAGAATTAAAAGATAGGTATCAAATTAAACCTAAAAATACAAAACCAATAGTAATTGAAGGAATTGTAGTTGTCAAACCTAAAAATTATAATTATTATGTAAGTAAAGAATATGTCAGCGAGGTAAAAGAAGATGGAGAATAGGATTTTAAAGCAATTAAATGATGTAGCCAAAGATTATACATCAAGCAGAAATTTAATAAGAAATATTAACAAGAAATATACTAATGAATTTAAAATTATATCTTGTGAAGAATCAGGATTAGGATATCGAACTATTAAGGTTTTAGATAATGCTAATAGAGAATATAAATACAAGCTATTTGAGGCTAACGAAAAAGTTGAGTTTAAATTATATTCTAGCAAAGATAATTACACATCAGCAGACTTATGGGATATACTTAAAACTGGAGATATTCAAATTACTCCAGATAAAATTTCAATAACACTAACCGATTTGTCATTTGAAGATTATGACATTATGCTAAGGGGATTAGGTAGAAAAAATGACTAAAGAATTAGAAGCATTAAAAGATTTATGTGAATTTGTTAATTATTGCGATGAAGCAAATGAAGATGTAGGTGTTATCGAACAAGCCTTACAACGCCTAGAGCAAATAGATAATGCTAATCCTAGTAAAGCAGTGGAGTGTATTTTAGATATTAAAAGCAATTATAAGTTTTATGCTCACAACAATAGGACAATAGATTACCAATGTAGTGTTATTATTCAATCCTTACTAAAATCACAAAAACAAGAAAAGGAAAATAATAAAATGAAGAAATTATTACTTGAATTAAGTGATATATCTCCAGATAATGTAGATTGTATATATCAATGCAACTATATATTAAATATGATATTAAAAGCCAATATATCAGTTGAAATAAATAAAAGTTGTGAAAATAATTTAAAGATTATAAAAAGATTATAATAAGGGGGTGAATAGAATGACTAAAGAATATTTAGAAGCATTAGAAGAGATTAAAACATTAAGAGGTTTTAATCAAGTTGAATTAAATAATGATGAAAATATAAATAAATCACTTGATGTTATTGAATCAGCCATACAACGCCTAGTGGAAATAGACAATGCTAATCCTAGTGAGGCAATAACAGAATTAGCTAACATTAAAAATACCT
>Ga0247611_10001354_pt1 | contig 44007 bp, 70 predicted proteins | sample 177DNAGHGhighgp2_FD_192422 | JGI IMG/M metagenome (GOLD analysis project Ga0247611, IMG submission 192422) | Sheep rumen microbial communities from Palmerston North, Manawatu-Wanganui, New Zealand - 1770 DNA GHGhigh gp2 | ecosystem: Host-associated > Mammals > Digestive system > Stomach > Rumen... | reverse complement strand
ATCGTCTGTTGCAAAAGTTACATCGTAGTCAATAGAATACTGAGGGTCGATTTTGGATGCAGCACCTACAGCACCGCTAGCTGATGTCTCTTCTTGAGTGCAAGCAACACCATATACCTTAACCTTGGTGAGATTCATGGTTGACAGTCTCTTCAAGACCTCTGCCATGACAAACACGCCAACCTTATCATCAAGACCACGACTAGCGAAGCGATTCTCTCCCAACAGAATAGGAATATCACAGATAGTAACTGGGTCTCCAATATCAACAAGTTTTGAGGCTTCTTCCTTTGTCTCAGCACCTATGTCAATTTTCAAGTCTTTGACCTTGATTGCTTTGTCTTTATCTTCTCCGTGATATTCAATGTGAATTGGCACTTTACCAATCACGCCATGAATTACTCCATTTGATGTATGGATTGCTACGGTAGAACCAGGCAATACCTTTGGGTCAACACCTCCATCTTTGATGAAATGAATAAAACCCTTATCGTCAATGTTCTGCACTTGAAGAGCGATTTCGTCAATGTGACCAGAGAGCATGATTTTAACATCACCGCTACCCACTGAGAATGCAGCATTACCAACCTTGTCAATAAATTCAAAGTTAGCAACACCATCCAAATAATTCTGTACTACTTGAGTGGCATTTTCCTCATAGCCACTAGGACTGAATGCTCTTAAAAGCGCATTTAAAAAAACTTTATTCATTGTAAATTGATAATATTTTAAATATGTTTTCTAATCTTTTATCGTTTCTTGTTCCGTCAATTCTTAACTGACTTAATAGCTGATTTATACCAATATAGCTTTTAAAATATTGTGGTATGTGGTCTTGGTGTGTTATAAGGAAATACCTCCACATAAAATGTCTATAGAATACAGGACTACAATATTTTTCTCCATAGGTATAATGGTTTAATATATTTTCTGTTGTCTCAAAATATACCACAGTATCACTAATTCTTAGTGGATTGTTAACTAACCAATTAAATCTTTCTCTTCGGCTCATTACACTAGATTCAAACATCAAAAACTGACATTTGTATTCACGGCAAAATTGTAAGAATAATTTAGCTAGCCACCTTGAATGGTCTGAATAGTATTTTACATGTTCGATATACATTATCCGAATACATCTTTGAATGGTTGAAAATTACCATGTGGGTTATGCTCTCCATTTGTGGAAGGAACATTCAATATGGCAAAATGTATCACCTTAAACAGTCCTTGGTATTTTTCAGAAGCTAATACATCAGCAAAGAACTTTGCCATCTGTTCTGGAGGTGTTCCATAAGCACCACACCCAAATGCACTGAGAACTAACGAATCATTGCCATTCTCCAAGGCAATATTCAATATCTGTTTAATCTTGTTTTTGATGACAGTTTCAACCCAAGGAACAATCTTACCATTCTCTACCCTAGGGTTCTTAACTGCTGGCAGTGTGATTATATCCACGTAGAATGGCTCTTCCATGAGCTGATAGTCAACATCATCACTTCCTCTGAAAACAATTACCTTGGGGCTGTAAATGCCGCCATAGTTCATTTCTAGTGGGTATCTTTCATCCCTCTGCTCAATTCCATATTCATCACCTACGTGGTGGAACTGATAGAGTGACTTAAAGAGATTGGTTCTCCTAAATAAGTTTTCTTCTTGTGCGGCAGAACCTTTGATTACGCCACCTCCAGGAGTGTGGAATGAAGCCATATTTAAGACTGCTGGTTTTAACCCATTATCAATCATATTTTTAGCTTCATAGAGGCAGTCATTGTTAATGACTTTTATTTCTGTTTCGTAGCGTGGTAGCGTGTCGTATTTGTTTACGACTTTCTTCCCATAAAACTTTGTGCCTTGAATCATATAATCATCAAGACCATCTATGCGAATCTCCTTACCATTAGGAGAGGCGTAGATGCCTTTCTTGCACAATTCTACTGTATTCGCATAGAGTTCGGCTCTCTTTTGCTTATTCATCATACTCAAGTCTGAATTTATAGTCAAGAATCATTGCTTCGTTTCTCGTAATTTCTTTCAAGCATTCGTCAGCTTTCTTCTTGTCGGAAAGAGTATGTATTTTTTCCCTTAAAGCTGCGTTTGCATTGACTAATTTAGCGATAGCCTCCGCTAGTACATTTTTTGATGCCATATTTTTATTACTTTTAGTTTGTTTTAGCAAATATATAAAAAATATCCGAAATTACCAAATTTATTCGTTGGCATTTCGGATATTTTAATCAGTTTTAACACAAATTTGTTTCTATATGACTATTCAGAAGGTCGAACTTTCTACTGATAACCGTCAAGTCTTCTTGAATTGATGGTATCTTAGACCCAATAATACCTTTTAACTTATTAAGGTTATTGAGAAGCGTCTCATTCTCTTTATATAGCTGTGCATTATCTTCTAACAACTTGTTAATATCAATTGGCTCACCGCCACGTCTTCTTGTTTGTTCATTGTGGCTATTTTCCCATGCTTTAACAAGGTCTAATTCTTGCTTGATAATATATCCAAGCTCCAATATGAGGCTTTTATCCCTCTTATTGTTTGCATTAGCATTAAGCTCAGACAGAATATCAATACATCTATTTAAATCCCTACCGTTAATCATTGTTTAAACTTTATAAATTCCACTATTAATCAGCCTACGCATTTCTTGCTCGAAATACTGTAACTGGGTTTCAGTTACGTTGTATAACCAATCATTGAGATAGCGTTGATATTTAGCGTGGTTATTAACTCTAAATCTCCACTGGAGATATGTTTCTAATTCCTTAGTCATATATTAAGGTAATTATTAATTTTTTTTCAGTTAAAAATAGTATTTTCATTTACTTCGTGATATTTATATATGTAACCAACACAAGTTGGCACTTAAATATTATGATTAAAGCCTACAAATATAAACTAAAACCAAATAAGTCACAAGAAATTGCAATGAACCAGTTTCTTGGTAGTGCTCGCTTTATATATAATTGGGGCTTAAATCGTAAAACAGAACAGTATAAACTTAATGGTATTTCGCCAAATTATAATGCTTTGGCAAAAGAACTAACCTTACTTAAACAAACTGAAGGATATACTTGGTTGCAAGATGTACCCATTGATGCGCTACAGCAATCTCTCAGAAATCTTGAAAATGCATTTACAAGGTTCTTCAGAGAACATAAGGGCTATCCAAAGTTCAAATCTAAGAAGGATAACTATAGTTCCTATAAAGTCATTAAATCTGTTCATTTCGACTTCACCAATTGGAAGGTCAAACTTCCAAAACTAGGGTGGGTTAATCTCTGTAAAAATCATATATTTAATCAATTAAATTGCAAGCAAGGTACTGTTACAATCACCAAAGATTGTTGTGGCACTTATTGGTGTTCTGTTGTCGTTGACGATATGCAAGACAAGCCATCGAAAGCCAAGATGGTTGAGTCTACCGCTGTCGGCATCGACTTGGGTATCAAAGACTTCGCAATCCTTTCTGACGGAACAAAGTTCTCAAACCCAAAGTACTATGAATCTTCTCAACAGAAATTGGCAAAATTGCAGAGGCAATTTGCAAAATCCAAGAAAGGCTCTCATAGACACGAGTTATTACGTATAAAAATTGCAAGACTCTATAGGAGTATAACCAATCAGCGAAACGATATGCTGCATAAGTTGAGTACTTACCTTGTTAGTTCTTATGATAACATTTGTCTTGAAGACTTAAATGTTGAAGGTATGATTAAAAACCATCATCTTGCCAAATCTATACAAAGTGCTAGTTGGTCTACCTTTGTCAATATGCTTACATATAAATCTGGGCATAATGGTAAGAATGTTATCTTCATCGGCAGATATGAGCCTAGTTCTAAGTTATGCCATAATTGTGGTTACATTAATAAGGAACTAACCTTAAATGACCGTGAATGGGTTTGCCCCATTTGTGGAGAACGTCTTGATAGGGACGTTAATGCCGCCATAAACATTATGCACATTGCTTTTGAAAAACAGAACCTTATTGGTTTATAAGCAATATAAACGCCCATAGGTAAGTGGGTGTAAGGACGGTGAGGGCAATGACATTAGTCACCCTATGAAACGTCAACATATATTATTATTCCCCTTGTGGGTCTAATTCTATATAATTGCCTATATTAATCCCAATTTTCTTCATCGTATTGGTCATAACCATTATAGCCATAACCGAATTGTGGATTGACACGATAATTTGTACCACTATAAGATGGTTTTGCCTTGTCAATAATTGACTTCTTCAGCTTGCTCTTGTATTCCTCACAAATTGGTTTGATGGTCTCACCGTTATACTCAATCTTAGGGATAATGATTTTGTGAACGATTTCACCAGTGTTCATATCCACCAAAGCTAGCAGTTCCTCATTCCATTCATAGCCATAGCTAGCAAGGATTTCAATAGCTTCTCTTTTCTCAATAGGTGTGCAAAGACTCCACCAACTGTCTTCTACAAGTGTGTCGATAGTTTTCTCACATGGTTTGTCTTTGGTTGCTACCTCTAATGAGGGTGCATAACCCCAACCAACTCCATTGTCGAGATTGCTACAATACTTGTAAGAATCGTAGTATACCGCCAAGGAGAACTTCTTGGTATATTGATATTCAGGAGCTAAGTCTACACCTTCAAAGATACCAAAAGTTGTTTTGTTTTCAGTAGCACCATTGTATGTGCTATACTTAATGAAATCTCCCTTATTGAATGCTTTTTTTGTCTCTTCCATCTGTATATAAGTTGTATCTTTTAATTATTCTCAATACGTCTTGATTCACATAGGGATAAGGATTCATCCCATTGCTTATCATGCTTCTAACTAACGTTGAAGATGCGTCCATTCTCTGCATCTTCACATACCAAAATCCTTTTGTTGTGTAGTTGCTTCTGAAACCCTCATGTATGATAAATGGTCGAGTTGGGTTATCAATCTCAGTACCATCGTCTCTCTTAACTTCAATGAAGCCTACCTTGTCTTTGATGTCAGTTTCAAACTTCTTCCAATTTGGAACGGCATTAATGGTATCGCTTCCACAGATTAAGAAGAGTTCATCGTTGGGGTATATCTCACGAAGCTTCTCTAGAACCTTATAGGAGTACGTAGGAGGCTCAATGTCCTTTTCCAAATCGCACACTTCACACTTCCCATCAAACGCCTCTATTGAAGCATTTATCATATCACAGCGCACATCAAATGGTGCTGGATTATCTTCTTTCCAAGGGTTGTGCTGCGCAACAACGAATAATACTTTATCGCAAAGACCACTGTTCAATACACAAGATGCGATATTGATGTGTGCGATATGAATTGGGTCAAATGAACCAAGTAGCAATCCTATTTTCATAATTATCTCCAACTAAAAGGTCATATATATCAGAACCAAATGCTGCACCAATACAGAATAGATAGTAAAGCGGCCATGCTATTGCTCCGAAAGTAATAATTGTTTTCTTGTTATTTGTTAATTTTGCTACAAGAACATTATCTACGATGCCCTCTTTCCAAATGGCTTCTTTATTATACCATTTTATCCTTGTCTCAACATCATTCCTAACTATTAAACATATTAGTACGTATACTAAAACGGTTAAAAGAATGAAACTTACTGTTATTATCATCATTTTTTGCAAATATATGAAAAAAAACTTAATTATCCAAATTTTTTAAGCTTTTTTAGGATTAAAAGAATTTGTCTACGTCATCAACATAAACCGAATGTATCTCCTTATCTGGTGTTATTCTATCTAATGGTTTAACAGAAGATTTTTCAACATAGGAATTGATTATATCGTCACAATCTTTCATGGATTTATAGGGACCAATCCAGATTGTTTCAGCCCATTCCTCATGTCTCACGTAATACTTACCATCCTTTGCTTTTCTAGGTGTAAACGCGCCACGTTCAATGGGTCTTTTATACCAAGGCAACTGTTTTACCATCTCTTCAATTGAGATAGGTTTAACTTGCCTACGATGCTTGGCAACGAAACTTGAAATATCACTCATAGCCCTAACCAAATTAAAAATCCACCAACACTGCAAAATGGGTTAATTTTGCCATACCATAGGAACAACCAAAGTAAAGTCACTCCAAACGCTATTAGCAACCAACAAACAAACACAAATATTTTTGATAATTTGCTATCATGTTCGTAAGTGTATGCAAGACATAGTAATGTGTCTAAAAAAATAGAGCATAGCCACCCAAAAATTGCTAGAATTATATATAACAGCATAGCATTAATAAAATAAATGGCTAGCCTTTCTTTGAAAAAAGCTAGTCATGAATATTACTTTTCGAGTAGCTTGGCTAATTTCTCGTCATACTCTTGGAAAATAAGCGGATAATACATTGAATAGAACTCACGAATATCATCAAGTGAGTAGTCTTTCTTCATCTGTCTCAGAATACATTTAGCTTCCAAGATGATAATCTTCTGAATATGTATCTCTGGAACCTTACCATCACACCAATCTTCAGCCATCTTATTGAAGATGCTGACATATCCCAAATACTCTGCAAAAAGGATAAACAAAGGTGCTTCTACAATTATCACCTCTTCATTTGGCTGCTGATTTGTTTTGGTAGCAACCTCAACTGCTGTTTTTGTTTCTGTACTCATATTTTTATGTAATTTATTCACCAACTATCTACGTCTGTGATATTCTTAACCTTACCACAATACGGACATACAATGTCAACACCACTACCTATTCCAGTAGGTGTGAAAATATATTTGAAAGGTGCATATTGACTCAACGCATAGTGTTGTTTTGGTCTACACCTTTTATGCCATTGTTTAAAGTCATTGGCTCTTTTTTCTTCTACTTCATTTAACTTAAACTCTATCATTAATAAAACAACTCTGGACATGAATAGACCACGCTATTCTTATTTTCTGAGTCAGTGTGTGCATTAATCATTTCTTCATCTGCACTAAAAATGGTAGATGCTGAGATAAATGCAACGTCATTGCAATTGTTCTGTGTCATTTTCTTTTGATACTGTAATTTTAAAATTCCTTTTGCACTTATCCTTCAATGCTTTATATACTGGATTGCTATACTCCCTATATCCATAGTATGAACCTTGTGGGGCATATTGCACATCTGCACTAATACTCCCATTGTAACTAGAACTGTTGGTTCTAGCAGGGTAACTTCTTCTATAGTCACCGCTTGTTCTGTTCATAGTGCTATGTTTATCCCTAACCGCACCATAATCAGAGTATTCAGGAAAGAACCATGATATTTCATCTGGGTCAATTCCATTTCTTCTCAAATATTCTCTATCATTCTCATCAAATAATGTATAGACAGCCCATATAATGATGGCAATTGGGAAGAAAACGTATATGAACGAACCCTCTGCAATCATGTGTAACAATCCTAATATAGCAGCAACCATGACTGTTGCTCTAAAGCTAGTATAAAGCATATTTTATTCTTTTTCTGCAAAGATACAAAATTTTTTTATAATATCTAAATTTTCTATCTTAAAAAAAGTTAATATTTCTTTCTTTTAACAAGGAATTTTGCGAACACACTAGTTTTCATCATCGTGCGCTCTTTCTGTTCTTTATCACCAATTCTACGATAAGTAGCAGAATCTCCCTCTTTTGTAAGTATGAAAATCTCTCTTCTCTCAAGAGTTATAAGAGGTGGAACATGGTAAACAGTATTTACTTCTATTGACTCCCAAGGTGTAACACTCTTGATGTTGTCAATCTTTTCCTTCAATTCAGATACTGTATGTAGTTTTGCCATACCTTTAATATTTTAATACTTTTGTCATAAATACGACATCAATATCTCTAGGATAAACTGAGCACAATGATTGGCTCTCCTTGCCGTATTCGTCTATTTCACTACAACGTAGCAGAGTGTCGCTTTTCATAACAACTCTTACTACCTTTCTTGCTTGAGATAGTATCTTTGGAATAACGTAAATCTCACCCTCTACAATGTCATCCCACTCTAGATGCTTTGGGAGTGCCATAAGTTTCTCCCTTCTTTCAGTATAGGTCATTGTTTTATATGTTTTAACTACTGGTTCTACCGTCTCCTTTGGTGTTGATACTTGTGATGGCGCTGGTAATGCTTTATTCACATCTTGAGCTAACATATCAGATGAAACGCTCATGTTAGTAATACCTCTGTTCTTAGGACACCACTCTGGTGGTGGCAGAGGAACCATCGGACCAGTTTTTGCTTTAATAATTCTAGGTCTTGAGTAGGTGTTAAACATCACCATAAATCTACCACAGCAAGCGTTAAACTGGAGTCTATCATCGCCTATGTAATTCTTAATTAAATTGCCACAAAGGTGACAAGATGTGTAAACGTCCATATCTTTTTTATCTTTATGATTTTCTAAAAACAAATCTTGGTCGAATATACAAGTCTCACACTCATTACAGTTTTTATCTGCACAAGGGTGATTCGGATTAATCTCAGCGTTTAAAACATGTGCCATTTTATTTTATTCTATTATTGGTTAAATCCATTCATTACCATCAACGTATTCAAACTCATCAAACCCCAAGTCGTAATCTGTTGGTTGATTCCATTCTGATGGTTGATACCACTGTGATATTGAGTCATCTGAATTAGGTCTTTCCAATCTATCAAGTGTTGGTGGCATCATTCTAATTGGTCTTCTCCTATGTCCATTTTCGTCAATAACACCCCTCTCTTTCAAGAACTCTATGAAACGTGGGTCTCCAGTCAAACATCTTGGGTCAACCATTCCATTACACTCTAGGTATTCTCTCTGAGCATCTATCAATCTTTTGATTTCCTCTGGGATGTTCTTTTCTGTTTCATCAACAAAATCGTTACCATAGATTTCTTTACAAACCATGTTAAAGGTTTCTTGACCGATACGCTCAATCTCTGAGAAATTACCAACTGTTTTTTCAACACAAGAATGTAACAAAGTATTCAATAGTTGGGTGATACGCATTTGTACCTTACCCATATCGCCATTGTTTTCCTTTGTTATCATGTTGTCTTTACCAAGCAATTGTCTTAGGATAGAAAAAATGTCTTCTTTATTAGATGCACTACAGAATGGGTTATCTCCTTGCTGTGCATCCCTTACATAAGGCTGCATACATTCTAACATAGCATATACGCTAGTGGTTAAATCGTGACTGTAAATTGATTTGCCACAAACCCCTATGAAGCATCTAAATCTGTGATATATCTTTCTGTTTTTCAGAACTCTACACAGAGACCTAAATACCATATCCATCAATACGTTGTCATCCAATTTGGTATTCATTGCAAATATATAAGTTTTTAGTTGAAATTCAAAATATATAAAGTTAATTAATCCTAAAATTCTCTAGGTTATCATAATGCCTACAATTAGGACAATATACATACGGCTGCATATTGTTCTGCGGAAGCGTGACCATAAGACACTTCCAAGGAAGGAACTTATGACCACACTCCCTGCACTGTATGACATATTTTATTTCTGTTTTATCGAATTCTTCCATTAAATCTCGAAATATTGTGGTTCGAAGCTCATTTTGTAATCTTCATCAAGTAGAGATATATTGTATACCTCAGTCTCACCTAACATTTCCTTTTCATGGTTTGTTGAATGTAAATGACCATGCAGATTCATCTTAGGCTGTGCCTTTTCTAAGAAGGTTTTGAGAGATTCATTTCCAATATGGCTACCATCAGCCCACCAACAATCTTTCTGTAAGATTACATCACTAACACCATAAGGCGCATCATGTGATAGAACAATATCAATCTTTCCGATAATGTTCAGATGCCTCTCATACCTTTCGTCTTGTTCCTCATAACTAGGCATAAATGCCCATCTTCCAAATGGCTTACATAACGGTGTACCATAAATGACCTTTCCTTCATATTCAAATATTTCACAATCCAAATATGTTATTTTGTCTTGACCTTGCAGTAATAGCCTCATTCTATCTGGATGTCTCTCTAGCCAATGGTCATGATTTCCAGCAACGAATAAAACCTTTTCACAAGGTAAATTGGTACACCAAGGTATGAATACTGTTTTAAACCATTTCTCTGATGGTGTACTATAGCTTTGTATATTAAGCGGAACAATATCTCCACCAATTAAAACTATGTCGCATGACTCGACTTTAAAATCAAGCTGTCCATGCATATCTGAGAATGCACATATTTTCATTTTTTAAACTTTTTTGGCAAAGATATATAAAATATTTTAAAATTCCAAATTATTCTCTATCTTCTAATATGTATGATATATGCTCTATTATCTTTCACGTCTATTGTTATTCTAGGAGAAACTTTAATTTCTGCCATTATTTTGGCATAAAATAAACTCATAATATCTAGAACAATATCAGACAGTATTGATATTGGATTCCACACAATTGGGTGAAACGAAACGAATCTTCTTTTCTCTCTGTGTATCCAAAAATCAGCAGGCCTTACTTCACACTGATAGAATCTAACTTGAAAGCATCCAAGAAGATAAAATACCAACAGTACGAAACGATAGAACGTTTCCGTTTCGCCATACCATATTACTCTGATACCATCAGCAAATCTAGGCATTAAAAATCCCTTCTCCAATATTTTTTTATCTAAATCATCTATAAGCATAATACACAGTTTTTATGCAAATATATAAAAAAAATTAGGATAGTCAAAAAAACTATCCTAAATTTAGTTTTATTTAACAATTACTCAATTTGTGTTCTTAAACTAGAAGCTAATATGTTGTTCATTAAAATGAATGCTCCATCAGCTCCTTTCATTATCAGTTCATACCTTTTGATTATTTCTTTTAGTTTGGCTTCATTTGATTTTCCTTTACCAAACAAATCTTTAGACTCAGATATGATAGCCTCTAATGGTCTTTTAAAACTAGGAATTTTATCAACAACCTCTTGGCAGTATTCCATGAATTCCTTTAGTTCATCTGCCTTTTTCTTTCTAGATTTCTTTGGATAGTAATCGAGAATGATGTCAAAGTCATAATCAATCATAATCTGAGATTTATCCGTTTCATCAAGCATATTGATAACTTGGCTTTCCACAGAAACCGCTGGAAGGTCTACCCCATTAAACTTAGTAGGAGGTATTTCTTCAAAATTATGCTCTATACCTATGTTTTTGTGAACAATTTTACGTTCACTTATTGCTTTAAATGTTATGACTGTTACCATAGTTTTACTCTTCAAATGAATATACATACACAACCCAATACTCAATAGGTATTCTTAAACCTTGAACAGTTCCTATAATTGGAGTAATTGTCATGCTAAGAATATCTTCTTTTTTATTTTCAGTATATATATGTTGTAACTCTTTATCGAGTGCTTCGTCAATACTAATGCCCAATTTCTCGTTGGCATGTATTCTGACTGTTCTATTTACGTATTTAATCATATTTATTATAAAATGACAAACAACAGACCTATGAAGAATGCTGCCATTACAGCCCCTCCTACAGCTAACTCAGACCCATTGAACTGAAGGTCATAGTTATGGAAATTACCAGCGGTCTTGCACGCATCATTGTTCTCCTTGCATAGCTTGAAATAGCTGCCAATAGGATGGCTGTCGTGTACCTCGTTAGCGTTTTTCTCTAGGTAGTCAACCATTGCCGCTTTCTCTTCGTCAGTCGGCTTATAGTTCTGATATTTAGAAGATGTCAATAGGGCAAGTACATGGTAGAAATTGAACATATTGCTCGTTTTCTCAGCTTTTTCAACAATTGTTTCCTCATGATTAAGTGCATAAGCAATGGCCCCAATAATAATGCCAGCAATAACTGTTACTGTAATAATAAAAATGTAATTCATTTTTTTGTCTTTTTTAATTTGATGGTACTTTTATTTAATCTCATATATAATGAAGCAGAACTTCCTGGAATTACTTTTTTTCCTTTAAGGTGTGGGAACAGCCGATAAAATCTTTTCCAAGCCGTTTTTCTTTTCAATTTTGGAACTCTTACTATTGGGCTATTTTCAATGCCCTCGCCACATGATATTGGTTTATCATAATAGCTATCACTAGGCAATTCATTTTTATACAGAGTACGATTTTCTTTGTTACGTGAGTAATTATTCATCTTCTACTTCAATTATGATTCTACATTTCTTAGGCTTGTTTCTAAACGTTATACTTGGGAACTTTTCTGCTGGCACATAAATCTGATTTCTCTTAAATGCCTCATAGTCATCACTTGGTGGTACATACCCACCATGTGATTTCTTAATAGGAGGACTATGATAACCAGTCCAAACTATACATCCACGTTCAGCGAAACCGTACTGTGCTGAATCCCTTGTTATATAGCAGTCTTCAATAACTTCTCTCATACTTGTTTTTAGCGTCTATATTTAATAATTGCGCTTAATCGTAATAGCAAAATTGTAATACAAATACACAAAATGCTTAAAAATATACTAGTTCCTATTGTCATGTTATTTAATTATTTTAATTTCTTAGGATAATTTATACAGCCACGTTTGCACACTATGTCGCTTTCGTCATAATAATGTACACAGCCACAACATTCGTAACTACGATTTAGTTCGCACTCTTTATCACTTTTACCAGTGTCAACATTAATTGTCATTTAACTTAATTTTTTTACAGTCACTAAACTTTATTCTCTCGTTCATAAGATTTATGCTTGTAAGCTTCATAACAATATTGTCATTACGTTTCTGTGCATCCATTGTAGGAAACACAATAGGACGATACTGCACGTCTGTATTCAAGGTAGTAAAAAACTCAGATGAATTAACCCCTACACTACCACTGTCAAGTCTAATACCATGACACAGAGGTGATAAACATAATATCTTTTTCATGTTGCAAAGATACGAAAAAAAATTGAGATAACCAAACGGCTACCTCAATTTTAATATACTTTAACATTCGTTCTGCGATTTGATAGATTTGAGCCAATCAACACCTTTCGCAATATCATTTTTATTGAAATGAAGACTTGCACCTTCCTTTAGCATAATAATGATATTTGTTGCCATTGTTTCATCCTCTTCACTCCACTTTTGCTTGTGTTGTGGCTGTACTCTGTATTTGAGGGATTTAAGCCAATTATGTCGGATTGACAAATTAGGAAGCAACTCAATAATATCATTTAATTGCTTTTCATCTTTTTCATTCCAAGCAGGCTCATCTTCAATTCATTAACAATCTCGTTATATTCTTTTGAAGATTTTCCAAGACTTTCTTCTGGTGATTTCATTTCAATAATAGGCTTCTGCTCACCTTGCTTTTCAGCAGGCTTATAAGTTCCATCGTTCTGAACCACATTCAACCAAAAACTAAGGCTTCCTATAAGTTCTTCTTTAGGAAGGCTGTCAAACTTTCCGATAAGATATTGCAATCTTGTCTCAAAATCAGTTGGATTTATTTCCACAGGTTCGCCTTGCTTTTCAATCATATCAAATGCACTTTTAGCATCATAATTTGCTTGATTAAGATAATCTTTCATGTCTTTTGGGTTCTCGCATGTCATAGCGTCTTCAATACAACAATAAACATTTCTGATATGTTCGTATAAATCTTCAGTGACAGAGACTTTATCTTTGTGTTCACCTTGATTTTCAAGTTCAGCGTATTTATCGAGAATTTCTTGCTTACCCTCACGATAACCTCTCCAATATTCTTTATTTGCATTATCTACGTTAGAGTTTTGCCTTTCAAGCCAATCAAGTATATCAGTACGTTCAATGCCATTCCAAACCTTGATTGTATTTAAAGACTTGAAAGCCCTTATCAGTTCTTTCCTTATCTTCTCATCCTCTCTTTCTTTGAGTTCGAGGAAGATATATTCTACAAGATTACCATTACACTCGGCAAACAAATCTCTGTCGTGGAACTGTTTTGCCTTTTCTAAAGCCTCGTCATAGCGTTTTGCTTTTTCTTCTATTGATAGTTCTTTCATAATTGTTTCTTTTTAAGTTCTTGTAAAATACTCCATAATGTATTTGCTATTGAGATAAGAGAACTGGCAGTAAATATTAAACAGGATGCTATAATCAATAATAATAATAAATTTGTTATCATAATCACAACATTTTAAGTTCATGTAAATGTATAATCATTTGCACACAAGTACTTCTTCTCTTGTAATATTTGTATTAAGTTCTTTCATTATTTTACTTATTTACGTTAATCCCAGTTATGAAAATATATACTCATCCGCCAACGCAAGAATCCAAATATAATCTCAGAACCTTTGTTATTTACTTTATCTTTCTCTAAAAATATACCACTTGGAATAATCGCCCAATCCGCATTTCTGAAAAATATTAAGTGAAATGGTATCCATTTAAACCATCCCCTAAAAAATATTTCTTTCATAATTTTACTATTTATATTACCAATGAATTTCTTCTGATAAATGAGAACTTAACATACAATTTGTATAATTAAACTCTTCGTCATAGATGTCAAACAAAGACAACCCTTCTTTACGAAGTTGCGCTGCTCTTTTCTCTGCTTCTACCCATTCTTTTTCAGTCATAATCACAACAAATTTAATTCGTGTAACTTTTCAATTATAGCCACGCAAGCATCAACAGGATTATCACAAGTTACTTCACATACATTTCCATGCCCATATTCTGCAAATTGTAATATCCATTTACCTTCACTTGGGAATAGAATAGTGGTATATACCTGCGGCTTGATTTCACTCAAAACATCAAGCAATGCAGCAAGACTCCAACAAGGAATATCTGACTTGTCTTCTTTCCATTCGTTTTCCTTGCGAGTGTATTCAAGGTATGGTTCTGCTCTTGGATAATCTTCATAACCTTCCCATTCATCACCCTCTGAATACCATTCATTGTGATATTCCCAAAATCCATCCGCACTTTCAAGTGGGAGTATTTCAGCCAACTTCTTTGACTGTTCTAAATCTGTGTATAATTTAATTTTTGCCATAGTATTACAGTAAATTTAATTCATGTAAATACATAACCATTTATCTTCTAAAACGTTTTTTTATTTTAGGCCTTTTGTTTATTATTTTTAGTGGCGTTGTATTCTTTTCAATAACCTCCACAATAACCCCTTGTTCATCTATACAAACAATAGCACATTGAGCACAATCAGAAAAATACTTATTAGCCCTTTCCTTTGTCAATATTGGTCTTGTAATAGGTTTATTCAATTCGCCATTAACTTTAAGAGAATATATTTGATAACGTAAATCGCCACTATCATTAATTGTTGCCATATTAAAAACAATTTATACCATAGTAAACATAAGTCATTATTTTAGATATTTCACTATCCCTATCGAGGGAGAAAAAGTTTTCCATGTCAGCTATAATTTCTTCTTTGGTATGAGTATTCTTGTACTGTTCCCATTTATCACGGACTTCATTCCAATGTCTAATTGTTGCCATAATTATTTCTCTTTTAATGTAATTTTGTCTGAAATCTTAAATGAAATGTTGATAAACACCATAATCTATAATAACTTTTACATTCTAAATCTTTAAAATCATAATACATACAGACCTTCTGGTGCTTCAAGAGCAAGACCTAACTCAATTAGGCCACGATAGTCAAAATGATGTGCATTAAGCCAATCAATATATTCTTCTGGATATTCCACTCCATCATAATTGAAGAATGCTTGATATTCTCTCTTCTCTTCCTCTGTCATTGAAGATAGTGGACGGAGATAGGGTTTAATATCTTTTATTTTATTATAATAAAAAGCATCTCGCAACACATCATCATAATTATGTTGCAAATCTAATGGACCTTCTTCTGTTGTGCCATCTTTAAGCCATATCTTACATCGTACATGATAAGGCAATCTTGCTGAAAGGTCTTTCAACAGTAATTCTTTTTCTTCTTGTGCCATATTTAGATATTTTTTCGTGTTGCAAAGGTACGAAAAAAAAATGAGATAACCAAATAGCTATCTCATTTTTAATATTATTTAACATTCCTCAAATGTTTCAGATGCTCCACATACCTTTTTACCATCATCATTCACTGCCCACCATACACGACCAGCGAACTTAACATCATAGGTTTCTCCCCATGTGAAGCCATCAATACCTTTTACACATTTACATTTCATTTTAATTTTCTATTTTTTACCATTCCCAACCAATCCACTGTTTTTTGCCGTATCCAGCAAAATCATCATCGCCTTTAATTTTTTTGTTTTTAATACGAAGCCATTTATTCATCTGTTTTTTAGCCCACTTATATGATTTGCGCTTACGTTGTTTAGCAGAATACATATGAGGCTCTAACTGTTCTCTATATAGTGCCATTATTTTTTATCTTTTATTAGTTTGATTGCTTGGTTAATTTTATCAATAGCCCACTGAACGTTTAAATTCTGTTTGTGTCCTCTAAGCAAGTATTTAGCGGTGTTTAACAGCTCAATTATTTCTTGGTTGTTTTCAATTAGTTCCCATTCATCTTCTGACTCAAATGGAAGGAGCCAATTTATTGGTTTACATTCTATTACATAAGAAGCTTCAAGAACATCTGTTATAAGATACACCGTTCCATTATATTTGTTGCGAATGTGTTGTCCTTTTTTAAACTTTGCCATAATTATTTTATTTATTAATTTAACATTGCGATACAGAAATCCTTCACTGCTTGTTCATCATCGAAACTAGACCAACTATCCGATTCGTAATAGTTTCTTAAATAAGATTGAAGCCATCTACGAGCATCAGATAATTTAATGACAGCATCTTTATGCAATGCATTATATTCTTTTACTCTAATGTCATTATCATCAAGAAGGTCTTTTTCTGTAAGAACAATATTATCCCAATATGATGGGTTAATCAATGTCTCTCCATCAATTTCGACCAACTCTTTTATTCTATCCACTTGAAAAGAGCCGTGAAAGTCGAAAAATATTAAATCGCCAACTTTTCTATCCATTGTTATGTTATTTTTTTTTCAATTACCAGCAAATACTTGCTTGGTATGGATGTGGCATTAAATTATTCTCCCAAAAAGGATAATAATTGCCACAAGCATATCTACCTACTCTACCGTTTTTATAGTTTATGACATATATAATCAAGCCATAAATAAATTTTTCTTTCTCGTCTACAAATACACGAATTTTTTCAGGCTTCAATGTAGTTCTATCATAAAGTTTATCAAACGAATCTTTATGTGATGTTTCTGCTTCTTGAATAATCAGTTTAGTATCGTTTTCAATAGCAAAATCGCAGTAATAATGTATTCCATTATATTCAAACCTGTTGTCTTCGATTGGATATTCTTCACTTTTCATAATTTTATTTTTTTTATTGTTTGCTGCAAATATACGAAAAAAAGTTGAACTGACAAAATACCAATTCAACTTTTAACATTATTTAACATTTTTGCATTTTTTTGTTTCCATAGGATTTTTATAAAGAAATAAAACAAAGTAAAATTTATAAAATAAGGTAACGATATACTTGTTGACTCCAACACACTCCCATTACATAAATATACAAAAAAATGAGAAACCTATGTAAAAATAAGTTTCTCATTTTTTGTTTTACTCTTGATATTTATATCATAGAGATAGATTATGAAATTCTTTTCTCTTTATAAAGAGAATAATAATAACAAAAATAATAAAACAATAATTTATTATGAAATTTCTTAAGAAATTTGAAACTAACGCTGCTTATACTGATGCGGAAAGTAGTTTAATACTACCTAACGTGTCCTTTGTAACAGAGGGCAATACAGTACATTATAAACCTTATGACCCTGCTATGGGACACGACTATGTGGAAATAGGTGGACTCAAGTGGGCAACAATGAACATTGGTGCTGAGTCAGTTACTGATGCTGGCCTTTATTTTTCTTGGGCGGATGTTCAAGGCTATTCAGCCTCACAAATAAGTGGTTCTTCGTTACCTCATCACGATTTTGACACTAGTGAATATAAATACGGAACTTATAATGCTTTTGAGTATCCAGACCACGGTATGACAAAATACTGTCATTCGGACAGTAAAACTATACTGGATGATGAAGATGATGCAGCAAAAACTATTTGGGGAGGAAATTGGGAAGTTCCATCAAAAGAAGATTTTATCTCACTTGGAGAAAGTGTTATTACTGCTTGGACAAATAACTATCAAAATAGTGGCGTAAGAGGGGTAATATGTACTGATAAAAATGACAGTTCCAAAATATTATTTTTACCAGCAACAAATGGAATTGGTCAAGCTGGTGAAATGATGGGCGTTGAATATTATAGCGCTTATTGGTCAAATTCAATTTATGATGGTGATTGTTCAGTCGCAAACATACTTGAACTTTATTATGATAGTGGAGGAAAAATTAATTTTAATTCAAGTGAATATCGTCATTCTGGTTATTCAATACGTCCAGTTATTAAACATAGTTAGTCTTAATCAACAAAAAAGTTCGCTCAAGGCGCAAGCCAACAGCGAACTTTTTTCATTTATAATGTAAAAATACGTTTTTCAAGTGAACAAGTGCTTGAAGTTACACATATAACACTACAAAAAGTGAAGATTTTTGGCTTTTTTATTTAGCCTTTGATAGATTACTGTTATTTTTAGCCATTATTCTAATTTAGCAAAATTTAATGGAGGCTCGTATTGGATTTGCACCAATGTAGAACGTTTTTGCAGAACGACCGCTAACTACTCACGCAACGAGCCATTTAAAGAAGCCTAGTCTATTTTCACAAACGGAGCTAGGCAATGTACCAATCAATATGAACAAAAAGTTGTATGAGTTTTCTTACTCGCTCTTCGGTGTTCTACGAACAAAGCGTCCGTTAGCACCACGATTCAAAATCTTGGCATACTTGTTACCATTCTGATTGAGTTTCTGAGCGAGTTTACTTGAAATGTGAGTCATTGTCTCTTCACTAGGAGCATCCTCCTTTTCAGCAGCTTTCTTAGCAGCCTTTTTTCTCACTGTCTTTTTAGGTTTTTCAGTTGGTGCTGCCTCTTCCTTAATAGGCTCAATCACCTTTTTAGGAATAGTTACTGTAGCTGTCTTCAGAGTGCTGTTTGAAGTGAAGCTTACTTGCTCCAAGTCACAGTTAGTCGGAATAACTACAGAAGTTTTGCTGTTTCTTGTCTGTGATTCGTCAGCATATGAAACCTCAATTTCTAGCTTTCCGTTCTTTACCTCGTAGGAAATCTTCTCACCGATGGACTCGTCAAAAGGAACGGTCACTGAGAAATCGGTAAGGCTTTCCTTAACTTGCTTCAATAGTTCAGCGAAGTCACCAAAGAGTTCATTACCCCTCTTTATAAGCTCCTTCTTCTTCTCATTGAAGAAGTCAATCTGTGCGTTCATGTCGAATGAATCAACAACATCGTTAAAACTCTCGATAAGACTTTTAGCTTGTGACGCACCATTGTCAATAAGACCTAAAAGTTTGCTTTTGAAATCTTTCATAAATATAATATAAATATAACGTTAAAATATGTTTGCTAATATCAGTACCACTAATACTATAAATGTAACCAATTCGATTAAGTCAAACGTGCGGTATAGTAGTATAGAAAATTCGTCTTTTATCATAACCGTTGCAAAGATATAACTATTTTTTCTAAAAACCAAATATATTAAAACTTTTTAACAATCATTCAAGCATCTTGCATTCTTCCTCACTGAAATTAGCATGAAGTTTATTAATCCACCAGTTAGTTTTAACCTTACACATTGGTAGTCTCTGACCCTTCATCAGTGTTGAGCGTTTAATTACAACACCTTCCTTAACATTGGGATACTGACAACCTTCTTGCGTCCAATCATTGTTGACAATTGAATTAACAAAATCCATGTCAAGTTTACCAATGTAGATAACGTCTGGAGTTTCAATCCTTTCATCCTTACAGAAAATGTCAATGAAGTCATTAGGCTCAATGTAGCCTTTTTTCTTCAAGAACATATCAGTCATTGCAAGGTGCATCTTATCGTCAGGTTGGTGGAAACCAGCGAAACTGTTATCTCCATACCACTCAAAAAACAACGTTAGCTCTTCAACACCTTTGAAAATACCCTTCTTACCAGAGTTATTAATGATGATTTCTCTAAGAACGTCCTCATAGTTCTTTTTGAAGAATTTAACAGCGTTGCCAAATCCCTCAGTCTCTTCATCAACTAATGTGTGTCTAGAACCAAACAATGTAAACTGGTTCTTACTAGAACCTTTAGTGTTATATTTAACCCTAAAGTTCTGACCATCTAGCTTATTGAAAGCCACCACTTGTTCGCCATGTAGTGTTTGGTCATCAAAAAATCTTGGTATACTGTTATACTCTTTCATAATCTCCCTAAAAATCCATTAGTTTCTATGTCGTAGATATATTGATTACCTCCCATTAGGGTAGACCATCTATAGTGGAACTCAAGATTAGTTTTAAATTTATCTATATAAGCTTTTCTTAGTGCTATGTAGGCATTATGCAGCATTTCGTTTACTTGCCCCATTACGTCCATCAAAGCTACACATGTGGAATGTTTACCATTCAAAGTTATTTTCAATACCACCATATTATCAGCAAGGAAGTTAAACTGAAATGCCATTTTTCTAGAATTAATCTGTTTTTCCATGAATCTCTTTGAAATCTCATTCAGCCCAATATCCACTTCCTCAAAACACTCAATTTCATTTCCATCAAGAGAGCACGTACAACCCATGTCATCAAATAGTGCTGTCTTTGAAAATGCTTGATATATCCTACCAAGTGTGAATCTTTTGGAAGTCTCATACGGAGATACATTTGAAATTGTCATATTACCATTGCTATAATAAGTAGAAGTAGTATATGAACCATACATATTGCTATTTCCATAATAACAAATGGGATACCAACTAGGCATTTGAAATAATTGTTTTACTGGTATTTCTTTCGTCAGCTTATAAAAATGATTCTCAATAAATTCCATAACATATTAATGACTTAAATAATTTGGTTTTAGTTAGTAAATTTTTTCTAGCTTCTCTGTATGCTAGTCTCAATCCATTCATTTTATTCTCTGCAAGTGCCTCTCCTACTCCAAAGTATTTCAAACCAACTACTGTAACTTTACAGCTATATAGAATCATACCGTTAATTTTTACTGATGGGATGACAGAAACAGAACAACGGCACTCTTCACGCAACCTAGTTGCAATTGGCTCTATGTCTGAATTGTCAAATGGCACTTCTTCAAACTCATATCCACTAGTATCACCAATGAATACAAGAGTCTCCATAGCATCTATCAATGCACCATCTGTAGAACAACGGTATATATGGCCCTCGTAGAATAAACCAACACAAGAATCAGCGTATTCGTCATAGTTGTAATACCTTGCAAACCTACCACCCCTTTTGGATTCCATACCATAATTGTTTCCAAATACAGCAGAAATAAAGGAATTGATAGATTCGCTTGATATATCCCTTCTCTTTATGCAGAGATAAAACTTTCCAGCTTTAAACATAATATCTTATTTTATTAAACGTATCAACCAACGGAGTCAGTTTAGCGTTTATTTTTTTCAACAATCTTTCGTAATCTTCTATAGATAGCGGCCACTTAAAATTACCGTCAGACTTATATATGTTTTCATTAATATACTCATTACCAATTAGGAATATAGATAATCCTATATCAAGTAATAGAATGATTATGAATAGCACAACAGTCTGTCCGTCAGACATTTCCACATCTATATAGTCAAAATCTTTAAACTCCTTACGTTTCCAAAGCTTAATATTTTGTTCCAACCATTTGCAGTACCCCATTAAGTTTAGGGTAGGATGCTCTCTGAAATATCTCTTAGTAGCCACCTCTAGTTTTGGTGAATCGCACCATGAGAATGGATTGCACCAATCAACCTTATGCGTCTTAGTATTATATCCCAAGCACAGAATAAACTCGTTTTTATTACCACCTTGCCAGTAGGATTTCTGTTGCTCGGATATTACCAATGGTTTATCTTTGAACACAAGAATGTACATTCTGAATTGGTATCTGCCACCAAACGTAGCATTCAAGTATTTTATTTTTTTCTCAGTTAATTTATCAAGTCTAACTCCAAGTAATGATTTTTGGTCGTAGTCTTGAATCTCTGGGTATTCAAACAACCCAAGTTCTTTTGCTTTGTCTTTGTCAATGTCCTCAAACCTAAATATAGACCTAGAGGCAATGACCTTGTTAGTGTAAGTGTGCCATGTAGTAAGCGTTCTACTGTTTTCAAACGTACCATCCCAATAGTAATCTTGTGCGTCACCATCCTTTGTGTAGTAATGACGATGCATGTCAACGAATACCATCTTTGGGTAGCCTAATTCAGCCATAGCACGGTCAAACTCTGCCTTGTTATAGAAATAGTGCTCACTTCCATAATTGTCGGTGTATGTCCACATTTCTGGATGATAATCCCTATATGAGCAGTCATACTCTTCTTCCTCGTATTCTGGGTTTCCATCTTTATCGTACCCCTTCAACACTTGCCTAGTACAAGTTCTATGTACCCATTCATCCCAATCGTCATAGTGGCGAATCTTTGTCATATAGCTTCCCCAATACTCTGTATCGCTCTCATTGATGGATATAAAAATACTTTTAAACATGAGAGTGAATAGGATTGAGAGTACTATCAAACCGATATACTCAAACCACGTCACTTGCTTTCTGAAAAATATCAAAAGCAATACTGCAATGATAAATGGTAATGAATAGATAAGAATTAGCATCTTTTTTTGTTGAATATTAATTGGGTTTTCTTTGTAATTGGGTCTATTATGATATGCCTAGACATTTCTTCATCGGTTCTATTGGAAAGGTATTGCCTCGTATCTGGATGTATACTATACCCCTCAAATCCCATTTTTTGAAGCCAATAAGAAAACCTTTGGTATATAGGAGTACCCATATCATATGTTACACCGTCTCTCTTACTTAGCCTATCCGCTACAAATTGGGTAAAAGTAGTATTTCCTAACACATGGTCAACATACCTCACATTAGACCAATGCTTTGCCGTGAATCTTTGACCTATTTTAACTTGTAGGTAAAAGTATTCTTGCCATAATGGTAATAGTCCTGTTTCCTTAAGGAATCTCAGGACTATTCTCATATGTTTTCTGTTTATTTTAAAGATTTTTTTTCCCATTACTTCTTGAACAAATCCACGTTATCATCAATACCAGTCTCCATTGTCTGTTTGCTCTGTGTTGATGAAATAATCGTGTATTCAATCTCTGAAGTGTTACTGATGAACCAACATCCTGGATATGTCTTACACAGCGTACTATGCTCTCGTTTAATGTCAATCATGCGCTCTTGAGCTTTCATAAACTGTGTTCGCTGTACCTCAATAGCATCCATCAAGTCCTTGTAGAGACTAGTGTCGAAATTGGGGTTAGCCTCTGTAATCCATTTCATCAACGAACCATCACCTTGAGAGTAACGTCCACTTATGATGTGGGTATAGATGGAATCAAACCCAGCACGGTACTCATTTGACACTTGAGCCTTCTGTGAGATAATCTTCCACATGGCATCATGGACACCTTCTACCTTGCCACGCTGTGCTTCAGCTTGCTCACGCAGACTAACTTCTTTGTTGTTGTAGGAGAAATAACTTCCTACGGTGGTAATCACTGCCAAGCCAAAGATAACCACAATGGCAATAACCACAATTGTTTTAATACTTACGTTGTTCATTTATGTTTTTTTTTTTCTAAAAATTAATTTTGCTTTGAATATAAAACTAATAACCGCAACCATAAGACCTAACCTTTCTCCATGTATATTCTCCAAATGAATCTCTCAAATAAAGTTCTGGAAACAAATACCCATTGAATATAAAACTAAATGTGCTTCCATTTCTAGAGAATCTAAGACATTTATTGCTGTATGAGTATCTGTAGGTGTGAGTATACCAATCAGGTTCCCTTCCTATTGCATAGGTAATATCACAGTTCCAATCATCAATGAAATTGATTTGTTTTATTTCCATGTTACCAACAATAGTAGGATAATCACACTGCCACGTTCCTAACAGAGTCTCAGCGCAGAAATAGTCACCTCCCTTGTAGTTTACGTAGTTTCTGTTACAAGTGCAATCATTACTCCACTCACCACACACAGGACAATAGCAACAGTCACATGACGTGAGTGTTACAATCGTAATCAGTATTAAAATAACTTTATTCATACTTTGATACATTTTATTGTGATGCAAAGATACGAAATAAAATTTGATTAACCAAATCTATTAAGAAATTTTAACTACAATACATTCTAGTTTCTTTAGTTTTCTGCATTCTCAGCGATTATTCTATTTAATAACTTATACTTACTACATATTACATCATATTTATCCCAATTTTTAGGAACTAAATACTTGTTAGAATAATACAGCACATTAATGTCGTTTTCTTTACATAGTTTCTTTTTTAGTAAATCCATTCTAACACGTTCATCAAAGTTTTGATGAAAAAATTCTCTATCTTTGAAATGTTGTTCCCCTTGACATTCAATTGCAATGTTATATTCTGGAAGGTAAAAGTCTAATGACATTGGATATTTATTTCTTAACCAATCAAATTTTTTTTGAGTTTTGTATTCTATATTATTTTCATCTAGCAATTGTTTTATTTCCCTCTCTAAACGACTTTCATTGCAGATAGGACAGCCATGACCTTTAAAATGCTCTTGTGGCTTTTGATAAAATTCTCCGTGTATTGGACAAATAATGCAAACAGGAATTTTTCTTCCCTTATATTCAACTTTTGAATAGTCATACTTATACCCATGATATTTTCTAGAAAGTTCTATAAACTCATCAGTTGTATATTTAAAGCTTCTATGAGCACATTTTGGGCATTCTACCCCTTTTAAATGCTGAAAAGGTCGCTGCCAGAATTCTCCATGAATAGGACAAATTATACATACTTTAGTTTTGGCGTTTACATAGTTCACTTTTGAATAATCGTATTTATCTCCATGAATTTTTTTGCCATTTCTAATAAACTCTTCTAAAGTTGTTCTATTCTTCTCACTAGTTCTTTCGTTTCCACATTTAGGACAGCCATGCCCCTCAAAAAAATGGTCTGGTCTAATTTGAACTTCACCATGTTTAGGGCAAATTATTGTAAATTTAGTGTTTATATTTACATAATTTGTTTTAGAATAATCATAAACTTCCCCATAAATTTTTTTTCCTCTTTCTATTACTTCTTCTGTAGTTAATTTTTTCATTGCTGTATATGTTTTTATTATAAATATAACATATACCCCAAAAAGAATCAACAGGAGTTATATAAATTTATTTTTTTCTTTTAAAATTATATCTCTAACTTCATTCAATGCTTTTCCAAGTAAATTTAAACCTCTCCAATTTCTTTCATCATCAATTAATTGGTTATTTTGATGTAATCCTACACCATATATACAATCCACTGGAGACGCTTCAACAAAGCCCTTGCCCTTATATCTCTCACCTAGCAAAGCCTCTTGGAGTTTAGGACACTTGGTATACTTGAGATAGTTTGCTTCAAGCATTACTTCGTAACGCTTTTCATTCCAAACCTTATCGTCATAGTTTTTAACCTCTCTACCCAATGCCTTTGCAACCTTGGGGTCTTTACCCTCGTTGATGATTCTCTCAGCAATTTCTTCGTCACCAAATGTCTTGGCTTTAACGAACATGAAATACTGCTCCGCATTATGGAACTCATATTCCTTACCCTCATACTCAGCAGTAAAAATTGAAGGATACCAATTTGAAGGCCATCCACTCCAGAAAAATACGTGTTTGTCTGTAACTCTAATCATATTTTTTGTATTCTTTTAGTTTTTCTATTAAATTTAAAATTATTAGCTTTCATTACGGTAATAAGTTCTGCCATTTCAGAAAACTTTGGCTTTCTAATAATGCTAATTGCATTGTCATTTTTTGAGCATGTGGTAAAACCAATACTCAAGCCATTTCTATTAACAAAAAAATTCCCTCCAAGGTCTAGTCCTGCAATTGCCCCAATGTTTGAATAACCCACCCTATAAGAAATTATTCCATTTGCAATGAATATTATATAATTTCTTTGGCATAATTTTGCATCAATATCTAGATATTCAGCCACTAACACATCACCATATTTTATGCTCGACAAATTTTCATGCATTTTCTATTATATATGTAACCGTTTTCTTTTAGCCTATTAATTAATTCTTTCATTTCAGAAAAATTTGGCTTTCTTATAGTAGTTGTTTTACGTTTTTCTATGTAATATATTGTATATCCAACGGACAAATTAGTTTTAGTTTCAATTTTAAGAGTATTTGAAAGGTCTATCGAAGCCATAACTGGTATCGAATAGCAAATATAACCATTACCACTTGATATAGATAGTTTAGAACCACTAGCAATGAAAATTATATAATCCCTTTCAAGTCTACTCAGTTCAACATCATTAATATGGTTATATTTCGTAACTAAAATATCACCACGTTTTATATCAAATATTTCCATTATATAAGTTTGACCTTTCTAGTTCTTCTATCGTAGTAGCGACCACTGTTTTTGAGTTTGTTTACTACAAACATTGCTTCTTGTGGTGAGGCTTTAATTAAATCTTGTGTATCAAAATCAATTCTAAGGATAGTATTAACTGTGCTAGCCCCATTTTTAACAAAACACAAGAAATGGCAACTTATCCACTCGCTATATGAATCGCTATCAATTGATTTAAAACAGCCAATAACAAGAGTTTTACCTTTATCAGCCACTTTAAAAAAGTCACCATCTTTAAATTCTTTTTTAGCCTTAATGAACTTTTCTTTGGCTCTTCTGCTTATCTCTTCTACAGTCATATTGTGATATGTTTAGTTTGTGCAAATATATAGAAAAACGTGGAAGATTCCAAATCTCCCACGTTAATCTATGTTAAAGAAAGCGTTTCTTGAAAGACTTTCCTATATCTTCAATAAACTCTTCCCATGAAATCAATAAAAACAAAAACGCCACTGCATATACCAAGAGGAAATAATAGATGTTTACAATTGGCATAAACACTATCTTAGCACTTTCCTTAGTAAAAGGATTCTCACCATCCCATATCAGTATTAGAATCAATGCTACTGTTGGGATAACATACAACGTAATTAACCACTCCATTGTTAACCAATCTGTTTAACGAGATAATTGCACTTTTCCGCATTACCAAGGGTCTTACCCTTGTCATTAGAGAGTTTAACGCAGTCATGCCACTCACGCAGCTCTGTGATACGCATACCAGTGAGCTTGATAACGATGTTGCTGTAAGGGAACTTCTCACCAGTGAGCTTATTGGTAACGTCAGCCATGAGGTGTGTACCAATACCGTAAGAGTCCTTCATGCGCCCATCAAGCCACTTGTGGATGTCAATAGCCTTGTCAATGGTAAGAGCGTTAGAGTAGACGATAGACTTCGTAGATGGGTCGATACCAAGTGACTGATACTTCTCAATCATCTTCTCAGTCTCTTCCCTCTCGTCACCGCTATCAATACGGATTCCATCGAACATCTTAGCCATCTTCTTCGAGAAATTGCTCATAAATACCTTTGAACCGAAGCAATCTGGAAGGAATATACCCAAGTCGCCATCGTACACGTCAGACCACTTCTGCATGACATTGTGGTTACACTCGAATACACCACTTACACACTCTTCAAAAGAGCAAATCTGATGTGACATTGTGCCGATAGGAACAAGGTTAAACTCCTTGGCAAACCATACGTTAGATGTACCAACGAATTTACCATTACACTTACCAAGACGGTCACAGTCAGCGAAAGCCTTTTTCAGCGCATGAAGCACATTGTGCTGGTTCTCAAAGCTGAATCTACGTCTTGTACCCATGTCAGACAGAACGAGTCCACCCTCAAGAGCTTTCATACCCTTATCATAGGCATTCTGCCACTCAAGCTTAGTGTCGTACTTGTCAATGTCACCATTGAGAGTGTGCATCAACTCAGAAATGGTAGAAAGAATCGGCATTTCCCACATGATAGTTGAGTACCATTTACCCTCAATCATGATTGAGAGATAACCCTCAAGGTCTTGGAAAATGTGTACCTCAGATGGATTGAAGCGGAAACCACGCAAGAAATTGTAGTACCACTCTGGAAGGAAATACACCCTACTCTTCATGAACTCAATCTCGTCCTCAGTGATAACCACGTCTTTCATACCGTCAATCTGCTCTTGAAGCAGCTTACCAAAGCCCTCTGGATAGCGAGTATGGTTACGGTCAAAGAAAGAATACCGTACCTCTGCACGAGGATAAGTGTGAAGAATGTAATACTGGCAAGTGTACGTATAGAGGTCGTTATCGGTAAAGTGTTTAATTATCTGTTCCATTAGCAAAAATTTTTTCTTTCAAAACGTTTAAATTTGTAATTATATTTTCTTTTTTTAAGTTGGAAAAATACAACAACTTAACTTTTTGTTCGCCACATTTTTCCATTTTAAGTTTATCATTTTCGATTTGTTTTACAAATCTTTCAATTCCACCGAAATGTTCGATTGGTTCAAAATGCTGTAAGCCTTGGCATTCAATTGCAACATTGTATTGTGGTAAATAGAAATCTAATTCTAAATTACCTAACCACTCAGAATGATACCTATATTCGTATTTAATATTTTCATTTTTTAAAAATGTTATAATTTCTCTTTCTAAAACACTTTCATTGCAAATTGGACACCCCCTACCTTGCATATGTGAAGCTGGTTTCTGCCAAAACTCTCCATGTTCTGGACAAATTATACAAACTTTTGTATTGGCGTTAATATAATTTATTTTCGAATAATCGTATTTATGGTGATGTAATTCATCTGCCGCTTTAATCCAATCTTCTTGGTAAACTTTTTTATTTTCAAAACGTATTAAATCACTACATTTTTTACACCCTTGTCCATTTAAAAAGTTATCTGGTCTAATCCAAAATTCTCCATGAATGGGACATATTATGCACACTTTTGTTTTGTTATCAACATATTCTACTTTAGAATAATCGTATTTCTCACCATGAATTTTTTTAGCTTTTTCGATAAAACTTTTTAAAGTGTGTTTTTTAATTAATTTTTTATTTTTGGGTTCGTATACGTTATTTATATGTTTTCTTGTTCGACATATAGGGCATCCTCTTTCTCTTAGGTGATTATGTGGCGCAATCCAAAATTCTCCATGAATAGGGCATATTACGCATACTTTAGTATTAGCATTTACATATTCAACTTTCGAATAATCGTATTTCTCACCATGAATTTTTTTAGCTTTTTCGATAAATTCTTCAGTTGTTAACGCTTTATTCCCCCCACATTTTGGACATCCACACCCATTCAAATGTGAATTAGGTGTTTGCCAAAATTCTCCATGAATAGGGCATATTATACAAACTTTAGTATGAGCATCAACATATTCTACTTTGGAGTAATCATATTTATCTCTATGCTTTTCTTTTGCTTTTACTATGAATCTTTCTTTTCTATTTATTTTCATATTGATTATGATTTATATATAAATATTAGATAAATATATAAAAATCTAAATCTTTATGATTTTAATTTTTTCTAGTTTTATTACTGTTTTCTCTCCAATACGTAATGGCATTTGTTTAACAAGCTTTAGCCCTTCTAAACCTATAACTTGACCACGACCAACTCTATCTTGAATATAGCCTATAACGTAATGGCTATTCTGACTACCGTGTTCAGCAACACCAATTATTTTGAAATCACCTGCATTTTCTCTTGCATCCTTTTCGTCTTGCCAATCTAAGAAATTAGAATAGTATGGAGTTTGACACTTGCTAGTAAAATGAACAAATGCACCCTTATAATATGGATAAGATTCACTCCAATTTTTAACTTTTACAATATCTCCAACACGAAATGGAAATACAGAAATACTACCGTCAGTATGTTTATACTCAAACAGTCTAATATTCATATTCTTGTTGGGTATATACCCTAGTAGTGTCTTGCTCATAATCATCAACCTCTTCTATAGTATCGGCTGTTTCTCTAGTGCTGCTCCTACCATAGTAATTATTTGGATTGTTATAGTAGGGGTTATATCTATCATGGGAGTTCTTAGAAAGTTCTCCCATAAAATAGAATGTTTCAACACAAGAAACCACTAAGCATAGAACTAAAGCAGCTCTAATTAAACCTCTGAATAAATCTCTTCCCATTGCTTAATAGTATACATTAGCCAATTTTAATGTCTTCATAATTCTCGTGATACCATTTGTCGAATTCCTCAAACTCAGCATCTGAGAACTCTTTACGTACTGCATCATACTCAATGTAATCGCAATACTTCACCTTAACAATGATACGATTACCACTACCATCACAAAGAGGAATGGTTGGACGTGCAACAATACCCTCTTCAAGCATTGTTGGGTCAGCAGCGTTTTCAAACTGTGTGGTGAAACCTGCACGTACCTTATCCTCAATCTCTTTAAGTGTCATAACACCCAAGAAAGGAACTGTGTTAAGACCCAATACTTTACAAATAGAGTCACGAACATCTTTTGGTGTCCACCAACCTTGCTGCTTAATGTCGAATACAAGGAAATCATTACCATTCTTAATGTAACGAGAGCCACACTTCTGAATACCGCTTCCAAAATACTCACCATAGATATAGATTGGAACTTCCTCAAGCTGTACGCCACAGAAGCCAGCTTTAGGCTCAATCATGGCATCACCAGTAGCCTCAAGATAGTACTGTACCTTGTTTGTCTCCTTATTCTTCACTGGAGCAAATCTAGCACTCTCCTTGGGGAACATTGCACAAAGCTGTGGCTTAATGCTCTCACCAATTTTCTCAAGCATTTCAAACTGTCCATGCTGTGACTGTGCTTTCTCAGTTTTACCCTCAACACGAATTTCACTTGTTGAAGGGAAGAAAGCAATCTTTGAGTTAGTACCGTCAATCTTTGAGTATGCCTCCCAAGGGCAATTGAACAAATACCCAGCCTCCTTGAATGAAAACTCACCAAGGATAATCTTGTTCTTGAACTTAAGCCACTTCTTGTTTGGACATTTACTTGCGTCAAAGATATACCTTTTATATAAGGTGTCTATTTTTGTATATTTTTCCATCTTTCTAATTTTTTGCAAAGGTACGAAAAAATTTTCAAATACCCAAATTATTTATGTTAAATTTAGTTAACATTACAAAGTTTGTATATTCCGATGCACGAATAGATAAACGTTGCAATCAGAAGGATGCCTAATACTAATCCACCCCAAAAATAATAGATTAACCCAAATATCATGAATAAACCTACTATAACGCTTGCCGTACCAAATACGAATTGGTAATACAGCAATGAATGTTTTACAGGATACTCCTTTCCATTGAAATATTCTTTCGCATAATATCCAAGGGCTTTAGGCACAGTCATCACAGAAATTGATTTACTATGGTCATAGTTATTCTCGTGAATCATTCTACGTATAATCTGTACCCTTTTTATAAAGTCACTCTCAAAAGGTCTTATGGCAACGCTACCCACATAAGATAGCTCATGTGTCCTTAACGCTGATTTTTTTTCCTCTGTATTCAAACCACGAATCTTGAACAGTGAGCAGAATGAGCCAAATACTTTTTGATTTTTCAGTGCTTTATAAAAATCGAGAACAATGGGGTTATTGGTCTCGACACCTGAATTATGATGAACATTCAAAGTAGTCTCTCTAACACCCAAAACCTCTTTTTCCATCTTTATTTTATTTAGTATGGCTTGCCTATGTTTTCTTGCTTTAACTTTTCTACTATGCCTTGTCATTCTTCTTGAATACGTCTTTGAAAGGCTTTACAATGCTTTTCCAACTGAATAGCCTATCAACTAATTTCTCACTGTCTAAGTCTATTACAAGACCCTCTAGTATTCCAAGTTTCTCTTTATATGCTGATGCCTCCTTTGAAACATCAACAAGGGTTGATTCCAACTGCTTGATTTTATTCTTCAAGCCATTGTACTCTGACATTGGTATTTCTATCCTAGACATACTCTCTCAGAATTTTCAATGAAGTTAGTAAACTCGTCAGCAGTATCTTGAGCGATAGCTGGACACAAATCCTTAATTACATGGAAATTAACGTGAGGTAGCCCCCTTAGTCCATCTTTTACAGAATCTTGGATGCAATAATCGTAGGCAATACCAGCTACATCAACGTCAGTAACCTTTAACTGCTCTTCACAGATTGTAATGAGCTTATCACAAGATTTACCATTCTTGAAGATAGAATACTCTTCGTGGTCTTCGTTTACACCTTTTCTCAGAACAAGGTAATCAGCCTTAATCTTGTTAAGTGCCTCAAGAATTGGCTCATAGATAGCTGCACCCTTTGAATGCTGAACACAGTGAACTGGCCACATGCCGCCATTATCCTTAAATGAGCAGTGCGTAAACGGATGCCAGTCAACGGTAAGAATAATATTATCATATGCTGGACCATTTTCTATGATAAACTGAGCGAGTTTATCCATTGCTGCTGTTGCTCCATTAACAGCAAGCTTGCCGCCCTCTAGGAAGTCGTATTGGCAATCAATCAGTAATAGTATTTTCGTCATTTGTTTCGCTTTTTATTTCTTCAGTTATTTCTTTTTTTACTTTCTTAGTAGCTGCCTTTCTAGTCCTTTTAGGCTTCTCTTCATTGAGAGGAATATTTTTCACGTCTGATGGAAGCTCTTGAAAGAACGTATCAGTTTTGGGCATTTCTTCATTGATGTGCTGAACTGCATCGTTAAATTCCTTGTGTTCTTCTTCAGTCATTTTTCTAATCTCAGTCTTTTTCTGTTCCTCGAATTCCTTCAATTCCTTCAAGAACTGATGCTTCGATATATCATATGTGACACAGCTATTATGGAATTTCTTCGCAAATAGCTCAGTGCAAGAACCTTCTGTTCTCTTTACACCCTTAAACGGACAATTTTTACATAATGTACCCATAGTTTATCGTTTTTTGCAAAGATACTAAAAATATTTTAAATATAAAAATATTATATAATATATTATATTTTATTAATATTAATTAATAATAATACTATATATTGTTTAAAGAGCCTAATAGATTAGACTGTTAGGCTCTTCAATTTGTTCTCTACAATCTCAAATGCTTCATCCTTAGTCATGTTAGGATTCTCAAAGTAAGCATCTTTAACAGTTTCAAGCAATATGCCGATGTTAGGACCACCCTTAATTTTGAACTCCTTCATAATGTCGTTTCCATTGATAGGGAGCTTAACATTTGCGGCTTTCTCAGCATCTTCCATTTCCTCAATCCTATTCAGAATATCAAGAACTTGTCTCTTCTTCTTACCATAGGTGCAGTGCAAGTTGTTTGCATTCATCAAGTCAACTGTTGCACCAAGGTCTTCACCAGTGAGGTTAATGAACTTCCTAATCTTCTTATCTGGAGGCAGCACACCATCAGCATAAATCGCAAATCCTCTATGGAACTTAATGGCAGTCTCTACCGTCTTGATAACGTAGTTAGGGAACTTCATCGCCTTGAGGTCAGCAGCAGCTACTTCAGCACTGAATTTGTCTGGATTAACGTCTCTTCTTCTGTCGGTAATAATTCTACCAACGTCATGGAACAAAGCAGCTAGACGATTCTCAAGATATGGCTGCACAGTATCAACCACATTCATGGTATGGTCGAAAGTAGACACCATTGGATTCTTTGACTCAAACGCATAAGTTGTGTCGTAGATGTCTGGCATTACCCTATGCAGTATTCCACAGTAGTACATCTTGAGAATGCCGATACTAGGCTTCTCACAAAGCAGAATCTTTGATATTTCGTCACTGATGCGCTCTTGAGAGATTATCTTGATTCGGTGTGCATTCTTAACCATACCCAACCATGTGTTCTTCTCAATGCCCCAACCAAATCTAGTTGAGAAACGGATAACACGCAGTATTCTCAATGGGTCATCGTTGAACGTAATGTCTGGGTCAGTCGGCGTCTTAATCACTTGGTTCACAAGGTCATCCAAACCGTTGTTATAATCGTGAATCTTCTCCGTGCTGATATTGTAGTACAGAGAGTTGATTGTAAGGTCACGTCTCTTGGCATCCTCTTGAATCGTACCATACACTGTGTCTGGATTTCTACTCTCCTTATGATACTGCTCTTTACGAGTCTGAACACACTCAATCTCAATATCTTTTAACTCTTCGTTCTTGTAAAGCTGAAACTTGGCAGTTCCATAAGTCTCAAACACTACAGGGTTAGTACCAAGTACGTAACACTGATGCTTCATTGCCATGTAACTTGCAAATAGCATCCCACCATTGGGAATCTCAACAACGATGTCAACGTCTTTTGCTGGAAGACCTAAAATTAGGTCTCTAACACAACCGCCTACAAGATAAGTTTTCCCTTCAAAGTGAGTACCTTTGATAGATTTCTGTATAAGGTCAACTAGCTTTATAAGTTTTTCGTCAGCTTTTTTAAACAATATTTCGTTCATTTTATTAATTCTAATGGATTTAAAAATTGGCATAGCTCATGCTCATAATAGAAAACTAAATCTGAGGGCTTTATTTCCATCCCACCTAGTAACTTATACACTTGAGGCATATAAGTGGCAGGAACACCCTTTAAAATGCGTTTGTGGACATTTAAATAGTCTTCCTTCTCATATACAGTCAAAATTGAACTAGATGTTGCCAATTTAAACTGCCTTGCATGAAGCTTGAACTTGCTTCCCTTGTATTCTACACCTTCAAATGTAATTGATGGTATTATATCAAGTTTTTCAAACTCTTCCTCAGTACCATTCCACTTTAAAATGATTTCATCAGCATTAAGTGAAAACGGAACAACTTTTTCTGACATAATGTAATCTCTACTATGACCTTTCTCGAAAATGTTTATAATGCTATTAGTAGACGAAATTATAGATTCACTAAATCTATTGGTAATCCACTTCTCAAGGTTCATTGTCCTTTTTGGATTCATTTTACCAAAGATTACTTGCCTAGTATATTTAGATTTCTTGATATAATCGAGGTCTGTGAACTTACCGATAAAGTCCTCATATGACTTTGCATCATATACAATCGCTGGATTGGCATATCTCAACGTTTGAAAATTTGCTTTCTTCATATCATATGATATGAACATACATCCATCTTGCTCATTGGTGTATAGATTCCTATTTCCGCAGATTGGAGTAAAGTTATTAATAAACTTATTGTCAGAAATAAATTCCTTATATGCATTGGAATTAGTAACATCTGTGATAATCTTATCTCTTACTTCATGATAATATTCAAGGAACTTATTTGGATTACTTTCAAATCTTTCATTAATTAATGACATTAGTTCGTTATATGAGGTTTTTGCCCCATATTCCTCTTCAAGCAATTCCAATCTATCCTCAAAATAAGGCGAAGCTATTACTTGCACAGGTATGTTCATATCGCTAACAAACCTAGTTCTTAGATGTTTTAATTCAATTGATGTTTCCATTTTAATATATTTTTTTCTTTTTGCAAATATATGAAAAAAAGTTGAATTGACAAAATATCAACCCAACTTTTAACTTTTTTTATGGTTCTTTATACTTTTAAAAGAACCAATACCCAATAATGCAAATAAGGCATAAATACCTCCAATTGTCCAACAAATTGGGCATAATATCAAATTAACCATAATGTATTATTTTTTAACCATTATTGATTGAACATTCAAAAATGGATACAAGGTCATTTGGTTTCAGTTTTTCAACGAATCGTGGGAAAAAGTCATTTATCCATCTTTCCTCGTTTCCATCGTCATCAACATCAACCCATCCATTCTTATCAGCATAGGCATAGTTCCAGTATGCTGTGCTATAGGTAACGTAAGCCTCCTTTGACTTAAAGTTCTCAAAGTATGCTTCCCTATCTTTCATTGATTCGTAAATGGTCTTCTCTTGGTCGTTTTGTGGCTCTCTACCATCTACCACAAGTTCCCAAGCAGCTTCATATACCTCTTTGTTAGCACCATTCATTGCATCCCAATCAACGTCTTTAGCAAGTGCGCTATATGATTCTGACCCATCCTTCAATTTCAATGGTATACAGAAATTGCGCCCTATCCTACAAGTATTATATTTAACGTTAGGATTGTCTTCTGATAGTGCATCACCATCTTCATTGTAGTACATTCCGTCTGTAAGCTCTCTGTAGTACTCGAATGGTGTTAGTTTGCTAAGATTGTCTAAACGTGCTTGTAAGGCTTCTTTAAGCGTTGGTTGAAGTCCAATGGTATCTACGTTATCAAGCATCGTCTGAATGGCTTTAATTGCCGTATCTTGGTATTTCTTAGCGTTAAGGTATTTGTATTTGACGTATGGCTCTGACTTGTAATCAGAACCATACTTTTTTACTATTTGTTTTGGGTTTTCACCCACAACCATCAATGAATAAAATTTACTGTTTGTTTGCGCCATAATTATCCATGTCCTTCTCCATTGTCAGTAGATATAGCATTGGCTGTTGCGATTGTTCCTGCTATATCAAATGTCATGTTAATAGTGTTATTACTAGTAAAGTCAGTAGTAAATCTATCAATATGGTCTCTAATACCACGAACAACTGCATCAGGGTCATTTAATCTCCCCCAAACATTATCTGGTCTTTCTCTAGCAACTTCCCCTGCAATCATTTCATCAATGAAATCTAAATCTCTACCAGCTGCATCATCATTCTCGTCTATCATTTCTTCATCTTCCATTGGCTCATCAATATTTTCATCGTCAAATGGTTCATTGTATATGAATGCATGTGCTTTCATTTTTTCCCCAAACGAGTCAGCCACGTATTCATTTTCTTTAAGCATCTTCGAAAAATCAACTTTGAAAAAGGAAGAGGCTGTATCATTAAAGTGGAAAAACTGAAACGGATTCAAAGATTGGAATAGAATATCGTTAATCATATTCTGATTAGAATTCTTAAATCTGCTGTATGTCCAGATATAAGGTTTCTTGTTATTCTCTACAATCTTATTATAGATTTTATCCATAATCATCCTCTCTTCTGTTATATCCTTAATAACAGTCTTATCCTTCGAAGCCCAAGTAGAATGTTTGAAGGAGTTCATTCCAGGATATGCGAATGATGGACAGCTAGCAGTTACGACACAAGCGATATTGTATTCTTTTAGAATCTTATCAATATCCTCTTCATTGTATTGCATTCTCTCATTTTCCCAATACATCTTTCTACCAACACGCTTCTCTTGCTCCATTCTCCATGTTCTATCAAGAGATACGCAACCACCAATGCAAAGGCAGTTAAACTTGCTCAGTTTGATAACCGAATAGTCTTGAATAGTTTTGATGTTACTGAGGTCAATAAGAGCGTCTTCAAAATACTTAGGGTCATCATTACCCCTCATAAACAGTACGTGTGTATTGTTGTCTGCTAGAACTTTATTAAGCATTTCTAGCTTATCGTGATAGTATTTTAAATCCCTTTCACCAAATCCATTGCAACCATCTACAATAACAACTGTGTCTGTGAGGTTGTATCCGCAATTCATCATCTTTGGCGTTTTTTTTACTCTAGAAGGTCTAGGTGCAAAGTGTAGTCCTGGACCATCAAATATTCCACCCCCACCGTTATTACTTTCTTCTTCTCTTTTCCTAGCCAATCTCTCTTGTCTTTCAATCTCTTTGGGGTGTGTCTCAACCACATAACTCTTTAAATTGCGTAGACTACCAACCACTATCTTGATAAATCTATCAAAGTTTCCGTCAATGTTACCGCAAATTAAACAGTTTTTCGTTTTACCATAATCGTAAACTTTCATATTAAGTTAGGTTTAAAATGTTTAACATAAATTTCCTTTTTGCAAAGATATGTTTTTTTTTCTTAAAAAACAAATAAAAAGGCAAAAAAAAAATGAGTGACGAAATAATTTTTTTTATTCATCACTCATTGGTGGTTATTTAAGCTCTAGTAAGCTCGTACTCAAGAGCATCTTCTGTCTTGGCTACATCGCTTTCAACTACATACTTTCCGAAGATAGACTCTGTAGGTTTGATGTACTCGTCCAAGTTGATTCCGCACTCTTTAGCAAGGTCTTTAGCTTGCTTCCTAATTTTCAAATCAGGTCTCTGACCAAGCAATTTGAGTGCTTCCATATTCTTGTTGCGAATGCAATTCTCAAGAGCAGAACAATCAAAGTCGTTAACAACATTGACATCAATGCCCTTCTTAGAGACAAGTGCCTCTACAACCCATACCTCACTAGGATACTCACAAGCTACGTTGATAGCTGTATCGTTATTGAGGTCTTTTACGTTGAAGTCGAAAGTCTTACTTGACAGTATAGACTTAATCATACTCTTCAACAGAGTGTTGTCCTCCTTAGAAGTGCTAACCTCGTCACTACCACTCAAATAAAGCAGTGACTCAAGAAGTGTCTCACCGAAACCATCCTCAATCTTAGAGTCGAAACCCTCGCAATTAACGATAGTGTCGAAAAGCTTGAACATCTTGTTGTTGATAGCTGAGAAGATAGGAACTCTCTGGTTGAACTCGTAGTTGACGTTAATTTTGCCACGCTCCTTTTCAATCAGCTTGATTGCGCCAATCTCATCGTTCTCGTCAATGAGCTTGTGAAGCAGAATAGATGGGTCAATTGCCTCACGGTTAAGGAAGTCATCTGTTGACATTCCAATTTTAGAGAAATAGCCATCCTTTGTGATGTCTGCACCAAAGATGTCTTGCATTCTCACAAGAGACAATGTACCATATTGGTCTTTACGGTACTGCATAGCAATTAATGACTTGTCGTTATTGATTGGGAGGTTGAAATCCATGAACAAGTAAATCTTGTTGTTGTTATCAACACCATTGAAGTTACCAGCCTTAATGAAGGTCTTCTGAACGAAGTCATTGAATGCTCTAGTGTTCAGAACGTTAAGAACCAAGCGTCCATCGTTTTCATATGCTACCGCATATGACTCTGGCTTTTTCTTAACCATTTCCAAGATGTCTGCAATGTTCCACTTGAAGCCCAAGTCTTTTGGCAGTCGCATAAACATACTCATCTTGATACCAAACTTATCAAAGACGTTGTAGATGCTCAGTTTCTCGTTGCCTTGAGCATAAGGGCTAATCATACCGTAGTTATGGCAAGTCTGTGCCTCAACGATACCTTGACCACCCTCTACAGTGAAACCGATATGTGCGAATGCGTCAGTCTCCTTACGACTGAAGTCGAACAAGAAATACTGGTCACGGTTTGACTTACTTGTAACGTAGTTCTTGAAGTAGTTTTCCTCACGAGCGATACACCATCCTGTACGTCCGTTACCACAAAGCTTATGGCTTGAATCAAATGAAGGAACATGAACAACTACACAAGGACCTTCATTGAATACAACCTCACAGTCTTTTGTATTATGCTCCATGTAAGCAAGAAGGTCTTCTTTACCCTCTTTCCAATCATATGACTTGTTCAAACAGTCCAAGATGGCTTGATGAAGGGAGTCAGCAGACTTGAGGGCAGAGCAAGTACTGTAGAACTTGTTCTTGATGCCCATAGGCTTCTTGTTGAACGACTTGAATACATCATACCACTTTTTGATAGTAGTGTTATTGTACGCCTCAATTGGTGTGTACTCCTTACCCAAGATAGATTCTGTCAAAATCTTTCTCTGGTCGGTGTTGAAGCGTGAAATGATATTCTTAATAAACGCAATACGGTCTACACCTTCAATCTCTTTAAGTAACTGTGCAATACCACTTTTATTAGAGTATGATACCACGTTCTTCTTTTCGAGCTTACTAATCAGATTGCTGTTACCAACAATCCAATTGTGGATATGCTCAAGCTCTTCAAACGTCATAGACTGAGAGAAAATCATTCTAACAGCCCAAATCTGATAGTTTGACTTGCCATCGAACATTTCACATACCTTAATAAACAATTTGTTAGTCTCTGGATTGATGCCATACTTATCAATCAAAGGCTGCATCTGTTTCTTGTTATAAGTCATTGTTTATGAAATAATTTAAATTTGTTTCTTGTTTGTTTTGTGCAAAGATATATCTAATTTTTCTATCTACCAAATTTTTTTAGTTAACAAAACTTAAAAGAAAGAAAAAAATACTGTCCATGCGACAATAATTACTATCATCATAAGGAAAGATATGATTGCACCGTTCTTGGATTCATCTTCATTGAATGCAATAACCCTAACTGCCTTACTGAATTTGTCATTGATAAAGAATACAGTAAAAGCAATTGCAATGAATAAGACAAATGTTTTCATATAAAATGAGCTTTAAAGTGTGGTGTGCTCGGTTGCACACCACTTATTTTAGAACTGAGGGTTTTCTAAGTCTATGGTATATATACCAGCTCTTCCACTGTTAACAGTAACATGAGTTGCTACAAACGCCTCTTGCTCTTTCTTGGCTTTTATAACTGATTCATAGATTGGAGTAATCCAAGCATGTTTCTCAGCTAGACCCTTAATTGTATCTTGCATTTCCTCGTCACCGAATCTTGCAAAGTAAGACACAATATAATTAGTAGAATCCCTCTTTTCTGACATATTGAGATTATCAAGCATCAGATACATGAGTTCCTTGATAAGAGCACCACTCAATCCAGAATTGTAGATGTTGCTAAGAATCTTGTAATATATTCTATTGAAGTCTGTACCCTTATTATTCTCACGTGTGATTATCTCCTTAACGATAAGGTAGTTACCCACGTACATAACATCATTACGATTTTTCAATGTCTCGTTATAGAAAGCCTCAATACGCTCTTCATTCGGCTTTTCCATCACTGAGTTACGATACAACTGCCTACTAGCTGCTTTGAGATTATTGAATGAGCATTTCAAAATCTCTGCAATATAATTAGTATCTAGATAGTCGTTAAGATAATGACCATTGTCATAGATAATGTTAAGATAGTCGAATGATAAGAAATCTACAACTGACTGATATATAGTGTGATAGATAGTTTCTTGCTCAAAGTAATCAATCATTGCCTTATGTAAGCAATTCTTTTCTTTTTTGATACAGTCCATCAACATATTCACATTGAAGCTAGTGAAAGCGTTTCTTACTTTTTTATTGATGTCATCAGTTCTCCTAATAATATCATAAGGTACGCCAAACTCAATCAGTTTAGAATCAAAATTGACATTGATGCTCATTGATGATTCATTGTACATGCAATTGCAATAGTCCTCTTCTGAGCCACCACCGCTATAGATGATACCGAAAATCAGCTTATTTGGGTCATACTGACTCATAGTGAAATCAGCAAAGATAATGTGCTGCTCTTCATAATCATCAGATGAAATGTTATCCATGTAAGCGTCACCCAAGAAATACTTGATATTCTCGTCACGAACTGACAGCACAAGTCTGTCACCATCATATTTGATAACATCGACATTATTCTTGTCTACACACTCATAGAGATAAGACATTAAATCCTCATAGCTCCACTTGTATTGTGGTTTATCATAATGTGCAACTAGGGTGATGTCAATACCACAATTCTGGAGCACCTTGTAGATGCTATTACTACCATCGAATCTTGCAAGGTATGACTTGAGCATAAGGGCGTTCATGTTGTTACCACCATTCATCAAGTTATCGTTGATGAAGTTGTGTGCTGAAGTGATACCCTTGTTGTATGTTGTGGTAAAACCTACAATAGAGAGTTTATCATCCTCAAGTTTTGAGAAGTCAAAAATCATATACTGTGTTGCTTTACCATGATTGTGTTCAATGTAGTTATTCCAATATGACTTATTCTTGGAAATACACCAGTTAGTTGTCTTACCCAACTGCTTGATGGTTTCGTAGTCTGCTACCTTAACAAGAACAACAAAATCGTTTTCATAGACCACCTCATAGTTGATACCTTCTACGTTCTTAACGAAATCCATGAATGACTCCTTACTCCAGTCAAAGTGTACACTTGTTACGTGTCTCATTTGACGCATAAGCTCTTGGTAGTCATCAATAGTTGATACCTTTCTAATGAAGTTGCTCTTCTTTGTGTCAGAAAGCTTAGAGAATCTTGCCAACGTATTCTTGTCAGTCTTTGACTGTTCGTTAGCTTTCAGCAGCTTCTTCTGTGCTGTATTGAATGAGTTGATGGCATCGTTAATTCGCTTCTCATTTCTGAGAATTGCCAACTCTTCCATAAGGTCGTTTACACTTTCTTGACTTGTATAAGCTGTGATAGTACCCTTTGACAAGTTCTTTGTTAACTGCTTATAATGTTCATTCCAAGTGAGAATGTTAAGAATGGTACGCATAGAGCATCCAGCCTTGAAGTATAAGTCCATAGCCCACTGAAAGAAGTATTTAGAACCCTCGGTATAGATGTAAATTCTCTTGACTCTAATATCATTAGTATTTACACCATACTTTTCAGTAAGGCTTTTGACCATCTTGTTATTTTCCTTCAAGAATGATGCATAGTCTTTGTCAAACGAATTAGGAAGAAGTGTTATCTCGCTGAATAAACCGTCATATCCCCTAAATCCGTCACAGCTTTTAGTTACCTCTAATGACCTGCTATGAGTAACCTCAGACAACATATCATGCATTTCGGTTGAAAGACTAGATAGTGTAGAAATGCCATAGTTAGTCTGGTTATAGCAAGAATTAAAGATAAACATTCGCTCTCCTATCTTTGAGTCAGGTTTTGTTTTTATAACCTCACAGATGTCAAAGCCATGCTCTCCACATCTGACTAAGACTTTTCTAAGAGAGCAATCAGACACCCTCCATAGATGTCTGATTCCTCTTATATTAGTACCTATCATAAAGTGTTTTTAGAATTTAATTTCGTTACTAAATTTCTCTGTGATAGCCTTTTCAAATTCATCGAACTTGACGTTAGCCTTTTCACACAGACCCTTCACAGCCTCAAGAACCTCTTCCTTGATTGCAAGTATATGAGAATCATAACGATTGACGATATACTTGACAGACTCAAACTTGAGTTCATCCTCTTTCTTGGTTGTGGTAGTGGTTGTAGTCGTAGTGTTGGTACGTGTGGCTTGTGCGCCATATCCGTAATAGCTTCTACGGTTGTTATCACCAAGGTCTTTGAGCATTTCTGTATCATCAACAACGACACGCTCGTATGTACCGTTATCGTTACGTTTGAACGAATTCTCAGTGCGAGAAGTCCAGCTGCTGCCGACATGCTTCAGCTTATGCTCTGTGCAACCAATATTGTCGATAAGGTCAATACCCATACCGCAAGCTTGGTCCATATCCTCAACGATAATATACTCACTTGGTGAATGTGCGTAGTAGCCGCCATTACCAAAGTTCATACAAATAATGTCTGTCTTCTCACGAATGTTCTTAACATCGGTGTAAGGCTCTGAGAAGAAACAACCCTTGGTAAGACCCCAACGGTCACATACCTCTTTCATGTGCTTTGTGTAGAATTCGTAGCTGAACAGCTTTACACCGCTACAAGACCATGCAGCACGATAAAGGTCTGGAGAGTCATAGCCAATCACATAACCAACGTCCTTGAACCAATCCAAGTCAAGTGCGTCAGAGCCATGACAACCAGTTTCCTCATCCAAGAAGAAACAAGCCTTTAGCTTATCAAGATGGTCAAACATTGACAGACAGATGCAGACACCACTTTTATCGTCAGCACCGATACCGATTGCTGTACCACCGTTTGCATCCACACTTACCTTGTGATACCCCTCCTTAGTTCTCTCAGTTTTGAGGTCAAGAGGTACACCAGCGTAGATGTATGGGTCTTGCTTGTCTTGCACTGTGTCCAAGTGTGACGTTACACAAGGATAGAACTCACCTTCTGCAAGCTCACCCTTTGTGAGATATACGTTTCCGAAATCGTCAAACTCGTATTTGACACCATTTCTTCTCGCCCATAAAATGATGAACGTCACCATGCGA